>ERZ773267.599-NODE-599-length-23425-cov-7.336329_pt1 | contig 23425 bp, 23 predicted proteins | sample MGYA00511959_ERZ773267 | MGnify/ENA primary metagenome ERZ773267 (study PRJEB29015, sample SAMEA2738165) | human oral metagenome | biome: human oral; feature: human-associated habitat; material: saliva | place: China | collected 2240 ... | reverse complement strand
TTTTTTCACAAAGAAAATACCAAAAAAAATTAGAAAAAATGATAAAAAAACTATAAACAATACATACAATATATCAAATTTATTTAATATTTTCTTTTCTGACGTATCTTTAAAAATTCTATCTGAAATTGTATTTGACATAATTTTCTCCACTTATAAGCCCTTCAGAAGATATTACATCTCCATTTTTCATTGCCCATATAACATCTATCTTTTCTTTTTTACCCATTTTCTCTATAAGTGCTTTTCCTTCTTCATAAGAAAGCAGAAACAATGTAGTAGACATAAAATCTGCCAATCCTGAATCCTCTGTTATTACACTTACTGAAGCAAAACTGTCTTCCGGCTTTAAAGTTTCAAGATTAATTACATGCCCATAAACTTTATTATCCATTACAAAATATCTCTGATAATTTCCTGTTGTCACTATCGACATATTTTCTGTCGCAATTTTTGCAAGATAGTCATTTTTACCATTATTATAAGGATTGCTCTTATCTATATTATTATCATTATATAACGGTAAAGCTATTCCAATACAGAACTGATTCTTGCAACTTTTTAAATCTGTTATTTCACTTTCCTTTTTTGGAATTTTTCTTTTCCCGACTACTTTTACATTTCCACCTGCAGATATTATGAATGACGTCATTCCTGCCTTTTCCATTTTTTTTGTAACCTGCTCCACAGCATAACCTTTTGCAACTGCTCCGACATTTAGTTTGGTACATTTTTCCTTAATAAATACTGTTGAATTCTGTTCATCTATTACAATATTTTCAGTTTTTGCACATTTTTGCATTTTTTCCAGTTCTGACTGTTCTGGAAGCTTTCCTTCTGTCTTTGCCTTATCCCATAAATCGATGACATTTCCTGCCGCTATATTTACTTTATCACTTATTTCCTTATTTCTTTCCAGTGTATCCTTCAGTAAATTTATTATGTTTCTATCTACCTTTACAGGCTTTATTCCGGCATTTTCATTAATAGTACTTATATTATTTATTCCCTTAAAATCTTCATAAGAAGTATACAGTTTATGAAGTTTTTCCATTTCTTCCTGATAAAACTTGACTTTTTTCTTAAATTCCTGCTCACTTTTATCATATCCTGATATTACATGTACTGTATCAAATAGGCCATCCACAGTTTCAGTATATACTTTTTCCTTATTATTAAAACAAGAGAAAATTAGGACTGATATTAAAAATATAAGTCCTATTTTTCCAAATTTTTTATTAATATTATTCATGTTAACTTTTTTATTAAAATTCATTTTATCTCCGTACTTATGCTTCCACTTTTATAACTGATCCGTCCGCTCCAGGTGTTGTTTCCAAATATTCTTTTATTTTTTCCCTTGCAGCAGGTTTCATAGGTTTACACTGTTTTAAAGATTTAATTTCTCCATTTAGTACACCGTCTGCAAATCCGCTACAACCTGGATAACCACATGCACCACAGTTAAAATTAGGTAACATTTCATTTACTTTTGTTAATCTTTCATCCACTTTTACCTGTAAATATTTATCGGCTATTCCCAATAGAAGTCCTAAAACTGCCCCTATCAGACCTAACGCTATTAACGCTGATATCTGCATTATTTTTTCTCCCTTCCGGCAGAAGGATGATGTCCACAGGAAATCATTTTACATCCTCTGCACCCTGCATTCTTAATAATATCTTCACACCCTTTTGGTTTAGGTGTTTTTTTATTTAAAAGATAAGTTGTTATGAACATTGCCACTAAAAACAATACCCATAATATTGGTGCTAAAGCCATTTTATACCACCCCTGCAAATCCAAGCATAATCATTGCCATCAATGCCGCAACTATCAATGAAATTGCATTTCCTTTAAAATGCTCAGGAGTCTTTGATAACTCAAGTCTTTCTCTTATTGTAGCAAATATTAACATTACAAGCATAAATCCAACAGGAACTGCAATCGAGTTAACTAACATTTGTGCAAAAGTATAACCTTCCCTTATATTTAAAAGAGCTGTTCCCAATACCGCACAGTTTGTTGTGATTAATGGAAGATAAACTCCCAATGCTTTATACAGTGTAGGTGAAAACTTTTTAATTACCATTTCCACAAACTGTACAAGTGAAGCTATAACAAGTATGAATGTTATCAAATCCAGATATTCCATGTTATAAGGAACTAAAACTGTATAATATAGTCCATAAGTTATTACTGATGATGAAAAAATTACAAATATTACGGCAAGTCCCATACCAAAAGATGATTTTACACTTTTAGAAACTCCCAGGAAAGGACATACTCCAAGATACTTTGTCAAAATTATATTATTTATTAAAACCGCTGATATAAATAACGTTACCAGTTCCATTATGCCACCTTACCTTCCTTGGCAGCCGCTTTTTCAGCTGCTTTTTTCTTTGCTTCGTTCTTTATTTTTTCTTCAGCCTTTTTTTCCTGATGGCTCTTATATATATTAAATAATCCTGCCAATATTCCAAAGCTTAAGAATGCTCCCGCTCCTGAAGTGAAGAATGAAGCTGCATAATCTCTGAATACTGGAATATCAAATATTACTTTTTCACTGTCAAAAAGACTTTTCAGCTTTAATCCACCTGTTCCAAGAATTTCCCTGAATGCCGCCATTAATATCAAGCTCAGTCCAAATCCTATACTTACTCCAATTGCATCCATAAACGAATCCATTACTGTATTTTTACTTGCAAACGCTTCTGCCCTTCCTAAAACTATACAGTTTACAACTATCAGTGCAAGGAATACTCCTAATGATTCATAAACTGGAAGTGCATATGCGTTAAGAAGCATTTCACAAAATTTTACTGCTGTTGCTATTACTACTATATATACCGGTATTCTTATCTGATCCGGAACTATTTTTCTTATTGCCGCTATTATTGTATTTGTCATCATAAGTACAACCGCAAATGCAATTGACATCCCTACAGCATTTGTAAGGGAATTTGTTGTAGCCAGTGTCGGACATGTACCTAAGAACATTACAAAAACAGGATTTTCTTTTAATATTCCTGATTTAATTATTTCTGACTTTTTCATTTCTGCCTCCTATTTCTTATAATTTTTCTCAAAATCTTCCACTGCCGCATCAAATCCTTTTTTCAGACCCTTTGTTGTTATTGTGGCACCACTGATTCCGTCTATTTCATCTGTAACAGGTTTGTCTTTAAACTGTCCTTTAAACTTAGGTTCATCCATTTTTGTCCCAAATCCAGGAGTTTCATTATGTTCAAGTGAATCAAAAGCTATGTATTTCCCGTCGCTGCTCATAGCCACAAGAAACTTAATTTTACCTCCATAACCTTTTGTAACTACATTGTATACATATCCTGTTACTTTTCCGTCTTCTTCTGCTTTGAAAACCTTTTCTATTGCCGGATTTTCATGAGAAGTTCCTTCTTCTGTAAATTTTGTTTTATCATTGAACATTGCCTGCAGTTTTTTATTCTGCTTTGCAATACTTGCATTTTTTATTGTTTCTGAAGTCAGCGAATTTGTCATTGACAGAATAAAAGCCGAAATAATACTTATTACCGCCAAAAAGAAACTTAAATACAATGATTTTTTCATATTTTACGCCCCCTTCCATACTAATGCTATAAGTAAAGAACATACAAGCATTGCCGCTATAACTATTATCAGTTTTCTACTTTCATCTTTATTCGTAGGTTTTACAGTGTATTTATCAATCATAGGAGTAAGCATGTTCATTATCAGTATAGAATAAAGAACTCCTTCAGGCATATTTGATCTGAATCTTAAAAGCATTGTAAAGAATGCCGCTCCTACTGCAAATAATATTTTTCCAAATGGATCTACAGGTGAAGTTACAGGATCTGTAAGCATGAATATTCCTCCAAATACAAGTCCTCCAATTCCTATATGAACCAGTGCAAAGTGTAATGGAGATAATCCGTGTGTCATTCCTGCGATAAATGCTATTACAAAAGCTGTCCCTATATAAAATACAGGAAGTCTCCAGTCAAGAACTTTCTTTATAGCAAGAAATACTCCTGCAATAATGATTATAACTGCAAAAGTTTCTCCGATTGACCCTTTATAAAATCCTAAATATAAGTTTGCAAGGGATATGTTTGAATCTCCCATCCAGCTTCCCATTGACATGATAGTTGTAGGAGTTGCAGAAGCTACACCATCTACAGCTTTCCCAGGAAGTACAGCTGTAAGTTTGTCTCCATAAGACATCATTACAAATACCCTTCCTATCAGTGCAGGGTTAAATATATTCTGTCCAAATCCTCCAAATAGTAATTTCCCTATTAATATTGAGAAAATACTACCTAAAATTACAACATAATATGGTGTTCCTATTGGCAGTATCAATGCAAACAATATTGCCGTAACATATGGAAAAGAGTTATTAACTGCCTTTTTTATATCTTTTTCCTTAAGCAGATAGAAATATCCGGCTTCACATAAATAAGCTGCAACTACTGATGCTATTATCATTAATAAAGCCTTAATACCGTAATCTGCTCCCAAAGTAAAATAATACCCGACAGAAAACAAACTTACTACTACCAGAGTTGCTGTTAAATATAACATTACCTGCTGAGTAGTCAGCTGATTTCTATATGTAGGTGTTGTTCTTTTAAAAATTATCTTCATACTTATTTCCCCGCCTTTCGTGCATTAGCTACTCTTGTTTTAGCTTTTCCAACCCAGTCAGTAACTTCTATTTTAGAAGGACAGATATATGTACACAATCCACATGTGATACATCTGTCAGCACAGGCTGCTATCACACCCTCTGTATTTTTCTGTTTTTCAAGATTCATAATTTGTACAGGCTGTATTTTTGCCGGGCAATGTTCAACACAAAGTCCGCATCTCAGACAAGGAAGCTCCTCTTCAACTACTTTAGGTAGTACAGTTATCGAGTTGCTGTAAGTAGTCACTACAAAAGTATCGTTTGCAATGGATTTACCCATCATAGGCCCTCCACCTAATACAAACATTTCATTTACATTTTCAGTATATCCACCTATTTTTTCTATTATATAGTCTACTGATGTCCCTATTGGAACATACACATTTTCAGGACTTTTTACTCCCTCTCCTGATATTGTAACTATTCTGTGAGTTATAGGTTTTTTATCTCTCAGCGCTTCTGAAAGATAGATTGCTGTAGTAGCATTATTTACTATTATTCCAATTTCTCCTGGAAATCTGTCATATTCTTTTTTGAAAAGCTCCCTTATAAGAACTCTTTCCCATCCCATCGGATAAGCATCAGGTACTGTAACCACTTCTATATTCTGGTATCCTTCTGCTGCTTCCTGAAGTTTCTTTGCAAGTTTGTCATTTACAACTTTTATTGCAATTACTCCTTTTTTAGCATGACCTGCCTTCATTAAAAAATGAGTACCGTCAATAAGTTCTTTAGCATGTTTTTCCATTATTTTATAATCTGAAGTAAGATAAGGTTCACATTCTACTGCATTTATCAATACAGTATCTATATCTTTTGCATTTTCATACTTAATGTATGTAGGAAATCCTGATCCTCCTAATCCCAGTACTCCAATTTCCTTTATTGCGGCAACAAGTTCCTCTGCCGAAAGTTCATCCGGATTTTCATAAGAAAATGGTACAACTTCCTCATCTTTAAAATCATTTTCGATTAAAAGATGATTTTGTACCTTTCCAGATATATGCATTCTTTTTTCTATTCCCTTTACTGTTCCTGAAACAGGACTGTAAATAGGTACATACATATCTGTTCTTGTTGCAAGCTTTGTTCCTTTACAGACATGATCCCCTTCCTGCACATGAACATCAAATGCAGTTGAAGCTCCTATGATCAGAGGTATGTAAATCATTTCAGGCTCAGGTATAGTGACAATTTCCTTATTCTTTGTCAATCCCTTCTTTCCATTGAGCCTGATTTTACCAATTCCACTTATCAAGTTCATAATTCTCTCTCCTTTAAAACAATGTAACAAATTCTATTTTGAATTTTTTTTCATTATTAAAATTATACCACAAAAATTTAAAAATAAAACAGGAAAATGTAAAATATAACGAAAAAAATCACAACACCTATATAAATCGTATCTTTCAACCTCCATTTTAAAGCCTTAAATTCAGTTATTTCTCCATTTATAATAAAATTTTTTACTGTCATTATTTCTGCAGTCCTATTCACTTTTTCAATAGTCAGTCTAAACAAAGGCACTATAATAAGAAAAAATTCCTTAAAATTCCTCACTGAAATTTTTGAAAAATTTCCTCTGCTTTTCTGAATTTTTATTATTTTTTTAAATTCTTCATAAACAATTGGCAAAAAATAAACAGAAAAAGTATAAAGTAGGCTCATTTCAGTATTTTTTCCTTTTTTACCTGTCAGATAGTTTAATCCTTTCATTATTTCATTTGTACTTGTAGTCGATGTAAAAATTTCAACTATTAATGTAAGAAGAAATATCTGACACATTACATTTATTGAAATTAGTACAGGAGTATCGTAAATTTTTAAAATTTTTAAATCTAGTAAAAGTAATCCACTTTTCATAAAAAAAATATTAAAAATCATAAGAATAATTCCCATACTTAAATATATTTTTATTTTTTTTATAATTCCTGTAAAACTTATTTTTGATATAATCATTTCCGCAAAAAGGAATACAGAAATTAAAAAATATCCTTTAAATGAAGATTCAAATGAAAAAAAAGAACCTGACAGTACTGAAATTATCAGCATTAAAGATCCTATTATCTTACTCCTCGGATCCAGTTTATGTAAAAAGGAATCTGAAGGATTATAAATTCCCTGTGTAAATGATATATTGCCCATTTTCTTCTCCAATTCAGTATTATTTTTAAATAAATTTTCTATCCCTACCCTTTAAACTACATCTTTAAAATATAGTCTGAATACTGTTTTACTATATTTTCATCATGAGTCACCAGAATGACTGTTGTACCATTTTTTTTCATTTTTTCCACTATTTTCATAAATTTCACTGTCATATTATAATCAAGTGCTCCTGTCGGTTCATCTAATACAAGTATTTCAGGTTCAAGACATACTGCAAGTGCTAACCCCAGCATTTTTTTCTCTCCTCCCGAAAGTATAAATGGCGACTTCATAAGAAACTTTTCATCATATCCAAATATTTCTGCTATTTCATTTATTCTGTCACTTAATTCCTTTGATTTTTTATTTTTTATTTTATATTTTTTTGTTATGTTGTATTCCAGTTCTTCCAAAACTGTTCCTGAAAAAAACTGTTCCCCGGTATTCTGAAATACTATTCCTATTCTTTTCCTTATTTCATACAGTTCTCTTTCTGAAATATTTTTATATAGAAGTAATTTTTCATCTTCCTTTTCTTTATTTTCATTCCTGAAATTATACTCGATTTCTCCTGAAAAATTTTCTCCCAAAAATGCCAATCCCGATATTATCTCTATTAACGTTGTTTTTCCAGTTCCTGATTTTCCTGTAATTGCAGTTATACTATCTTTTGGAATATTAACTGAAAAACTGTCTATTATTTTTCTTTCCTTTTCATAATAATAACTTATATTCTTAATTTTTACCTTAATTTCTTCTTCCTTTAAGGATATTTTTGTCAAATCAGCAGAATATTCCGATATCACTTCATGGTTTATTTCTGTATTTTCTTTTTCTTCAATTATCTTATTTACTTCTTCTGATTTTCCTGTTACGATTTTTCCTTCTTCAGTTATAAAGACAATATTATCGCTTCTCTTTATCTCTTCCGGATTATGAGTTACTGAAACTACTGTTTTCCCATCTTTCAGAAACTCTTCTATAATTCCATTCATTTTGTCCTTCGTTGCCTTATCCCACATTTCTGTAACTTCATCAAGCAGTATAATCTCAGGTTCCGTTATAACTGCTCCTGCAAGGGCTACCTTCTGTTTTTCCCCTCCTGAAAGATTTACAGTTTTTTTATCTATTATATTCTCAAGCTGAAATAATTTTACGTATTTTGTCATATTTTCCTTCATTTTCTCCAAAGGAATCCTATTATTTTCCATCCCAAAAATTAAACTCTCAGCTACTGTTTCCCCGATTATATGTTCATTTGACTCCTGAAAAACAATTCCTGTCTTTTTCCTGATTTTATAAAGCTCAGCCCTTTTATAAACAAGTTCCTCATTATCTATAAAAATCTGTCCTCCACTTATTTTTTCAAGTCCTACAATCAGTTTTAAAATTGTTGATTTCCCACTTCCATTTTTCCCAATAATAACGTTATATTTATTTTTTTTCAGGGAAAAGGATATATTTTCCAGTATCATATTATTATTTTTTGAATAACTCACATTTCTGAATTCAATAATTCCGGAAATTACAACCACTCTCCCTTCTATCAGTTTTTATAATTTTTTTACTTTTTGCCATAACAGCTTACTATCTCCATTATTAAAAGCTCAATCCCTGTTTCCATTGCCATTTTTCCAGTTTTTATATCCTTCTCAATTTCCCAGCATCGAAAAACAAGCTTTTTTAAACTTCTGTTGGAATACTTTCTTAATTTTTCTATTTTCTTAAATACAGAGTAGTAGTTAGGTATTCTGCCATTTGACTTAAAAACTTCCTTTATTTCTTCAAACTGGGATTTAAAAGCATTATACTGACTTGAAATATTTCTTCCTGATTCCTTCAAGCTGCTAAGTTTGTACATTATTTCAAGTTCATTATAAAGCTGATAAAGTATCCCCATATATTCCTTTGTTGTTTCAAGATAATCAATAACTTCCTGAGCTTTTCCTAAAAATATATTTTCTGTCATTTCATATATTCTGTATTCCTTTTGAACAGATACTATATTTCTAATTTTACCAATTTCAAATTTTTCTCCATTAAGGTAAACCTTTATTTTATCGACTTCATTTCTCACCTTAAAAGGATTTTTCCCTATCATTTCCAGTAGAATATCTGCTTCAGATGGTGAAATTTCAAGTTCTTCCTGAATATATTTTTTTATATCCCTGTCATCTTCCTTTAAAAACAGAAAAACTTCCAGTTTCTTTTCCTTTTTTAATGATTCCAGCTTTTTATTTAATTTAGCAGGGATTTTTCCATCTTCCCTTGCATAATCAATTACTACTTCCTTTTTATTCAAATCAAGTTCTGTTATATAGGAAAGGCTTCTTTCCAAATCCTTCAGTTTTTCCGCTCTTTTTAACACAACAAGCTCTTCTGTTGAAAAAATCGAATTAAAACTTATCTTTTCAAGGAATTTTTCTTCCTCTTTTATATCTGCATCAAAAAAACTCTCTGTAATTCCAGGATTTTCCTCCCTTATTTTCTTTAATGTATCAAAATATTTAAATTCCCTATTTTGCAATCCACCGATAAAATATATCATATTTCTCCTTTTTTATCGTTTTTTATTTTTTATAGTAACAGTATACTCTCTTTAGCCATTTATTTCAATTTGATTTTTTACTTTTTTTGTGATAAAATTTAAAAAATAAATCATATAGAATCGGAGGTTATGAAATATGAACTCAAATATTAAAGAACAAAGATCTATCGCAGGATTAAGAGCCAATGCGGCTGCATTTTTAATTAATCTTTCTTATTTCCTGCCAGGAATAAATCTTATAGTACCAATAGTAGCATTAATTTTAGAAGGTGAAAATGATTTTGTAAGAAATTACGCAAAACAGACTTTGGCACTTAGTGTAGTTACTGTTATTGCATTTGCATTAAACATTGTAGTTATTCTAGGGACTTTTGTATTTTTTATTCTTACTGCTATATTTATAGTTTTTCAAGTAATTGCAGCTATATCTGCTCTTGTAGAAAAAGAATTTAAAATACCTTATCTTGAAAAAGTTGTAAATTTATTATTCGTAGACTAAAAAAATTATTAACTTTAATGTTATAAAATAAAATATGAATATAAATAAAAAACACAGTCTGAATTTGAGTCAGTACTGTGTTTTTTAGTCTATCTCTAAAAAGTTATCATCTTTCATTTTAAAATACTCATTAATTTACTCTTCTATCTTCATTATAGGAAAAAGCCAGTATAAAAAGCAGAACCGTCTGTATCCAGAAAATAGTGAAATCCGCCGAATTATGTACTACTGTTCCTATAAGCAGAGCTATTTTCAATGTGTTTCTTTTATTTCCCTTCATTACTTCATATAAATATTTCAAAAATACTCCTGATAATGCGGCTGTTCCTAATAATCCATAACTTAAAAGTGATTCCATAAGAACATTATGTGAATGAGGATATACATAATTAGTATATTTGTAGTAATAAAAATTCCCATGTCCATATAATAGATTTGTCTTTTTAAAAATTCCGAGGGCTATTTTAATTATATCTTTTCTCAACTTAAAATATTCCCCCAAACTGTCAAGTCTTAAAAATGGCACCCTTCCAAAATATACTCCTGTAATATATCCTATAAATAAACAAATACATCCAATAAAATATTTCTTTTTTAGATAAAAATAAAATAATACGAGTATTCCTGCCACTACTGCCGCCAAAGCCGTTCTTGAGCCTGATAAAAGCAATGTTACTATATTTAAAATAAATATTGCAAAGTTTTCTTTTGACTTTTTTTCAAAAAAGAAGTACAGATTTATTATTGCCGCAAGCATCATTATGCTTCCAAGATAGTTAGGATTCAGATAGGCAAAATATCCTGCCCTGCTTTTTGTTACAAAATATTCCACTATACTTATAAAAAACGCCACTGCTGAAAATTTTGCAATAAGCTCCAGATTATTTTTTTTAAAGTTATCATCGATTATGAGGGTATAATACCTTCCAACCATAAGGCAAAGTAAAATTGGAACTGCCATCAGTCCATAATAATTTTTGTATATTATTGACATTATTATTGAAAATCCTAAAACTGCTTCCACAATCATTAAAGATTTATTTTTTAAAATTTTCTTATATTCTCCAGACACAAAAATCTCTGTCAGTATTGCAAGAGATACCAGCACTAATAAAGCATAATGAATAAAAATTGATGCTCCAAGCAGTACATATAGCTTTTCCACATATCCCTTATTTTTTATAGTTTCCAATTCAGACAACCTCTTTCCACGTATTAGAATACTCCTCTTTCAAATGAATAAGGATTATAATTTCCTTTTTTTGTTTTCAGACTTCCTATGATTTTCTTTACCTCCTGAGGTGTTTCAAATGTAAAATCCATTCTCAGTTCATCAAAATTAAATTCCCTAATTAAATCTATCTTTGGAATAAGGTTCATAGGCTTATCAAGGTAAAGTTCAATATTATCCAGATCATTTTTCATCACTTTATATCTATCGTAATGATCTCCCTTCAGTTCCTTGTATTCTTTATCAAATATTTTATGCTCAATATACATTCCCTTAAGATATCCATATATTACCATTCCTTTTTTTATTTTATCAGACTTTATATTTTTTAACTGCTTATAATTCAGTTCAGGTGATAAAAATACAGTTTCAAGGTTATCAAATTCTGAAAATAAATCTAACGTATAGTTATTATATACATTGAGATTCCAGTCAAGAGACTGTCCTTTCAATCCATTTTTTTCCCCCATCACAGCCTGATACAAATTTGACGCAAGATTTGTATCTAATTTTATTTTATCAGTTTTATCAAGATTTTTTTCCTTTACCACATCATATTGCTTATAATAAATTTTAGTTATACCTGCTTCACGGCAAGCCTTTTCCTGTTCCTTATTTGAAACAAGTGCTGAAAACAGGGGTTCTTTTTCTATTTTTTCATTACTAAATAAATATGTCTTTTTTGGACTTCCTGTTCTTTTATATGATTCTAGAAGTTCTATTTCAAGCTGCTTTATACATTCCCTCTTTAGATTTTTCAGTTCGCTGAAAGGAATAAAAGAAGTTCCGTCATAATCTATTTTTACATTTCCCAGTTCAAATGTTGTTTCTCCTAATTCTCCCAGTTTTTCCGCAATCTGTTCCTTCGTAATTTCTTTTCTGGCATCTTCAGTTATTGTATTTCCTTTTATTGTTGCTGATATTCTTTCTCCCTTTAAATTATTTAAAGAAAACTTCAGTACCATTTCTTTTCCCTTTTCTGCATATAATTCTGCATCAACAGATGAAAATCTTTTAGAAACTTTTAAATTATGAATTATCCTGTCATTTATTTCCTTGGAATAATTTTTATAGATATATTTTGTCCCTTCAGGCAATTTTCCAATTGAAACAATATCGTTTCTTTCAGCCTTCTGAACTTTTTCCCCTCTTATTGTTATTCTGCTTACATATTCTCCTGAAATTTTTTCAAAATCTTCATCTACAAACTGAACTCCATCACCTAAAATAAGTTCATCATCTATTTTAAAATTATTGCTATTTTCAATTCTTGCCCCTAGAAAATATCCAAAATTTGATGAATATTTAAAATTCATGAGTTTATTATCCAAGTAAAAATATCCTTTTGAATATCCCCTGTTAAATAATTTGTAACTTTCAGTTGGTCTAGGTTTTCCCTTCAGTATGTTGTCATAATAGCTTACTGTTTCGTAAACATATTCATTTGACTTTTTTCTTCCTTCAACTTTTATTGCATCAATTCCTATTTCTTTCAGTTTATTAATTTCCTCTGTTTGTAACAGCTGATCATTTGGACTTAAAAAGTATGCCTTATTTCCTTCTTCATCCTGAAACTTCTTTCTGCATGAATATGCACAAAGGCCACGATTTCCACTTCTTCCTCCTATAAAGCTGCTTATATAACAGTTTCCAGAATAGGCAATACATAATGACCCTGAAACAAATATTTCAAGCTCTATATCAGTTTTTTCCCTTATACTCTTTATTTCTTCAAATGATAGCTCCCTTGCAAGTACTACTCTGCTAAGTCCCCATTCTTTCAGCTTATTCGCTTCCACATGGTTTGCCACCGTCATTTGTGTACTCCCGTGTATTGTCAGTTCAGGAAAATTTTCCTTCAGAAATTTTACAAAACCTAAATCCTGTACTATTACAGCATCTATTCCATGTTCATATATTCTACTTATATTATAATATGCCGAATCAATTTCAACATCCTTCATTATTGTATTTAAAGTCAGTAAAGTCTTAACCCCTCTTAAATGTGCATAATCTATTCCATCAAGTATTTCCTGTATATTAAGATTCTGATTATTTCTTCTTGCTCCAAAACCTTTAAGACCAAAATACACTTCATTTGCTCCTGCCTTTATTGCCGCCTCTAATTTTTCATAATTCCCTGCCGGTGCGACTATATTCATTTTTTTCTCCTATCTGCGGCATCATCATGCAGATATGTTTAAGTTTCTACAAAATCAGACTGACAAAAATCAGACTGTTTCAAAATGAAGCAATTCCAGAATTTAAATAAAATAGCTATAATTTTCAAATCTGATTTCAAAACAATGCTTCTATTTAACTGCCGCTTTTTCTTTCTGTACATTATTATATAAAAAAGACTGGAGAAAGTCCAGTCTAATTTACATGATTTTTAATTAATTTCATTAAGCCATTATCATTACAGATGTTGCCTTTATAATGACTGAAGCTTCTTTTCCTTCTGCCAGTTTTAACTCTTCTGCAGCTTCCTTTGAAATAGTTGCTGAAAACAATGTGTCTTCCACTTTTATGTTTACTATTGAGTTTACTGCACCTTCATTTATTTTAACAACTTCTCCTTTAAATATGTTACGGGCACTGATTCCTTTTATTTCTCCAACACCTACCATGACATCAGTAGCCTTTGCTATTGCAGTTACTTCTTTTCCTTCCGTTATTCCAAGTTCCTTTATTGCTTCCAACGAAATTGTAGCTGAAACTGTGTTGCTTCCGAACTTAACTTTTACAATACCATTTACAGCTCCTTTGTTTACATTTATTACTTCACCCTTCATTTTATTTCTTGCACTGATCATTTTTATCTTACTGTTTAGAGAAGCTAAACAGTTTCCTCCTCTCACATTATTTTATCCAAAATAGTATACCATACTTTTTTACTTTTTCAAATTATGAAGAAAAAATTAACAGAAAAAGGAACTTGTCTTAAAATAAGACAAATTCCTTCTGCCATCTAAATATAATTAGAATTTCAGATTAGTATATCATTCTGAAACCTATTCCTCCTCTTACATTCTTACCTTTTGTACCGTATCCTCCGTTTAATGTTACTCCAAATCTTTGGTTCTCTACTCCGATATTTAAGTCCGCCTTGAAGCTTCCTCTTCTGCCGTCCTTCTCTCCTCTTATGTTGAACCAGGCTACATTTGTATATGATACTCTTCCTTTATTTTTTCCATTCCCATACTTGACAAAGAGCATAAAAATAAAAGCTGTTCCAAAGTATAATCTGCAATAAAAATTATTATTACATTTCTTTGAAATAGCTTCTTCTTTTTTTATTTATTTATTTTAACCTAAAATTTCCTGAACTTTTTCAGACAATATTTTTACATATTTATCAACTATTTCCATTGTTTCAGCTTCCACCATTACCCTTATCAGAGGTTCTGTTCCAGAAGCCCTTACTAGTACTCTTCCTTTTTTATTTATTTCCTCTTCTTTTTCCTTGATAAAGTTCATTAATTCTTCATTTGAATCCCAAGTTGCTTTCTTTTCTTTTGAAACAATAATATTTTGAGATTTCTGAGGCCATAGTTTTATGTCCTTTATAAGTTCATTCAATGATTTTCCGCTGTCAAGTATTGCAGATACAAGCTGAATTGATGAAAGAACTCCATCTCCAGTAGTGTTATAATCAAGCATTAAAATGTGTCCGGACTGTTCTCCACCTACATTAAGCCCAAATTTTTTCATTTTTTCAAGAACGTATCTGTCTCCTACATTTGCTCTTATAAGCCCTATTCCCTTTTCTTCCAGATATTTTTCAAATCCCATATTACTTAATACAGTAGTAACTACCTTGTTATCATTTAACAATCCTTTTTTCTTTAATGACTGTGCAATTATTGCTATTATTAAATCTCCGTCAACAATATGTCCTGTATGGTCTACTGCAATAAGTCTATCAGCATCTCCATCAAATGCAAGTCCAAGATCAGCCTTATAAACTTTTACAACTTCCTGCAATAGTTCAGGATGTGTGGAACCACATTTCACATTAATATTTTTCCCATTTGGTATATTATTTATAACTATTATATCTGCACCTAATCTTTGATATATTTTAGATGCAACCCTGTATGCCGCTCCATTTGCCGCATCAATTACTATTTTCATTCCTTTGAAGTTTTTCTTTACTGTTGACCCTAAAAAGTCAAGATAGATTCTCATGTCATCTTCCACGAATTTAAATCTTCCAAGATTATCTCCAGGTACTTGATGTTTTAAAAGTTCTTCCCTGTTTTCCATTAATCTTTCCAGTTCTTCTTCCACTTCATCCGGCAATTTATAACCACTTTGGCTGAAAATTTTAATTCCATTATCTTTTACCGGATTGTGGGAAGCAGAAATCATAATTCCCGCATCTGCATTTAATTTTCTTGTCAGATAACATACACCTGGTGTAGGAAGAACTCCTACAAAATCAATATTTATTCCCATTGAGTTAAGACCTGCTGTCAATGCTGATCTTATCATATATCCAGATATTCTGGTATCAGTTCCTAAAATTACTTTTGGCTTTGTATCTCCCTTTTTATTCTTTTTTAAATAATATCCTAAAGCTAACCCTAAATCTGTAACAAGATCTATTGTTAAATCTTTATTGGCCTCTCCCCTCATTCCATCTGTACCAAAATACTTTCTTGCCATTTTTCCTCCTAAAATTTTATATTATATTTTCTTATTAGTTCTTAGTCTTTGAGGTACTATTTCAGTTTTTTGAGTAACTAAAGGTAAAACAATTGAAATTTCAGTTCCTTTTCCCAGTTCAGAATTAATTTTTATTTCTCCCTTATGAAGTTCAACTATCCTTTTTACAATTGCAAGCCCTAACCCAGTTCCACCAGTTGCTTTTGTTCTGGAATCATCCACTCTGTAAAATCTGTCAAAAATTCTTCTGGCATCTTCTTCTGAAATTCCCACTCCTTCATCCCTAATTGAAACTGCTCCATTTTTCCCATCAATTATAGATGATTTTATATAGACATTTGTACCTTTTTCAGAATATTTCATTGCATTTTCAAGAAGTGCCCTAATTGCCTGCTGTAGTAAAGTTACATCTGCTTTAACTTCATACACGTCATCTCTTTCCAGATATATTTTATGCGTTTTAGTAGAAACTTCTGTATCATTGTATATCTGCTGAATAAATTCCTTCATTTCTATTATCTGAAAATTCGTATTTATCTTTGAAATTTCCCCTTTTGCAAGGAATAGAAGTTTCTGAACAAGATTTTTCATATTCTCTGTTTCATTTATTATTGAATCTATTGATTCTTCAAAAATCTCTTCGTCAGCAAACCTTCTCTTTTTTATAATTTCCGCATATCCTTTTATTATTGCAAGAGGAGTACGTAATTCATGTGATGCATCTGAAACAAATTTTGACTGGTTATCAAAGGAGTTTTCCAACCTGTCAAGCATCTGATTTATAATCTGTGTAAGTGTTTTCAGCTCATCATCTGACTTTGGTTCTACTATTCTCTGGCTTAAATCATCTGTTGTAATTTTTTCTGTCGTTTTAATTATATTCTTTATCGGCTTCACAATTCTCTGACCAAGAATAATTGACATTATTATTGCTATTGCAACTCCTATACAGACAAAAATAATTGATAATGTATTTAATCTGTCATATATTTCTGTTACCTGATTTATATTTTTCAGTACATAAATATTCAGAGTATTACTTTTTATTTCCCTGCTCAGCTTAAATACATAATATTTATTATTGTCACTTAAAGTTATAATTTTTCCAATATTTGTATTTTCTGTTATTTTATTTTTTTCAATTTCTTCCATCAGACTATATCCCACAGATTCATCAACTATATCATATTGGGAACTTACAGTATTCAGAGGTACTCTGCTGCCCTGTATTGTTTTAATTTCCACAAGATAGAGATATGCCTCTTCTCCTGGATCAAAAGGCTTTCTATAAGTTATTTTCTTACCATCAAACTGAGGATTGAATTCCAAAGGAAGATTGTCATATAATTCTGAATAGACAGCTATTCTATTTAGATATCTCTTCTCTATTTCATCTACTTTTTTTCCAGCTGCTATTTCCAAAACTTTCTTATTTTCATTCCTTAAAGTTATATTCAGCATGATTATAAAAATAGTCATTAACGTCAAAAATAGAAGAGCGTAACTCCAAGCGATACGTCCTCCTAATTTCATTTTTCTCATACAATGTCTCCCTATTTAAAGATAAATCCAATTCCTCTTACTGTCTGAATAAACTTTCTTTCATAAGGTTTATCAACTTTATCTCTTAAATATTTTATATATAAATCAAGTATATTATCATTACCTATGTAGTCAAAGCCCCATACTTCTTCAAGTATTTTATCTCTTGATAATACTATCCCTTTATTCAGTACAAGGAAATCTAATAGTTCAAATTCTCTTTTAGATAAAGAAATTAATGTTTCTCCTCTAAATACTTCATAAGTAGAATAATTTATTTTTAAATCTTCAAATTCAAAAATCCCTTTGTGATCTACTGTTTTCTTAGTTCTTCTTAAAAGAGCTTTTATTCTTGCAAGTAATTCTTCATTTGAGAAAGGTTTAGTCATATAATCATCAGCACCATAATCAAATCCCACTATTTTATCACTTATTTCATCTTTTGCTGTAAGCATTATTATAGGTACCTGTGATCCTTCCCTTATTCTTTTACATACTTCCATTCCACTCATTTTAGGCAGCATTACGTCCAATAAGATCAAGTCATATGAACCGTATTTTGCCATATTAAGTCCTTCTTTTCCGTCATATGCAAAGAACACATCAAATCCTTCAAATTTTAATTCTATTTCCAATAATCTGGAAATCTTTGGATCATCTTCAATTACTAATATTTTTTCTCTCATTTTCTTCACCAACTTTATTTTTTATAGTTTTTTGATTCTTTTTATATTATACACCAATTTTTAAAAAAATAGTAGAGTTTAATACTCTACTATTTCATAATCGTGTATTTTCCCTTTAGAAGAGTATATTTCATGACACTTTGATTTATTTATAGATTAACTTTGAATAAACTTAAGCATTTGTTTTTAAAAATGCTGTTTACAACGTGTTAGTCTCTGTATCCATATCACTTTCAGATTTTCCTTCAGGTAATTTAATTCTTATTAGATCCATTGGTCCCATTTCCAGTTCCGACTCAATAACAGCTATAGTATTTGGATGTACTACTTCCACATACTCTTCTGTTTTAGTATTAAAAAAGTTTTTCACCTTAAATTTCACCGGATCTCCTTCAGGTCTTATCAATTCAAGTGTATCATCAGCAAAAACTCTATTTCTTATTTGGAGCAGATATTTACCATCCTCCAGCTTTTCCTTTACATTTGCCACAAGCTGATAAGTCTGACTGTAAGAATTTCCTGTATTATAGTTCTGATCCTCTTCGGTAGTTTTCCCAAGGTAGAAACCTTTTGAATATAGTCTATGACTTATTGTCTGAAGTTCCTTATACCACTCCGGATCATATTCATAATTCCCTGAATAATAGGAATCTATTGCTTTTCTATATTGTTTTACAACAGTTGAATTGTAATAGATACTTTTCATTCTTCCCTCTATTTTCAGTGAATCAACTCCTGTTTCAATAACCTTGTCTATAAAATCTATTGTACATAAATCTTTAGCATTAAAAATAAAAGTTTCTCCCTGTTCCTCAACAATATCATGTGCCCCCTTTTCTTCATGCCCTTCTGCAATTACTTTATAATTCCATCTGCAATCCTGTGCACAGATACCTCTGTTTGCATCCCTGGATGTAAAATAGTTACTTAAAAGACATCTTCCTGATACTGCCATACACATTGCTCCATGTATGAATACTTCGATTTCTACATCAGGTACCTTTTCCTTTATTTCTTTAATTTCCTTCAATGACATTTCCCTAGCAAGTATAACCCTTTTTGCTCCCATGTCCCTCCATGTTTTTACACTCATCCAGTTTGTATTATTAGCCTGTGTACTTACATGAATCGGTAAATTTGGGGCATTTTCCCTTACAAGCTGGAATACTCCCAAGTCAGCCACTATTACAGCATCTGCTCCATATTCTTCCAGTAATTTTACAAACCTAGGCATATATTCAATTTCTGAATTATGTGCAAATATATTTAAAGTGACATATATTTTTTTTCCTAAACTATGAACATAGTCTATTGCTTCCCTTAATTCACTATTTTTAAAGTTAGAGGACATTCCTCTCAAATTAAAGGCACTTCCTCCTACGAAGCAGGCATCCGCTCCGAAATGAAAAGCTGTTTTTAATTTTTCCATATTTCCTGCTGGTGCAAGAAGTTCAACTTTTCTTTTTTGCTGTTGCATTTTTCCTCCTAAAATTTATTTTAAATGACATTTAACTGTCTCTTATTTATACATTTTTTTGTATACAATCATTATTTATTGTGAATGTCTTGCAGCTTCTGCATCATCTATGACATTTACAAATTGCTGATATCCTGGTCTAAATCCTAGAATTATAGTTCCAGTAGGGCCACTTCTATGCTTTCCTACTATTACTTCCACTTTCTCAATCTCCTCATCATTTGACTGCTGTTTAGGCTGAGTATACTGACTCGGTACTTCTGGATTATTGCCATCACCTGGTTGCTGTGCATTATCTTTGTTATAATATTTTTCCCTATATAAGAACATCACCATATCGGCATCCTGTTCGATTGCTCCTGATTCCCTCAAATCAGAAAGTATAGGTCTTTTATCGGTTCTCTGTTCAACACTTCTTGATAGCTGTGATAAAGTAACAATAGGAATATTTAATTCCTTGGCTATTATTTTTAATGATCTTGATATTTCAGATATTTCCTGTTCCCTACTCTTTTTTGATCCAGCAGTCGGATTTATAAGCTGCAAGTAATCAATCATCATAAAGTCCAGTTTCCCTTCAGCCTTTAGTCTTCTTGCAACAGCCTTTATTTCAAGAATATTTACACTTGAAGAATCTGATATATATAATGGAAGTTCAGCAAGTCTTCCCATTCCATTCCCTAAATCTGTATAGTCTGAATCCTTCAATGTTCCATCTTTTATTGCTGACAGCTTTATTTTAGATTCTATTGAAAGAAGTCTGTCAAAAAGCTGTTCATTTCCCATTTCAAGACTGTATACAAGAACATGTTTTCCCGATTTTGCAACATTTAAAGCCAAATTCAATGCAAATGCAGTTTTTCCCATAGCAGGTCTTGCCGCCAGTATAATTAAATCTGAACCATGAAAACCACTTGTCAGTTCATCATATTTGGCAAATCCTGAACTTATTCCTCTTATTCCACCTTTATACTTTGACATTTCATCCAGACTTGATATTTTCATACCTGCCAGTTCATTTAAGGAAACTACATCCTTTTTCTGTTTCCCTTCAGCTATTTTAAAAATCATACTTTCTGCCTTATCAAGCATTGCATCCACTTCATCATAGCCACGGTAAGCCATTCTTGTTATATTTTCACCTGTTTCAATTAGCTGTCTCTGTATTGATTTTTCCTTAATTACATGTGCATAATTTACAGCATTTGCTGCTGTAGAAACTACATCAACAAGATCATAAATTATATCTTCTCCACCAATTTCTTCCAATTTTTCTGATTTTTTCAATGCTTCCACAATTAAAAGGGTATCTATTATTTTCCCCATATTATATGCTTTTAACATTTCTTCAAATATTATTCTATAATTGTTTTTATAAAAATCAGTTGGTGTAATAACTTCTATAATTTCACTTATTGCATCCGGCTTTATGAAAATTGAACCAAGTAGAGCTTCTTCCGCTTCAATACTATAAGGTATTTTCAGTTCATTTTCAAATTTAGATTCATCAAATAATTCCATAATATTTGACCTTTCAAATTATATATTCGTTGTATTTTTAATAAACTAGAATTCTATAAAAATTTCATTATTTTTATAGATTTTTTACAAACTAATCCTGTGATTCCAATTTTATTTTTATTGTTGCCTTAACTTCAGAATGAAGTTTCAGCTCAACAGTATGTAATCCTAATTCTTTCATTCTTGCATCTGTTGAAACCTTTTTCTTATCAACATCTATATTCAGTTGTTCTTTTATTGCTTCAGCAATTTCCTTTCCACCAACGGATCCAAATACTTTTCCATTATTTCCTGCTTTTACCTTCAGTAATATTTCTTTTGAATTTAATTGTTCCTTAAGTTCATTTGCTTTTTTTACCTCATTATCATGATTTTTCTTAATTTTTTCATTTTTACTGTTAAGTTTATTTATATTTTCAGGTGTTGCTGGAACAGCTTTGTTCTGACTGAATAAAAAATTATTAGCATATCCATCCTTAACTTCAACTATTTCATCTTTTTTTCCCACACCTTTTATTGTTTCCTTTAAAATAACTTTTATTTTCATATTTTTCTCCTCCTGTTGTCTTTTTCTATTTCCATCATACTATTTTTTCTCTATAATTTCCCCTTCAAAAAAATTAATGACTTTTTCTATAAACTTATCATCACTATTTTGACTGTCATTACTGTCAAAAACTGTAGTAATCCTTATATCAGTATCACAAACTTTATTTATAATCTTTTCTATCTTGCTTCTTTTATCAAGTTCCATAATCTGTCTACTATGAAATTTATGACCATCCGGAAATTTTATTTCCAAAACACCATGTTTAACCTTTTCAGGATAAGTATCAGCCATAAGAGCATTTAATATTGCACCACTATTTTTTATTTCTTTACGTATTTGTTCCCACTTTTCTTCAAATAAATCTATTGAATATTCAGGATAACTTTCTGTATTTTGTGTTAAAGATTCACTACTTCCTCTATTTTCAATTTCTCCGGTAAAAGTTTCAGATACATTTTTTCCAGTTAAACTGTTAATATCATCAGCTTTAAACGATTTTGAATGGTTTACTTCACTATCATTCAAATGAAAACTACCATTATTCTCAATATTTTCTGGAATTTTATTTTTTATAGCTTCATCTTCTCTAACATTTTCTTTACTATTTGTCTTTATTGTAACATTACTAACTCCTGAATGGCTTTCACTAGTGGAAGTTGCACTGTTTTCATTGGTCTTTCTATTTTTGTATAACTCATGTATAAGGACATACCCTAAAAGTCTTTTATCTTCTTCATACTTAAATTCATTTAAAATAAAGAATATTGAACTTATAGTATTCAAAATAAAATTAACAGATAACTTACTATTTGTTTTAAACTGTTCTTTAAGATAATAGGCGAAATCCTTCAAAAAAGTCTCAATTACAATTCCATCTTCCCAAATCTTATCGATAAATTCCAATAATTGAATTTTATCTGAAGAAAGAATTAATTCCAAAAACTCATTTAAAACAATATCAGGTACTACTCCTAATGCCTTCTGAGTTTTAGAAATATCTATTTTTTCTCCTTCAAAATTAGAAATAACCTGTTCAAAGATTGAAAAACTATCTCTTGCACTTCCTTCTGATTTTCTATATATTAATTCAAGACTTTCATCATCAATATCGACATGTTCTTTTTCAGCTACACCTTTTAAAAGATTAGTTATATCTTTTTTATCAATAGGAAGAAAATCATACCTCTGACAACGTGATACTACTGTATCAGGTATTTTATCAATTTCTGTAGTTGCAAGTATAAAAAGAACATGTGCCGGTGGCTCCTCCAATGTTTTTAATAAAGCATTGAAAGCTTCCTTTGTAAGCATATGAACTTCATCTATTATATATATTTTTTTTCTACCTCTGATAGGCTGATAATTTATCTTTTCTTTTAATTCTCTAATTTCATCTATACCTCTATTTGAAGCAGCATCAATTTCAATCATATCCATTGAAATACCTTGACTTATTTCACGGCAATTATCACATACTCCACAAGGATTATCGGTAACATCTTCAGAATTGAGACAATTTATACCTTTAGCAATAAGTCTTGCAAGAGTTGTTTTTCCTACACCTCTTGGTCCTGTAAACAAATATGCATGAGATAACTTATTTTCCCTCAAGGAATTTTTTATAGCTCTTGTTACATATTCCTGACCTGCTATCTCTTCAAATTTTTGAGGCCTATATTTTCTATATAAAGTAATATTCAATTTTATCACCCTTCATATTATGCAATAGAATATATAATTATAACATTATTAAAAAAAAAAGACAACAAAAAAAGTTTGGCGACGACCGATTTTCCCTGGAACTTAATCCAAGTATCTTAGGCGCAGGCAGACTTAACTTCCGGGTTCGGAATGTGAC
>ERZ773267.596-NODE-596-length-23473-cov-27.319797_pt1 | contig 23473 bp, 24 predicted proteins | sample MGYA00511959_ERZ773267 | MGnify/ENA primary metagenome ERZ773267 (study PRJEB29015, sample SAMEA2738165) | human oral metagenome | biome: human oral; feature: human-associated habitat; material: saliva | place: China | collected 2240 ... | reverse complement strand
AAGTTTACGTTTAAACATTCTAGTATAAAATTGTACTTCACTTTGAGGAAATCCATTAGCTATTGATTTTTTAGCTATTGTATTTAAGTCACTGAGAGTTTGAGAATAAAGTTGAGCTTGTAGTTTCTCAGATGAACGAAATATTCTATCAGTGAAGATATAATTATTGTATAGTCTTTTACATTGTGATACGAAAAAAGTTTGTCATAGTTTTCTCCTTTATTGTTAAAGTAAAAAGCTACCAAGAAATTGGGAAGACTTAGTAGCTTGAGAGTTAGTCTATCTGATAAGGATAGACAGCAGTAAAGAAAAGTTATTTGGTTGGAAAGACTACTCTTTCCACGGTGGCAACGTTTAGCAAGGTGCTTTGCGTAAATTACCATCGCTTTCCCAGCCAATCTCAAAAGGTAGTCACTATCATACCCAATGGATTCTCTTACGCCCTTTGGCGAAGCCAGTTCACTTTGCTATACGGAAAAGTGCGAAAGTCCGAAATGCGTGGAAGCCCACATAAAATGTTTTATATCTTCACTTCAACCATAACAGACTTGACTTTTCTTTCCAAAACATTTACAATAAAGGTACGAAGTTTAGTGTAGTTTTGGCAATCAGTCCTCTGGTTGTCAGACGCACTTTTTATTAAATTTTCAAAGGTCGTAATGCTGAATGTTAAGCATTATTATTTTTACAACTAATATAACCATTAGCTATACTTACATTATATAACCATTGGTTATAATTGTCAATAGATTTTTGAAAAATTCTTTAAAAATTTTAAGAGGAATACAATGGAATTTTCGGAACGCTTAAAAAAACTAAGAAAACAAGCACAATTAACTCAAGTTGATGTTGCTGAAAAACTAGGAATTTCGCAACCTGCATACGCTTCATGGGAACGTGGAGTAAAAAAGCCGACACAGGAAAATTTAGTTAAAATTGCACAGATTTTGAATGTGTCCGTTGATTATTTAGTTGGAAACTCAGAAGAAAAATCAGATGAATTAGATAATATAGAATTACTTTTCCGTATGAATTCAAAAGGATTGACTTATGATGAAAAAGAAATCTTCAAAAAAGAATTGATTGAGTTTATGGAAGAGCGTAAGAAGGCATTTGGTAAAGTAGACAAATAGATAAAATTGTTTGAATAATAATTCTAATTTAGTTTAACTCAATTAAAATTAGTTTAAAGAGATTAATTTTTGCCGCTACAGCTGCATAAGAAAATTGAAGAATTGTTTTCTGTTTGGCTATTTATCTTCATAATTAACTAACTTTAATGTAGTTAAGATCAGTAACAAAAGATAAGCTAAGTTTATGAAAAATTGAGGGACAAAATGGATTTTAAATTCTTTAATAAGAAGGTAGGAGAAATTCTAGAAGTTATTTCTGATGAACAATATCGTAAAAATAAAGAAGATATTAGAAATAATTCAAAACTTAAATTTTATGATTTTTTTGATGACCTAAATATTAGAATAGAAAATTTAAAATATGATGCAGCGATTTATTTATGTAAAATTTTTAAAATTTGTATTTTTCTTTTTTTAATAATGATAGTTTTGATATTAATTAATGCAGCATTAGGAACTACAGATATTCCAACATATCAAATAACATTATTGGTCGGTTTGATGCTTATTCTTTTCCTTCCATTGTTACTTTTTGGTCTGGTAATAATTAGAAATAGAATCATCAGCAAATTTTTGACTTTATCTGTATTTGTGATTCCATTTCCATTATTAATCCTGATATATTTAGCTTTAAGTAACGGAGTATTGAATTCTTTAGATATTGATGGAATTTGTAAATTAGTTATTGCTAGTTTTTTATTAGGGATATTTACTTATAAGTATATACAATTTTTGCCTCTTTATTTGATTGAAACAAGTAATAAACAAATTACTCTCTTTTTAACTATTATAACTATGCTAATTGGAATAGATTTATCATCAAATTGGGGAATTATAATCTCTTGTTATTTGATTAATGTAGTTTTAAACCAGTATCTTTTAGATAGAAAACTTGAAAAATCACAAGAAGAGGCTGAGAAACAATTTGAAGCTATCATACTTAGAGGATCAAAAACAGAGTATGCTGACCTAAGAATGTGTTATGGTTATGGTGGAATTAAATATAAAGAAAAAATATTAAGTAATGAATCATTCCTAAGATTAATCAAACTTACTGAAAAAGATGATGATTAGTATACTTATTAGACAATTTTAAGTGGACAATCGTCCATTTTTTTTGTACAATAAACTCAACCGATATGGTTTAGTTTTGTATTTTGTGACTTAAAGGAGGTACTGTTCGTTGGATGAATTGTATTCAAGAGTAAGTGAAACCACAAAACAAGCCCTTTATCCCTTTATGAAAGAGGAAGAAGTTTCAACCCTGAACTATCACTTTCGCTACTATTTTGATTATTGTATTGATGTGAATCAGATTCAAGTTATCCCTCATCACTTTTCAAACCATAAGATTGAAGGGTTGACGGTTATTGATGAACTAGGAACGAGTTTCTCCTACGAAAAAGATAATCCTGTAACCAAGCGTCACTTTACTTTGTGTCATGAATTAGGGCACTTCATTTTGAAACATGATGGTTCTTATTTTACAGAGTCAGTAGATAATCAGGAATCTATTATAGAGCGAGAAGCTAATGTATTTTCAGCTATTATTCTGATGCCTGATATTGTGCTACTATCCAAGATTTACTACGCTTGTGATTCTTTCCAAAAGGTCAAAGAGGATCTAGAAGTTTCAAAGCAGGCACTTTATTTCCGACTGATTGACTTGTTGAGAGTTTACCAAGTGGATGCCGAAACAGCCATCAAACAGGCAGTAGATGAATACCTAGACGGTCAAAACGCTTCCCTTCACCATTACTTCCATCAACTAAAAGAAATGTTTATTGAAGAGTTCAATCAATATCAACTCTCGCTTATAGCACGGCTAAAAAAGAGAATGAAACAAACTAATTTCGTGACAAGTCAAGAATTACCAGAATTGCTTGACCAGACAAGGTGGAACGAGATTAGAGAGGTAAAGAAATTCAAGGTGTGGCTTGTTTACAATAAGGGAAAATCTTTAGCCTACGTGTGGGATAGCAACAAACTATCAGAGACAGAAGCTAGAAGAAAGGCAAATTTAGAATTATTAGTCATGTGAGGTGAATCATGTATCAACCAGAAAAATTAAAAGCTCGTAGGAAAGAGCTAAAACTAACACAAAAAGATATTTCAGATAAGCTAGGAATTAGCTATCAAGCCTATTCTGCTTGGGAACGTGGAGTAAAAGAACCTTCTACTGAGAAAGTGGCATTATTAGAGAAACTATTGAACGTCCCAAAAGGGTATTTTACTGAGATAGAGATTGTCAGACTTTATAATGTCCTCTCACCAAATGGACAAGAACAAGTTGTGTCTTATGCTCGTGACTTAGTCGCAGAAGAGCAAAATATGAAGGTGGTCTCTATTACAGAACCACGCTATGAATATCGGGTCTATGAAGAAATGTCTGCTGGTCTTGGTGCAACTATCTATGGAGAAAAAGAATACGATACGGTCTACTATAAAGAAGAGTTAGGACATGATTTCGCCTCTTGGGTATCGGGGGATTCTATGGAGCCTAAATATCCAAATGGTTCCGTTGCCCTTATTCGTGAGACGGGCTTTGATTATAATGGGGCAGTTTATGCAGTTGTTTGGAATGAGCAGACCTATATCAAGCGAGTCTACCTGGAAGAAGACGGCTTACGCCTCGTTTCCATCAACAAGAAATACAAAGACAAATTTGCTCCTTATGACGATGACCCTCGGATTGTCGGAAAAATTGTTGGAAACTTTATGCCTTTGGAGGACTAGAGTATGGGAATCATTGACTATTCAAAAGAGCCTGTCAGTGATATTGCCTTTATTGATATGAAGTCTTTCTATGCTAGTGTTGAATGTGTGGAGAGAGGACTTCATCCTCTTAAAACCTCCCTCTGTGTGATGAGTCGAGCGGATAATTCTGCTGGATTGATATTGGCATCATCACCTATGTTCAAGAAAGTATTTGGAAAAACGAATGTTGGTAGGGCTTATGATTTACCCTTTGACGTCAAAACCAGAAAATTTTCTTATTATAACGCAAAAAAACAGGGTCTTTCAACGGATCCAGATTTTGTACGATATATTGAGGAATGGGCGAAGACTACCTTTATTGTTCCGCCTCGAATGGACAAGTACATTGAGGTTAATATGGAAATACAGAGAGTCTTTCAAGACTACGGTAGCCCCAATGAAATATACCCTTATTCAATTGATGAGGGCTTTATTGACCTAACGACTTCTCTTAACTACTTTGTTAGCGATCAGACCATATCCCGAAAAGATAAGTTAGATATGATTTCTGCTAAGATTCAAAAAGATATTTGGCGAAAGACAGGCATTTACTCAACTGTTGGTATGTCAAATAGTAATCCCTTGCTTGCTAAGCTAGCCTTGGACAACGAAGCTAAGAAAATGCCCACAATGCGTGCTAACTGGTCTTATGAAGACGTAGAAAGTAAGGTTTGGGCAATTCCTAACATGACAGATTTTTGGGGAATCGGTCATCGTATGGAAAAGAGATTAAATGACTTGGGAATCTTCTCTATTAAGGAACTTGCTAATAGTAATTCCGACTTACTAAAAAAGTCTTTAGGAGTAGTAGGGCTACGTCTCTGGTTTTACGCAAATGGAGTAGATGAAAGTAATGTTAACACTCCATATAAACCAAAGAGCACAGGATTAGGTAACTCCCAAGTTTTACCGAAAGATTATGTCAAGCAACGGGATATTGAGATTGTCCTTCGAGAGATGGCAGAGCAGGTTGCTATTCGTCTTAGACAAGCAGGTAAGAAAACAACTGTTGTCTCTATTCATGTAGGCTATTCCAAACAGGAAAATAAAAAATCAATCAACACACAAAAAAAGATCGAACCAACTAATCATACGGACACGCTAACTAATGTGGTTTTACAGTTATTTCATCAGAAATACAGTTCAGGTGCCGTAAGGAACGTTGCCGTCAACTATTCAGGTCTAGTGGATGAATCATTTGGACTAGTTTCTTTATTTGATGATGTTGAAAAAATAGAAAAAGAAGAAAGGCTCCAATCAGCTATTGACAGCATCCGAGATCAGTTTGGGTTCGCTTCGCTTTTAAAAGCCAATGCCCTTGAGTCAGCATCAAGAAGCATTGTTAGAAGTAAACTAATCGGAGGTCATTCTGCTGGTGGACTAGATGGTTTAAAATGATTGATCGTTCTTATTTGCCCTATCAGTCTGCTCGAGAATATCAAGACTCGGGTATGCAAAAGTGGATGGGCTTCTTTTTATCTGAACATACCACATCACTAGGAGAAGAGAAATATCGTGTCGATCTAACTAGTGACTTGAACAGAACAGAAAAATTATTGTTACTTTCTCAGCTTTATGTTGGGAATTTAAAGGGTCGCTTTATAGTCAAACAAAAAACTCAAAAAGTAATTCTGATTGGCGAAATTAGAGAAATTTCAGCAAAAGAAGTATCCCTCAAGACTTATGAAGGATATCGATTGATTCAAGTGGAAGACTTCTTGAGCATCCAGTTATTAGAAGAGGTTACCTATGAGTAGAAAAGAACTCTATGAGAATAAATTGCAGATGGATTATTTCTCAGAAGACTATATCCGATTCGAAGAAGATTTCCAGAAGTATTCTTCAATGGATGTTCCATTAACTTTTCTAGTTGATGATATTCTCAGAACTATGGCAATGAATCAGAAGAACTACTTCAAACTAAACAAAGAGAATGCCAAAGATGGAAGGGATCATTATTTTTGCTTTATTATAAAGGCTCAATCAGGAATGTCAAATAGCAGAAGATACTTTTATAGAGAGTGTAAGCTATTTAAAGAATAAATGGATAGAAAAAACAGTGAATCATTATGGTATAATTAAGTGGAACTATTTTTATGATAAGACGGATAAGTGAAATTTAGTAGCTCAAAATAATATATTTAGTGAAACAAGTGAAAAAAGTGGAATTCAAAAAAATTTATAAATTAATCAATATAGCTCCCACGAATATTTATGGGGAAAAATTTGTTGAAACAGAAAGATATAACAATGAACGTTGTAGTATAAAAAGATTGCTGACCTGGTTTTATGTAAATAGGTATGATATGGAATCAATAATAAAGAGCATTGCTGAATTAGAAGTGTACAATCTTTCTGAATTCAAAGTAGTTTTATCTAAACAGGATTTTGAAACATACAATATTAGTTTTGAAGAGTTTCTTGAGCAAGAAAATAAAAATCTGTTTAAAAAAATTGATCCTAGGTCTTATGGGGAATACTATACATCTATTGAGTTGTCTTCAAAGTTGCTTGATATGATTGAATTGCCAAAATCCATAAAAAAAACTGTGGATCCCTCTATAGGATCTGGCTTTCTTCTAAACGAGTATTTGAAAAAACAAAGAGAATTGATTCTATCATTTGATGATGTTAAAGATATTGCGGAGAAACTTTACGGCTTTGATATTTTTTATTACGCAATTATTACCTCTAAATTACTAATTGGGAGCAATTTGTTTGAATTGTTTAAGTCTTATGATGCCTTTTCTTTGCCAAATATAAAGCTGCAAAATACACTAGAACACTTTTTTAAATATCCAGAAAAGGAAAAATATGACTTTATTATAGGGAACCCCCCCTATTTTAGAATTGATCCTAAGGAACAAATAGAGGTATATAGAAGCAAGACAACTTTTGGACATAGTTATGCACATTCCATGTTTTTAGAATGGACAATAGACTCATTGACAGATAGTGGTTCATTTGCATTGATATTACCAGAATCAATACTATCAGGTTACTACTATAAAAGGTTAAGAGGATATCTAATTAATAATGTTAGCCATATTGAATTGTTGTTGGGAAAAACAAACATGGAAAACTTCAATGTTCAACAAGAAATTATGATGGTATATGGTAATCAAACCGAGAGCTCAGTATATGTTCATAATATTGATTCCAATAGTAAATTTAAAATTGAAGATTCAATAATAATCAATAAAAATTATGTTATTCCTACAATCACTGAAGAAGAGGAACTCATTCTTCTAAAACAAATTGCTAGTAAGATGTCTAGAATAGATTTATCTAAAATTAGAGTTGGAACTGGAAATTTTGTTTGGAATCAGAATAAAAAACTATTAGGGAATAAAATATCTAAGGAAAATTCATTTCCATTAATTACATCTAAAAATATTGTCGATGGCAATCTTACTCTTGAACAAAGTGACTATATTATAGCCCCAGAAAAAAAATATATTAAAAATCAAAATATGATCATTTTTAGACGAATGTCCCCAATTGATTATGAAAAAAGATTTATGTCTACAATTATTGAAAAAAACTCTATTAAAGGGTGGATTTTAGAAAATCATGTGAATTATATTACTTGTGATGATATCGAAGTGTTGATAGAGCTTCAGGAAATTTTGTTAACTCAGGAGTTCAATAAGATTATTAATATCTTTTGTCATACAAATCAAGTTTCATCAAATGATATTTTAATAATTTTAGAAATAATTGCTAATATAACAAAAGAAGGATTAAAAGATGAACAAATCAAATTATTCTGAAGCTTTAAATAATCTTGTGAGATTATATTTTGCCGATAAAGAAAAATATGAGAGTCGAGATTACCTTGAAGCACAAGTTAGGATTGATTTTATTGATAAAATTTGGAAAATTTTGGGCTGGAATGTATCAAATGATGGATTAAATTACGACATGCGAGAAGTTGTAGTTGAAAGTAATATTAATAACAAGAGGGTAGATTATGAATTTCGACTAAACTCAAAAGCGACATTTTTGGTTGAGGCTAAAAAACCAATTGAGAATTTAGATAAAAAAGATTATATATTCCAAGCAAAATCATATGCTTTTTCAAGTGTCATACCATTTATTTTTGTTACAAATTTTCGGAGAATAAAATTATATCTAATAAATTCAAAACCAAATTATAATCAAGTTAACGAAGATTTAATTTGGGAATGGGATATTGAACAATCGGTTGAAGAATTGGAATTTTTGTGGCAAAATTTTTCTAAGAGTGAAGTTGAAAAGGGCTCGTTACAAAAATTATATAGATTGTATGTGAAAACTTCAAAATCACAAGGATTAGAGTTCCTATATCCAGAATCGTCTTCTCTATTAGACGAAGAGTTCGTTAAAGACACAAACATCTGGAGAATGCAACTTGCTGAAGCTATATATATTAATAATAAATCGATGCCTAGCAAAGATCTATCAATTCGGACACAATACTTATTAAATCGTTTGATATTTACTAGAATACTAGAAGATAATAATATTATTAAGGATTCAATGAGTAAATTGATAGAAGCATGTAAAAGAAAAGATGAACCATTTTTAAATCAATTGTTCAACCATTTTAGAAAGTTAGATAAAGAATTTAATTCAAACTTATTTGTAAATGAGTACGAGATAACCAATATTGATCCTGGGAAACTATACTCAGTAATAGAAAAACTATATTATCCTAATTCAATTTATAATTTTTCGGTTATGCCTATTGATATTTTAGGAAAGGTATTTGAAGAGTTTTTAACACTTGATCTTGAATATGAAGGGGAAAAAATAAAATTATCTTTCAATACAACGTTTAGAAAGAAAGAAGGAATATATTATACTCCACCTTTTCTTGTAAATAATTTAGTAAATGATATTATTAAGAAACAGAATATTGATTTTGTAAAGGGAATTTTTCCAAGAATTATTGATATTACTTGTGGTTCAGGGGTGTTTCTCGTTCAGTCTTTTAAATTGATAATAAAAATTTCTGAAGAACAGTTAAATTCATCGTCAACGTCACTTGAGACAATTAAGAAACTAAAAAATGACGGATTGATTGTTTTTTCTGATAAACAAAGTAAATATATACTTACGACAAAATCAAGAAATATGATATTGTCGAAATCAATATTTGGTGTAGATATCGATGAAAGAGCTGTTGAATTAACAAAGTTAAATTTATTTATTGCAATGGTTACGGAGGGAGAGAAACTTCGAGATTCAACTGTCTCACCGATATTACCAAGTATGAAAGAAAACATTGAACATGGTAATTCAATTGTTGAAGACTCTTTTCTTAATGATATCTCGAATCACGAGATAACTGATCAGCTTAGAATAATTAAAAAAGCATTACCTCACAACTTTAAATCAAAGTATGATGTAGTACTTGGAAACCCTCCATATATCGAACAAGCATTATTGAAGCAAGAGTTTCCACGTGAAATGATATCGTATATAAATAATCGATATGATAGTATAAAACACGGAAATTATGATTTATCCATAGTGTTTTTATATAGGGCGTTTTCTCTTCTTGATGAAAATGGAATATTAGGCTTTGTTATGAATCAGCAGTTTTTGCAGAGGGACTATGGGAAAAAACTCCGAGAATATCTAGTTGAGCGAAAAGCAATTGAAAAAATTGTGAATTTTGAAGATATTCAGTTGTTTAGAGGGGCAACGACGTACATTACTTTATTAACTTTATCAAAAAAAATCACCAATAAAGTGAAAGCGATTAATGTCAAAGAGCTACAGCAGTGGAAAAATTCAAGTAATCCAAAATTCACTGAGATAGATGTAGATATTCTAAAAAAATCAGGTAGATGGAAAGTCAATAGTGATAATTTCTACAGAGTTTTTGAGTCTATTTCATATATCCCACTTAAAGATATAAATCCTGATGTATTTGTAGGTACTCAAACTGATGCTGATGAAGTATTTTTGTTAAAGTTCATTAGACCATTTGACTCTAAATATGGACTGTACTACTCAAACCTTTTAGATAAGGAAATCAAGCTAGAGTTTGGAATAATGAAAAAAGCTGCTAAAGGCTCAAGGACAATCCATCGTTACTCTATTGAAGAACAGCTAGCGCTGGTTTTTCCGTATATTTACAATTACAAAAATAATAAAAGGGTTGTCGAAACTATGTCGGAAGAATCTATCAAAACAAGTTTTCCTTTGACTTGGGAATATCTAAATAATCCAGTAATAAAATCGAAACTGTTGAGTAGAAAAAAAGTCAAAACTTCTCAGAAAAAATGGTATGAATTCACCACTCCTAAAAATCTAAATAAAATGGATCAACCTAAAATGCTTTTACCTGCGATGATTGACGGAGGGCGGTTTTATTGTGATAGTATCGGTGAATATAGTTTTATTGGTAGTGGCTTAGGTGGTGGAGGTGGATTTGGATTGGTTTTAAAACCAGATAGTAAATTTACCCTGAGAGCACTTTGTGCGATTTTTAATTCTACATTTTTTAATTTTTATATAAAAGAAAATGAAAGTCCTTTCAATGCCTCGTTTTATGGTATTGGAAAAGATAATATTTTAGAATTTCCTATTCCTTTTGATATTAATAAAGATGCCATTGAGTTGCTAGATAAGTACTCATTTGACATGCACAAACTTATATCGAAAAGAACTGAGTATATTGGAACTGCTCAAGAAAAAATTGCTTTTGAAAAAACTTTAGACATATTAGTCAATAGTATTGATGAAATTGTATATGACGCCTATAAAGTACCGGAAAACATACGTACTGATCTGAATAAGAAATATAAAACGAAATTATATTGATATCTGATTGTGGTGAAATATGTGTCTATAGCAATGATTTTTGCACTTTTGTAGAGACGCCTGTCAATTGCTTGTATGAAGGTTAATACTATAAATCTATGTACAGAACTCTCATAATATACTCTAAACTATAATATGCGCATTTACATATATGACAGGCAAAAATTGGAAAAGTGTGATTAATACGGCATTTTGAATTTATACAAGACACTGAGCTATGTAATCAGGTTTTACAAAAAGTAGAATTTGAACTAAAATTAAGTGAGATATGTATCAAAACACTTCCTCCCTATCCAAATTCGGATAGGGTTTCTCATCGTTAAAAACTCTCTTTAGTATCTCGAGACTTTCCTTCAGATGGAAGAGTTCGATTTTTCTCCTAAGAACATCAGTATTTTTCTCTATATTCTCGCAATGTCGTTTAATATGCCATAAGGATTTCTGGATGTTATCTTCTTTTAAATTTTTCATACTCCTATCTTATCAGATGAATATTCAAAAACAATGTTGATTTCCTCAAATGATCAAAATATAGCCTGAAAAGCACTAAAAAATATATTATGCCCAATTTCCCTCTGTTAATGGGACAACAAAAAACGCTTCAATCAAAGCGTTTTTATTGTATAAAGAACAACGAATAGTTTGAGAGTTTTACTTGTTGCCGTATTTCTTCATTGCTTCTTTATATGCTTCACTATCCTTTTTGTAATAGTACTGCTTCGTTCCTGAAATATCTACAGTGAATACGCCATCCTTGAGGGTATAATTCTCTTTTCGGTTTATGATATTAGAACCAGTCAGTTCGATTGTTGAACTATCTTTATCAATTGTAAAGGCATCAGCCTCTCCTTTCTACTCTCGTTTATCCAGTAGTATTCCCCATCTAAGGAATTACTTGATTGATTGGAACAGGCAATTAATAAAATTGTAGATAGAGATACTATAAGTAATGTGATAAATCTATTCATTTGCTTATCTCCATTTCTATTATATCAAAGTAATGTTACAAGTGTAAGACAAGTAATGCTGACATTTGTTTTATTTCTTTCGGGAAAATATAAATTTTTCGGAAAGTTTTTAATATCCATTAGTTATTTAAGATTTGTAAAAGAGAATATTGAGAAAAATAAAGTTAAATGATATCTAAATTTATTTATATGATATGATATAATTATTATATGAATCTCAGAAATTCTGAATACGGTTTGTGATTAAGAGATTTCTATTACTAATGTAAAAAGGAGTATACGATGGAAGGAAATGTATTAGAAGAAAATCTGTTCGCAAGAAATTTATCTAAGGGAGTAATTTTAGATGAGTATGTAATTAAATTTTTTAGAGAACACAACTTAAATAATTTCGTTAGATTAGCTGAGTTTTCAAAAGAGGTGGTTAAGGAACTAGAGAATATTTTATTTTTGTTAGATACAAATGAAATAGATTTGCTAGAGGTTGTTCCTAAACTACTGGATACATTACAATATTTTCAACTTATTGATTTCGTCGATAATTTTGATAATAAAAATGTTCAGAAATTGCTGACAGAAATTTCATCATGGTTAAGCAAGAAAGAGAAGTTGCTGGCAGAGATTGAATTATTGAGTCATAATGAAAAAATATTGGCGGAACAGTCTTTTTCAGTGAAGGATAATGCTAAAAAACGGAGTAATATTGAAAATAAAAAAAGAAAAGTAAAAACAGATATTAGAAGAATTATTTCGAAAGTATTGGATACTATTGCCGAACTTCAAAATGAACAAATTAAAGATATAGATATAGATTATATTGTTAGAATTATTAGCGAAAATGATGAATACAAAGATTTAAGAAAAAAAAATCAAGTTTTTCTTTCTCATGCTTTTATAGATAGATTATATACTTTGGGGCTGTTTTTATATTTTTATGAACAAAATGTTTACCTATACATAGATTGGATGCATCAACCCAAAAGTTCAAAAACTAAAAAACTTAAAAGTAATCTAATTCATGAAATTAATAGGTCTGATCAATTGCTTTTTTTAAGAACTTTAAATAGTGAATTAGCCCTCCAGGGAGGGAAAAGGCAAATACGAGAATGGTGTGCATGGGAAATTGGAACTTTTGATTATAAGACGAATGGATCAGACAGGAGTAGGTTTTACATTGATAGGTTTAGACAGAATAAACAATCAAAAAGTAGAAGTCAATTGATTCAGGATTTTCAACCTCTTGTGGGAATTAAAAATGGGAGTCTTTATTAGAAAGAGTAGGATTTATAATGGATAAGGAACAGTTTGTCAAAAAATTTGCTGAGCATATTCATGGGGGAAATGCGGCTATTTTTGCTGGGGCAGGGACCTCTAAGGACGCTGGCTTTGTTAATTGGAAAGATTTAGTAAGATCGTTTTCTGAAGAGATTCATTTAGATGTTGAAAAAGAATCGGACTTAATAGGTCTAACTCAATATTATATCAATCATAAGGGAGGAAATAGATGGGAAGTTAATCAGGAGATCATTAGTAAATTTTCAAATCCAGAAGCAAATACAGAAGTTATGAACTTGTTAACGAGATTACCAATCTCTGCTTACTGGACAACAAACTATGATAAGGTAATTGAAAAAGCCTTAGAGAAAAATAATCGTTTAGCAGATGTAAAAAGAAACAAATATGATTTAGCACGAAATATTCCTGGCAGTGATGCAATAGTTTATAAAATGCATGGTGATGTGGATTCGCCACAAGATGCAGTAATTTCAAAAGATGACTATGAAAGATATAGTGAAAAAAATTCTCTATTTATATCAGCATTACGAGGAGATTTAGTGTCAAAAACTTTTTTATTTGTAGGATTCAGTTTCGAGGATCCGAATCTAGAATCAATATTGGGTAAAGTAAATGCATTGCTTGGAGAAAATAAACGGCAACATTATTGTATTCAAAAGAAAGTCTTAGAAAAAGATTTTGATGTTGAAGAAAAAAATCCTGAGGATATAAAGAAGGAATATGATTATGCTGTTATCAAACAAAATTTAAAAATCAAAGATTTACAACGATATGGTATAGAAACGATTTTGGTCGATGAGTACTCTGAAATACCTCAATTAATACAAAAAATTGAGGATCAGTATTTGAAGACTACAATATTTATTTCAGGTAGTATTTCAAGCTATAATACAACTTGGAGTGAAGAAATTGTAAATAAATATTGTTATAATTTATCTAATTTTCTTATTTCAGAAAACTATAAGATCATATCAGGATTTGGTTTTGGTATAGGGAGTAGCATTATTAATGGAGCTCTTGATAAAATTTATGAGAGCAAATATAGACATGTAAATGAGTATCTTGTTTTGTTCCCTTTTCCACAATATGAGAATGGGGAGAAAAAATTAGCTGAACGTTGGACGGAGAATCGTAATGAAATGATAAGTTCAGCAGGAGTATGCATTTTTATATTTGGTAATAAAATAGATGATAATGGAGAAATAGTAGATGCAAATGGTATGTTTGAGGAATTTGAAATAGCTAAGAAAACTGGTAAAATAATAATTCCAATAGGGTCTACAGGATTTACTGCAAAAAAAATTCTTGACAGGATGAAAGCATCGCATGAATTTAGATATCTGGAAAATTATTGGGATATATTAGAGTTTGAAAATGATTCAAAAAAAGTTTTTTCTGCAATTCATAGTATTATTAAAGGAACACGATAATGGCAACCAAAGTATTTATTTCATTTCGTTTTAGTGATGGAAAAGAGATTAAAGATGAACTAGTTGATTTATTTGATGAATCTACTGAGATAACTAATAGATCAGAAGATGTTGATAGAAGTCAAATGAGTGATGAATCTATTCAGAAGTATTTGTATGATAAACTAAAAGATACATCAGTTACAATAGTGTTGTTGACACCAAAAGCAGTTGATTATAAAAAAAATTTTTTTGGGGAATATGATGACTGGCTTTATGATGAATTAAGATATTCTTTGGAAGATAGAACTAATAATAAAACGAATGGTGTAGTTGCTGTATATACTGATGATGCTAGAGATATGATACTAGAAAGCAGTTCACACTATTGTTCTTATTGTCAACAAACTAAATCATGTAGAACTTTGAAATCTTTTGATAATTTAGCACGAAAGAATATGTTGAATATTAAGCCAAGCTATAAGAAAAATCCATGTACTGAGCTTTATGATGATAGTCATGATTCTTATATTTCTTTAGTAAGTTTGGAAGATTTCAAACGCGACCATACTAAATATATTGATAACGCAAAAGAGAAAAGGGATCGACTGGAAGAATTTGACATAAAGAAGAGAATGAATTAAAGAATATAATAGAAAATAGCTTTCAAAATACTTCCTCCCTATCCAAGTTTGGATAGGGCTTTTCATTGTTCAAAATTCGATCTAGTATTTCAATACTAGATTTCAAGTGAAATAACTCAGTTTTACTCAATTCATTTTCATAATTGTGCTCTATATTTTTACAATGACGCTTAATATGCCATAATACTCGTTGAATATTTTTTTCTTTTAAATTTTTCATGACTATATCATACTATAATCAATATCAAAATAGATTTTGTTTTCTCAACTGTTCAAAATTTAGCCTGAACGGTGCTAATATATTTAAGTTTTTAATTGGATAGCTTATCACTAATTAATTTTAACTGAAGTCTAAAATAAGATGTTTAAATAAAAAAACAAGCATTTATTGCTTGCTTAATTAATTAAAGATTTCGCTCTTGAACTTTACGGAGTAGTTTTTCTTTGTCTTCTTTAAGTTCAAGTTGATGAATTTTAGCGTGACAATTTGGACAAACTGCAATTGCATTTTCAATTGTGTCTTTGCCGCCTTTTGATAAGTACTCAATATGGTGAACATGTAAAAATGGTTTACCTTTTACTTCAAAGGGAGCTTTATTATCACATAATTGACAAATCCCATTAGCAAGTTCTTTTACATATTCTTTTATTGCAGGAGAACGTTCATAAGTAAAAGTAGATACTTTTCTAAAAAGACGTTTATTTTTATTTGAATTGCTTTTTTCAATTGCTAATTCTCTAATTTCTTGAACATTCTTACGTAATATTGCTTTTTCTAATTTTTCTTCATTTTGTATTAATGTATCATTATTTGGGCAATACTCTGAAGTTTTTAATTTTAGAGGGAATTTATAGACGATACGCTTAGTATTATTTTTATCGGGTTCAATTTCTTCGTAGGGCACACCAGCAAGCTCAATTATACCTGCGTAGGTATACTCTGTGTCTTCAAAGACTTCAAATAAATGTACAGTAACACCGTTATTACCCGATTCCTTTAAAGTTCTATTCTGAGCAAAATCAAGTTTTTGATCACCTTCTTGCCCCATTCCGGTATAGTGAAGTATATTGTCTACCCATGTATCATGGTAAACAGATTTACCTGTTTGTTTTGATATGAGAACGAGAGTATTGGTTGTATTTGATTTTCTCATACCACCTTGTTTGGAACATTTAAAAATTTTAGCAATAATATCATTAGTATAGATGTTATTTATTTTCAAATCATCTACAGTTTTAATATTACTAATATTCTGAGTGTTTGTCATAAAAACCTCCAAATTAAACTACTAACTGAGTATACCATAATTTAAATGCATATGTTGATTTTCTAGATACTCAAAAATTTTTCTCTTGATTCATTTGAATCTTCCATTTTGAAAAGCTTTATAAAATCAAGATAGTCCGAATATCGTTCTTCTGGGATAAATGTTAACAATTCTTCTGTATCAGATTCAGATTGGTTTAGGCCCCATTCGTTCAGTATTCTAACGAATTCATCAGAAATACGAATATCACGTTCTCTAATTTCATCAAGTCCCCAATTGTTATTACTTTGACTTAACTCAAGTAAGATGCCAACTTTGGACCTTTTGTAGCTTTCTTTTTTCTTAGCAAAGTATCCGTTACTTGCGATAATATTGAGCTTCTTTTCAATGGGAATCTTATTACCAATATGTTCAACTAATTCTTTGACTTCAGAATCTGAATTTGTTGGGAAATAACTTGATTGCCATTTTTGGGGAAGGATATGCTCAATTTGCCAATTTTCTGGTAATAATTCCGATTGATGTTGATAAGCTATGATATTTAATATCATCTTCACTGTATTACGATTCGCATTTTTGATTTTATCTGACAATTCTTTCTCATCGATTTCGCTGAAATTGAATCTGGGTTGTGATGACTTAACTATTTCTGCATTTAAATTCAAGATTCCAGTTTTGACGGCATTAATTGTTGGTGTTATGATATATCTTGCAGAAAGAACTGCTAATAATCTCTTCACAAAAATAAGAAAATCATCTTCAAATGTGTCTTTATTATGATAGTGTAAATAATAAATGACAACAGGATATTTCCAGAACTCATTAGGATAATAGGTCAGAGCATCCAAAATTTGTTTTATTTCCATATTTTCGGACCATTTTTCATTTTCTAATGAGACTCTATTATTTATCACTATCCACAAATTTAAAATGGCATTTAAGTTTTGCATTAAATCTTGTGAGTACAGTTTTTCGAAATTATTTTTTGCATAATATTTTCTAATACCAGGAGTGGTTGTCTTCCGATCATTTTCATTTGCTCTCAAGTAGAACATATAGTAGTAAAACAACTTTTGAATACTTTCCCCAGCATTTGTAGCTTGTTCATCAAGTTCTTGCCAGAGCTCTATAAATTCCTTTTTTTTATCTGAATTCAAGTGATTATAAATTTTTGCTTTAAAAATATCGGCATCTGATAATGCTAGTCCTCTATCGTTTAGAGTTGAAAAAATAGTTAGTGCTGTTTCTTGACTATCGGCTGTAATAGGGAGAAGAATAGCTTGGTTTAATATATTACTGATGAATTTATAAAAGGACAATGGATTATCTGCAGCATATTCATTAACTAGTTGCTGGAGCAATCTATAGTTTTTAGCATAGTTACTAGTTGATTTTTCATCTGCTTTTCCAGAGACTAGTATATTAGCAAATTCTTGATTCCCCTCCTCTCCCATTACCCGGGAACTAATAAGGATTTCATTAAAATTAACTGCTCCTGTAGTTGAATTTTGTTTCCAAATTGTTGGTTCGATTTGACTTTTCAAGAAGTGAGTATCAGGACCCCCACTTTCTAATTTAGTGTAAATAGCCCTCAACAGCAATAAGAGGCTTGTAATACGCTGTTGACCATCGATGATTTCCTGTTCTTTATTCTCATTCTCATATGCAACTATTGTACCAAGAAAGTAAGTATTATTTTCATCTTCGGTTGTATTGAGTGTGTATTCAGTTAAATCATCGAATAAAACTTGGATTTGTTCGTCTGACCAAGCATATGGTCTTTGATATTCGGGAATAATAAATCTTTTATTCTTTCCAGTCTCTAATAGTTGTTTGACGCTTCTTTTATCAACGTTTATTGATGTAGTCATAGAAGAAATTCCTTTGATTAGTTTATAATATAATTCATTATATCAATTTTTAACCCTTTTTTCTAAGAAATATCTATTTTGTACAAAAAATAAATGATATAATAAGGTTAATTCGAATTGCTGGAGAGAATATTATGTTAGCAGATAAAGAAATGTTCTTCAAAGTGGGAAATACCCTCCGTGAGCGAGGGATACTTGAAAAGTTTGAAGAGGAAAATGGGAAAATAACTGGTCATATGATGATTACAATGACGGAAATACCTCCTGAATTAGGAATTGATAAAGTTAGCGATAATATGCGTGCTTTTTGTGCTTCCTTTGATTTCTATGATATGATGATTGGGATTGCATTCGATTTAGACACAATGGAACTTATTCCTCAAATGTGGTTCACTCCTCAGACTGATGATGCTGTGGAACCTTCTAGTGAATGGATAGAATTTTTTATAAAAACTCTATGTGAGAATATATCAGAAGAGGGTTTTGGAGTACCAATGTATAGTTTTTTAAATGACCACAGCGACCTCACAATTGTTCCGACTAAATCATAGAAAATAGAACAGGGGAAAATTTTGAATAAACATGATTACAGGGATAATAATTTCCTTGTTTCAAAGTAATTCATTCTAATTTATTGAAACATTTTTGATAAAGGTATTGGAGGAATTTTTAGTTGGTATTTTTTGAATTAAACGTAATTATACCTTGTTAAACTAGGTTTTTAGGTCGATAAAGAATTTTTAGAAATTCCAGATGTAATTTTAGTCTCTGCCTTCTTTTAGGGAATGCTAACAAAACCTGATATAACAACGTTTGTATGGGCCGTAACAAATACTATTCAAGTACTACTCAAGTACGTTTTGATAAGTACACTATCCATTCTAATAATCTGTATCAGATATTTACATATGTGAAAAACCGTCAATACCAATTTGGAGATAATAAATGTGTAGTGTCAGGTATGTTATTGTATGCAAAAACTAATGAACAAATTCAGCCGGACAATCTTTATCAGTTTCATGGAAATCAGATTAGTGTTCCTACGTTGGACTTGAATTTACCGTTTAAAGAAATAGAAGAGCAGTTAGATGCAATCATCTCTTCTCATTTTGAACACACTTTAAAGAAATGACCATGAATAAATTATATTGAAAAAATTAATTACACTAAGGGATATGATAATGAATAGATTATCAAAAAATATTAAAAGTTTAAGAAAATCAATGGGAGAAACTCAAGAAGAATTAGCGTACTCTATTGATTTAGATAGTAAAAGTGCAGTTGCAAATTGGGAAAGTGGTGCTAATAAACCTTCGCCAGAGAATTTAAAGAAAATAGCCGCGCATTATAGAGTTACTGTGGAACAGTTACTTGACGGTGATTTGGATACAGAATTCTCACTATTAGAATTCCTTAACAATACAATTGATGAAAATAATTACGATTTAAATTATTCGTCCGTATGTTTATTTCCAATTGTATCTCTTAAAGACGAAGAAGCATTATATCCTAGATTAGTTGAGGCTAAAAGTCTCTATAAAAAGTTTCAAGAATGTGCAGCAAATGGAAATGAGAATTCTATAGATTACTTGCTTAAAGCTATGGAAGTTTATGATGAAATAGAAGAAACATCGAATTGTATTTCAGCAAAAGCGAATACACTTAGTTTGTGGCTTTTTTGCCTGCTAATGCAGAAATTTGTTATGGAGTTTGAAGGAATAGAAGACATTCTTGAAGTTCAAAACAAGCATAAACGAAAGAAAGAAATCAAGCGTATTATTTCGGAAAATTATTTAGGTAAAAGTATAGATTCCTTCGAAACACTTAGAACATTAATTTATACGGACTACTATAAAGATTTATTAAAAGCAATTATGGAGTTGAAAGGAGATAAAAGACTATTTCAATTAGGAGACTATTACTATTGCTTACTTTATTTATTTGATCTTGTTGATAACGAACTAGGAACTGCAGTTAATGTACAAATTGGTTTGGCTTTGTTATCAGATTTATCGTTAATGAAGAATAGATGTGTTAAACGGATAAAAAATTTTTATAGAATATTTGGAAAAGTTCAGTGATACTGAACGACAAAGATTTATTTAAAGTGTATAATTTTAAAAAAATAGAAATGAGGCATTTTAAATGAATGTTTTAGTGATACTTATCGTTATTCTCTCTATCTGTTTGTTTGTTTTATTAATAAAAAAAACTAGGATAAATAATAGGTTTACTCAATATATCATTAATAATAGGGGAACTGAGATTGAATTTATAAATAATGAAGATATTAGTTCTATTGAATCCGCAAAAATACTTAACAAAAAATACAAAATTGGATTTATTAATTCCTATATTGTAGTCAACTCAATAAGAGTAACAGAATAAAAAATAAAAGCTAGGAAAGAGAAACGATAATGAACATTAAGAGTTTAAAAGATTACACTTTGAATAAATCAAAAACAATGGGCAATAGTGTTGTAGATACTGGAAGGAATTGTCTGAAACGGGTGAAAGAACATCCTGAAATTATTGTTAAACCGGTAGTAACTGTAGTTACTGTAGTGATTGGAGTAGTCGGAGTAGTTGCACTAGCTAACGTTGCCCAATCTAATTATGAGTGCAAAAACAATTTAAAAGATGAAGGGGAGAATCAATCATTAAGTGACTCAATTTTTAATGAAATGACTTCAGAAGATGAGACTAAAACTATTAATTATCCGGATGATAGAAAATCTCCAATTGTTCATACTTATCATCTAAATGGTCAAGCCTATGCAAGAGGTGGGACTGCTCAAGACAAGGAACAATATCGTAGTGAAAATCCATCAGATTTCGGGTTAGAATTATTCGATATAAATAGTTGATAGAGTATTTGAAGAGTGGGAAAAAGTTATTAAGAAATATGGTGAAATTATAACTTTTATTAAAGGAAATTGAAAAGCAATTAAATATGATAATATCTTCCTATTTTTGGGAACTGGCGAAGATATAGTAAAAGATACCTCTATGTTTTTCTTTAAAGCTTACTATTGGTAATATAAATGTGTTTTTCAAATTATTAAATAAAGAAATACAAAACCAAAAGGTGTTAATTTTTATATTTTTCTCCCAAAGTGTATATAGAATACCGTAAAATACAACATTAAATATAATTATAGGGCAAATTACATGAAATTAAAGCTAAATGAATTTAGAGATTCTTCTTTAAAATTACTAAAAGACACTATGGATAAAACTGTTGATTTAAGTCAACAGGGGGTTGAATTCATTAAAGATAATCATCGTAAAATATTATTTGGAGGAGGAGCAGCAATATTAGTTTTGTTAGCTGCCTTATATGAAGATGATGATTCAGATGAATCGTTTGGGGATAGTTATAGTGATGGTAGAGACTATGATTATAGCTATGACGAAGACTGTGATTATAGTTCGAATAAGTCAGGCTGTCAAGGTATTATAAATGATGAAGAAGAAACATTAACAATTTCAAATAATAAGCACACTTATCCAAAAGTTAGAAAGTCACCCGAATGTCATTTGTATCATCGAGATGGCAAAGGATACCTACGGGGAGGAACGGATGAAGAAAAACAACTATTCAGAGAACTGAATAATCTAACTGGACAATACATTTGTACAGAATGTGGAAATGATTTTGATGAAGAGGATATTGATTGGAGTTTTAGTAATGAAGAAAGTGGATTCTATTACTGTAACTTTTGTAGTCATTCATTAGAACAGGCCGGCATTGATGCAATGGATCCTGATGGATTTGGGTATGATGAGTATGGAAACTGGGATCAGGAACGATTAGGTTTTTAAATGTCGGTTAAAGTACTTCAATAATGGATTGTTTGAACCGATTCCCCTGTTTAGGACTATTGAATCAAATTTTATGAAATTAATCAGTAGATATAGCTCCGAAAATACTTGATATTACGCTGTTTTTAATCCAACTGAAATCTATACTTTCCAAACCAGGCTTGAAAAAAGCTCGTAAAGCATCACAATTTAGTAAACGTTAAAACTTATTTAAACTTATTGAAAGCATTTCGTATCAAAAATACGGGATGCTTTTTCTGTTCACCCCAAATTTTTGTAACTAGGTGATACTTGAAATTAATACAAATTTGGTTGTTTTTGATAAATCTAAGCAACACTAAATGATGAAGTGAAAGGGGATGAATCTTTGATAGTATTCATTTATTGTGAAATATGATATATTTATTAATTAGATGGATGAATACTTCTAGAGTTAAATATAGTATAATAGGGACATACTTTTTGGTTTATTTTTGTTTGTAGTCGGATTATGAAAGAATATCCAATATTATGCGATAAGATAGAATGTTACAAAAAAGAAAGGGGATGCAATCCGATGAAGAAAGACAGATTAATTGTATTGACAGATGCTGTTCTAGCAATTATTATGACCATCTTGGTTTTAGAGTTAGAAAAACCAACAACACCAAGTCTTGAAGCTTTTTGGGATTTACGGCAAAATTTCTTTGCTTGTTTTCTTTCCTTTTTCTGGTTGGGATCGTTATGGATGGCACTAAACACATTATGGGAAAAGGTTGAGAAAATTTCCTCAGAAATTATTTGGTGGAATTTGTTTCTACTCTTGGAGCGGCAGGAGTTCTCTTTGGAGAATTTCATGCCATCCAAGATACCAGTCTGAATGATGTGGTGGACCGGATCTATATAAATGTCAAGGATTTACCGTTTCAGTCCTTGGGAGCTTTAGCTAATATCCTGTCTGATGTTAAGAAGGGACTGATTCAAGACAGTCATATCTGGTCTTTCTTCCAGTCATTTTTCAAACAATATCAGTTGATAATCAGCTTAAATCAGATCTATCAGTTTGTCTATCTTTCTCTGATGGAGATCATGTCCTATCTTCACTTTGATTATTGGAAAAAACGGCTCGGTCAGGAGCTAGTATGAATAAGGAGAACAAATGAGACGTTTAAAAATGTTATGGCATATTATACAGGTTACGGGTTTTACTCGGTTTGCTCTGAGTTTTGTGACCTTTGTTTTTGGGTCAGGAGGCGTGCTTTTCCTAGTTGAACCTGCTATCACAAATTACGGAGACGGTCTTTGGTATGCTTTTGTGACTTCGACGACTGTCGGCTACGGGGATCTCCTAGCTGTGACCTTGATTGGAAGGATTACCAGTGTCTTCTTGACGATTTATGGGCTCATATTTTTTGGCTGTTTATCAGCTGTTATTATTAATTATTATACCGATTTAAATAAGGAAAGAGGAGAGGACAAATGACTGCCAATTATTCAACACGGGAAT
>ERZ773267.595-NODE-595-length-23475-cov-13.652220_pt1 | contig 23475 bp, 20 predicted proteins | sample MGYA00511959_ERZ773267 | MGnify/ENA primary metagenome ERZ773267 (study PRJEB29015, sample SAMEA2738165) | human oral metagenome | biome: human oral; feature: human-associated habitat; material: saliva | place: China | collected 2240 ... | reverse complement strand
TCCTATCCTTTCTGTTAAGATGATTTGCAAACATTATCGGAGACATTGCTATCATCATTTTATTTATAAATGTGTCACTATCAAAATAGTTTTTTCTTAATTTTATTAGCTCTAAAATCTCTATTTCCTCGGACATATTTTCATGCATTCTTAATACATCAAAAAGTAAATATCCACACAGAAGATTCAAACTTTCTTCATATTTTTTATTTTGTTTAAATTCTTCGATTTTGTTAAATGCAATCATTATTCTTCTCGTTGAAGCTTCAATCATCGCATTGTTTCTTACAGATTTATTTTCTTGTAAATCTTTATAACCAACTTTTGCTACTTGACTTACTTTACCCGCAACATCAAAGATGCGTAATTTGAAATATAAATTTTCTAAAGCTAACATATCTTCTTGGAATCTTAAATTATAAACATCTAAGAATTTTTTCTTGAAAATACAAGAAGTAACATTATAATTCAAATCACTTTTTAATTTCTTAATTTCTTCGATTAGGTAATCTTGCCCTGATGATATAGTCTCATTTAATATACTTGGATAACCATTCCTTGTTAATATTGCTATATCAAGATTTTTCTGTGATACTTCATTAAATAATAATTCCAAATAATTAGATTTTAATTTTGAGCTTTCTTCAACAAAAACTACATATTCCCCCTTAGAAAAATCTAACGCACAGTTTTTTGCTGAAGAGTTAGAACCTAGTTGTTTTTTTATGTAGTTAATTTTATTATTATCTAATGCAACTACCGCTTCTTCAATCTCTGATCCAGAAAGATCATCAACTACTATTATTTCAAATTCTTGAAAACTTTGATTATATAAATCCTTAATAATACTTTCCAATCTCTCTACATTTCTATAAGCAGCTAAGATTACAGTAATTTTAGTCTTATTAGTTGTTTTTATTTTTTTCGTTAATATTTCATTTCCCAAAAGCATTGTATCTAAGAAAATGTCTTTGGTTCTATCTAATGTTTTAACCATAATTTATCCTCTATATTTTAAGGTTTTATCATTTAATTATATCATAAATACTAAGTTTTTTCATTTAGTATGAGAAAACAAACAAAAGAAGTGACTCAAAAGTTTTGACTGCATTAAATCAATTCTTTTGAATCACTATATTTAAATTTTGTAAAATATAAATCTTATAAGAATAACTTAGAACGTTCTCTTTCCCTACTTAATTTTTTCGAACGTGCCTTCAAGCTTACTAAAATAGCTCCTCCGACTAAAACGACAATTAGATAAATAAATAATATCTTAATATCACGTTCTACAGCTGGAATATATACACCACCTACCGCTTCACGTAGTAAGCCTATAGAATATGTAAATGGTACTTTAGGATATAACGCTTGGAAAAATTCTGATGTCATTTGAATTGGGAATGTTCCTCCTGAACTTCCTAATTGTAATACTAATAATACTATACAAACAGCTTTCCCTACATTTCCTAAAATACACACTATAGTATAGATAATTGAAGAAAATAGAAGTGAAATCAGTAATGCATATAATACAAACCTATATGGTGAGGTTGCCTGTGTTCCTAGCACATACATATCCCCTAGTGTAATTATTAATGTTTGGAATAACGATATAATTACAAATAGTAGTCCTCTACCAAAATATTTTTGATATGGTTTGTATTTTTTCTCTTCATCTTCTACTTTAGTAGTTAATAACGAAGACATTAGTAATGAACCAACCCAAATAGAAAGAACTGTATAAAATGGTGTCATCGCTGAACCGTAATTTTCTATATGATAAAGTTTATTTTCTTGAAGTTTAACAGGATTTGCGAAAAACTCTGCCTGTTGTTTATAGTCAACCTTCAATAAATTAAATAGTTGATTTTTATCTATCCCACTGTCAGCTTTTTTAATTTCATCTGTTAGTTTTTGAATTTTACTCTTTGCAGATGGCATTTGGGCTTGTAATGATAATAGTTTTCCATATACATTACTGATTTTCACCTCAGTTTCTGATAATTTTCTTTCTACTGCAGGTAGTTCTCCTTGTGCACCAGAAATTATGCCACTCACCTTATCAATATTAACCTCTGCCTTACTAAGAACTTGGGAGATTAAAGGTGCAACTTCTACATTTAATTTTGAATTCATATTCGAAGAAACTTCATTAACTCTAGCAGATTTATTTACGAATTCCTCTTTTACAGTATCTGCTATTTCATCATAATGATCCATCTTATTGTAGATATTATTATTTACTTCCTTTATCGTTGTAATATCATTCGATAAAGTAGTTACTCTTTCAAGTTGATTATTAAATAATCTCTCACTTGATAATTTATTAAAATACTCAAAAATATTCTTTACGAGTTGTAATCTTTCTGTACTAGCTTGTAGTCTATTATCTAAAGCTTTCTGTCTCGCCTTTATTTCTTCTGTTTTATCTGGTTTCTGTTGTAACTCTTTTGCTATAACATTAGCTTCTTTAGATACTTCCTCTACAACATTAAGATGATTATTAATAATCGGTAATAATCTTTCATTGAATCCCTGTATATTATTAATAGTGATTCCAGCCTTATCAGCAATCATAATACTATTTGTAGCTACTCTATCTATTTCTGGAAGTGTATTTTGAACATTATTTAAAATATTATACCCATATTCCACTTTTCCAATTAATTCACTTAAAGTACTTTCATATGTAGAAAAGTTATCATTTAATTTAAAGATTTCCTCTTTTGCTTTTTCAATTGATGGAAGATTTTCTTCAAATTTTACCCCCGCTTCATGCAGTTTTTCAAAAATTATACCATTAGCTGTTTCTACAAAGTTTTTACTAATATTATTAGCTATTGCAGAAGCTCCACTATTTGTTATTTTTGGACTAATCGCATTAATTTTTTCATTAACCGTATACTCTATAGTGGCTCTCTTAGGTTCTGTTCTACTAACAGATGTCATATCTTGACTGAAATTTTTCGGTACAACAATACTCGCATAATAGTCCCCTATTCTTACTCCATCTTCAGCTTGTTGTTTATTAGAGACAAACTGCCAGTCAAGATTTTTATTATTTTTCAATCCTTCAACTAAACTTTTACCTAAGTTTAACTCTTTTCCATCAACAGTAGCACCCTCATCTTCTGAAGTTACAGCAACTTTTATATTGTTAGTATGTCCATACGGATCCCATGACGATAGTATATTCGGCCATGCATACATTGATGGTAAAAATATTAATCCTACTATAATTATCCACGTATTAGTTTTTCTAAATACTTCTTTTATATCATTTCTAAAAATCTCTATAATATTTTTCAACTTTTAATCTCCTCTCTATAAATTAATTAACAAAAACAATTAGAGATATCATCTATCCCTAATTGTTAACCTAACTATTATATCATGAAATACCTACTAGTTAAAGTAATTTCATTATATTCGAACTTAATCCATATACAGAACTACATTATCTTTAGTAGAATGCTTTATATCTATAATTCTTTGATTACTACTTCCTCTAAATCTAAGGCTTAAATCTTTTAGAAAAATCATAAATGGGCCATCTACCAATACATCACACAGGCTTAATAATTCCTTTTTATCCTCACTACCATTTAGGAGCTGTTCATATGTATAACCACTATAGACCCAGATATCTTTTGTTGAACCGAACTCATCTCTTACTCTTTTCGCTAAACTTTTAGCTACCTGAGTATTAAGAAACGGCTCTCCTCCCAAAATCGTTAGTCCTTGCACATAAGAATTACTTAAATCCTGGATTATTTGATCTTCTATTTCTTTCGTATATAATTGTCCTGCATTAAAGTTTTGAATACTTTCGTTAAAGCATTCTTTACAAGCGAATAAACAACCACTTAAATATATTGAACACCTTACTCCCTCTCCATCAACGAATTGAAATGGTTTATAATCAGCATATTTTTTCTTAGAATAAGCTTCAGCTAGCCAAGTATCATTAGCTTCTTTAAATGTCCTCATCATACATTTATTATTAGTAGTTTTCTTAGTAGCACTGTACTCTGAATTATCTATCGTACTAATAATAGTTCTTAATTTTTCTTCTCTAGACATAATCCTCACCCCTTATATTTTTATAATATCACTTTTAAAAATGAATTACAATTTATCTTATAAAGAGATCCTCAAAAATCTTTATTTTTGAAAAATCAATTTTATCGAGTAACAATAATACAGTTTGTTAAATACCTAAAAAATTTATATGAGAATCTTAGATATCAATAAAGTACTATATCTAAAATTCTCATATAGACTTTCTAGAATTTGAAACTTTTGATTCAGCACCTTCAGAAGATATCTTATATAAAACGACAAAGAAAGACTTAGGAAAATTAATTTTTATAAAATCAAAATCCTAAGTCACTAGTATCTAACTCCATGTATAAGTATTACTTATCTACAGTAATATTTATAATGTTACTCTTACTCTTATTTAATTTCTATGATATCTGTAGCAAATTTATCAAATTCCTTACTATGAGTTATTATCAAACTTGTAATATTGTGTTCTTTTAAGTAGTTAAAAATGTTTTCTACTATTAATTCACTCAAATTGGTATTCATAGCACTTGTCGGTTCATCCAAAATAATAAACTCAGGTCTTCTTATTAATATCCTAGCCAACTCTAGTCTTTGCTTTTCTCCACCACTTAAGTTTTTTCCGTTTTCTTTCAATAAATAATTATATCCTAATTTATCAATCAATTCTTGCAGGTGTAATAATCTAACTATCTCATCAAGTCTATCCTCGTATGAATCACCTAAGAGAAGATTATCTTTTATTGTAGCTTCATATATGTATGGTTCTTGACTTACTTTTAGAAATCCTCCTAAAACTTGAATATTATTCTTATATATATCTTTTTCATTAATTAAGACTTCCCCATCTAACTTATATGCACCCTCTTGCAAGTTTCTTAATATAAGATTAGATACCGTCGTCTTTCCTACTCCACTTCTTCCTTTTAGAACTAGAAAATCACCCTTATTTATGTTTAATCTAAAATCAGATAAAATCAGATTGTCTTTAAAATAGAAACTAGCTATATTCACATTTACACTATTAAACTTACTTATTTTTAATACTTCTTTCTCTTCATTGCTTTTATTATTAAAAGTCTTAGACAACTCACTTTCTATCTTATGAGCGGTCTGTCTAACAGTTATTTTATCTGATATAGAATTTATAGGTTCATCTAACATTCTAACTGTAGAAAATATTGCAATAGCCGAACCTATGGAAAAATCTTTATATATTATAAAATACACTGAAAGTAATAAAGAAACAATAGGTAGTATAAATGCAACAGTAGCAGATATACCTATATATAACGAAAAATACTTTGCTAAGTCAGTATTGACCTTTATTCTCTTATTTATAATATTTTTTTTAAGATAATCTATAAAGTACTGTTCTTTATTTAATTGCTTTAAATCAAAATAACCTAATATTGACTGAAGTATATATTGATTAGTTTCACCTAATAATTTCTGTTCACTCTTCATACAATTCGAAAGCTTCTTACTTATTTGTTTTATAATAAAAAAACATACAAGTATTACAGAAAATAATATAAGTGTTATCGAAACATTATACCTACACATAAACATCAATATAGAAAACAAAATAAAAGACTGCGTTACTAAAATAACTTTACCTTGAGAATACCAATCTGATATCTTTATACTATCTGACGTTAGCTTAGATAATATTTCACCGCTTTTTGCTTCTTTAAAATCATTATATTCACTTTTTAAAAACTTATCATAAAAATACTCTAAAACAGAAAAATTTCCAAGAAAGAAAAGTTTTCTTAAAAAATATTGAGAAAGAAATAACAATAAAAAATAAAATACTAATACTACTATCAAATATTTAACAAAATGATAAACTCTCTCAAAATCTTTAGATATCAAACTATCCAAGATAACTTGAATAATAAAAATTGATGTTAAATTTACTATAGTTCTTAGTAAAATAAAAACTATGGTAATAAATTGAACAATATACAACTTATTATCATAATATTTTTTTGTACGATACATAAACCTCTCCTCCCCATTTATTATACATTACTTCACATAGCCTTGTTTTATTAGCCAACAATAAAGTAAAACTTAACTTTTCACAAAATACATCTTAGCTAATAAATAGATTATATCATTTTTTCAGAATAATGTAAATTTAATTCTTAAAAATCTGAAAATTAAAACTAGTAAATTTATGATTTTTTATCTCTTATTTTATGATTAATTAGAATTTATCTCCTAAAATATAGAAATACTATTTTCAAATGTTCTAAACTGTTTTATAATTAATATAATTTTAAAATTTATTTAATTGAGATATTATAATTACTTTAGAATATTATTAAGTTAATTATTACAACATATTTTTTATAAAAATTAGGAGGTGCATTATGAAAGTATTAATAACTGGTTTTGATAAATTTGGTGGTGAGAGTATTAATCCTTCTAATTTATGTGTTAATAGCTTACCAGATATAATAGAAAATATAGAAATAAAAAAAATCACCTTACCTACTGTCTTCAAAGATAGCTCACGTGTCTTAGAAGAAAATATAAAATCATTTTCTCCTAACATTGTTATATGCGTTGGTCAAGCTGGAGGAAGAAGTAAGATTACACCTGAACGTATCGCTATTAATATTGATGATGCTAGAATCCCAGATAATATTGGAAATAGTCCTATTGATGAAACCATAAGAAAAGATGGTGAAAATGCATATTTTTCTACACTACCAATAAAGGCTATTGTTGATGAATTGAATAAAAATAATATCCCTTCTGCTATTTCTAATACTGCTGGGACTTTTGTTTGCAATCATATTATGTATGAATCTTTATACCTAGCTTCAACAAAATATCCACATATTAAAGCTGGATTTATTCATATCCCATATATTGAAGAACAGGTTCTAGACAAGTCTAATATGCCTTATATGAAAAAAGAAGATATTATCGTCGCTCTAGAATTGATAATAAAAACTGCTGTGACTTTTTATGATAGGGAAGATACAAAATTAACAGGTGGTTTAGAACATTAATTAATTAATTCTAAATTTCTACTCAATACAAACAGAGTCAAATTTTCATAAACAGTAAGAAAACACTGAAGAGAAACTATAAAACATATTATTTTCAGTGTTTTCTTTTTCATGTTGACAAAGTAGTATACTAGGTATATAATATATTGGCTATATTATTTTTAGGTGGTGAAATTATGTTAAAAGACGCGTTAGGTTATAAGCTTATTACGCTATTAGAGAACATGAGAAGTTATACTAAACAACCTTTAGCTGAGATAGGCATTACACATGGACATTTCATTACTCTTATTTACGTTTCGGAAAATGAAGGTGTTACCCAAGCTCAACTTGCTGAAATACATAGAAAAGATAGAAATATTGTTGGACGTAATATAGATGCCCTTGAAAAACAAAATTTTGTTATTAGAAAACGTGGAATAAAAGATAGACGTTCTTATACACTACATTTAACTGAAATAGGTAAAAAAGTTTTATCAACTTACTCTAATCTACTAAACACAGCTGAAAAAGAGGTTCTTAAAAACTTAACTGAAGAAGAAATTTCTACTTTCTTCACACTATTGAATAAAATAACTTAAGGAGGAGATCATATGGAAAAAACACAAAATTATATAGAAAATCCGCTAGGTACAAAACCTATAAAAAAATTACTTATATCATTTGCTTGGCCAGCTATTACAGCGAATATTATTAATGCGATGTATAGTGTCATTGACCAGATTTTTATCGGTCAAGGTGTTGGCTACTTAGGTAATGCTGCAACAAATGTCACCTTTCCTCTTACAACTATTTGCCTAGCTATAGGTTTAATGATAGGAATTGGTGCTGCCTCTAACTTTAATCTTGAGTTAGGTCGTGGAAATCCTGAAAAAGCAAAATCTGTAGTTGGTACTGCAGTATCTTCATTATTTATAATTGGTATTATTATCACAATTTTAGTTCATATATTCTTAAAACCTCTTATGTATGCATTTGGATCTACAGACGAAATTTTAGAATATGCAATGACATTCGCTGGAATTACTTCTTTAGGGATTCCATTCTTACTAATTTCTATTAGTACTAATCCTATTGTTCGTTCGGATAATAGTCCAAAATATTCAATGTTTGCCATTATTTTTGGTGCAGTACTTAATACTATTCTTAATCCAATCTTTATCTTTGGATTTGGTTGGGGAATTGCTGGATCAGCTTGGGCTACAGTTATAAGCCAATTCTTATCTGCTTTGATTCTTGTTTTATATTTTCCAAAATTCAAAAGTGTTAAATTTACTAAGCAAGACTTCATACCTAAGATACCTTTATTAAAAGTCGCTGCAGGATTTGGAATGCCTTCATTTGTTTTCCAAGGTTCTAATATGATAGCTCAAATAGTAACAAACAATTTATTAAATATTCACGGTACTAATTCTGTGTATGGGAATGATATTCCTATAGCTGTAGCTGGAATCGTAGCTAAAATTTATATAATATTTATAGCTATTATTATTGGATTAATTCAAGGAGCTCAACCAATTTTTGGATATAATTACGGAGCTAAAAAGTACGAAAGAGTTCGTACTACAATGGGATATACCATGAAGTATGCAATGATTATCTCAATTACATTCTTCTTAATCTTCGAGATTTTTCCTAAACAAATTATTAGTCTATTTGGTAATGGTAATGAACTTTACTTTGAGTTTGCAGTTAAGTATATGAGATTCTTCTTGTTATTTACATTTATCAATGGTGTTCATATTTCAAGCTCTACTTTCTTCTCTGCAATAGGAAAACCAAAAATTGGAGTTACTATTGCCTTAACTAAGCAACTTATAGTGCTAATACCAATGTTATTTATTCTTTCACATTTCTTTGGGATTGAGGGAGTAATCTATGCTACTCCAGTAACTGACCTTTGTGCAGTCTCGGTTTCATTATTCTTCTTAATAAGAGAATTTAGAACTATGCCTAAACAAAATATTATTTAGATAAACTAAAAAGCAATCTAGTGAACTTAATCATTAGATTGCTTTTCGTTATTTATTATCTTGTAGCTACATATTTTAATTCATCTTTATGTTTAGCTAAGAAATCGTTCATTTCGTTATCTGGAATTTGACGTAGGTACAGGTTAGAACGAATTGTTTCGTCTTCCTCACGGCAAGTAGATAATACTAAGTATTTATCATTTCCTTTAAGCTGAACGCTATCGTTTTTAGTTGCTGCATCTTTCTTAACATTTGTTAATTGATTTAAGAAATCTTCATCATTTTCAAAATCTAAACGGTAGAATGAAGTTGTTTCTGGCACGATTGTTAAGAATGCTGCTTCATAGTAGTATTTTCTCTCAGGAGTTTCAATAACTACGAATTTGTGTTTATCCATGTATTCTTGTTTATCATAGTAGTTAACATCGTTAAACATACGGTGATCTCCAACTTTACTTCCACGAGCGTGACCGAATAACCAAGTTAATCTATCATGGAAGTCTTTTTTGTTATCCATATCCATGAATACAGTTCCAAGGTATGGAACATGCCCACCTTCAAAAGTTTTATCTAAATACGTTTCGTTGTCATTAGTTTGAACTACTGGTTCATCTAACTGTGTACCTGGAGCATAAACATAAGCTACAGTTTCATTATTTGTCTTAGATAATTCTGAAAAACGTTTTGATAAATAATCTTTCTCTTCTTTACTTACTGTATAAGTTGCTTTTGATGATGTACTAGAACTTGTTCCTTTATCATCACTACATCCAGCTACGAATACAGCAGATGTTACTAAAGCAATTGCTAAAAGTAAAATAGAGAAAAGCTTTTTAAAGTTAAATACTTTTTTCATTATATTTTTCCTCTCTATTAAAAAATTAATAACTGTTTATCATTATACAATATCTTAATAGATTTTTCTATTACTTTTATTTTACAATTTATATAATTTTTATCTTACTACTACAGCCGTACCTGTAACTGTAACTAAAAGCATATTGTTACCGTCGCCTCCTAGAGGATCAAAATCAATTCTAACTCCGATAACAGCATTAGCACCCATTGCTTCTGCTCGAGCTTCTAATTCTTTTAAAACTTCAGCTCTTGCTTGAATAATTTCATCTTCATACCCTTGAACTCTTCCACCAAAAAGGTTTCGAATTCCTGCTCCAATATCTTTGATGACATTAATCCCAGCTACTACTTCACCAGTAGCAAGACCTTTATACTCTACTACTTCCATTCCTGGAACATAATTGGTTGTTGCAATAATCATAATACTTCACTCCAAAATTATTTATTAGTCTACTAATATATCTACTACTTCTTCTAATGTTGCTCCTAAGAAGTATGAATTAATATCAATTTGCTCTAAAACTTTTTGAATATCTTCTTTTTGGTATTTTACACCCACTAATTTTTTAGCAATATCTTCTACATCCATTACTCCGAAGAAGTCTCCGTAGAATTTAATATTAGTAATAACACCTTGTTCTACCATGATGTTAGCTTCGATTTTACCAGTTTTAAGTCTTCTATTACGTTTAATATTGAAATCTGGATTTTTACCATATACCCAATCCCATGAGTTATTTTTTTCTTCTTGGATAGCTAAGATTGCTGCTTCATCTTCTTTAGTTGCAACAAAATCAGTCATTTCGTATTTTTCACTCATATATTTTTTAAGAGCTGCTACGAAATCTTGAACTGTCATGTCCTGGTTTGAAAGGTGATCTTTAATGTTTGTTACACGTGAACGTACTGATTTGATACCTTTTGATTCAATTTTATCTTTAGATACTTTTAATGCATCTGCTAAAACTGATGTATCAACATCAAACATTAAGCAACCATGGTGCATAATACGTCCATTACGTACGTATTGAGCATTACCGCAGAATTTTTGTCCATCAATTTCTAAGTCATTACGTCCTGTAAATTCTGCTTTAACTCCTAATGAATCTAATGCATCTAGTACAGGTTGTGAGAATGATTTGAAGTCAAATTCTTCACCACTTCTACCATTTGAGATAATTGTGTAGTTTAAATTGTTTAAATCGTGGTAAACTGCACCACCACCACTTACACGACGAACAATTTTGATATCTTTATCATCACAGAATTTTTGGTTTACTTCTTCTGTTGTGTTTTGGTTTTTACCAACAACGATACATGGTGAGTTTATCCATAGCATAAACACATCATCTTTTTCTGCTAGCTCATTAAAAGCATAAAGTTCTAATGCAGTATTATAGCGTGGATCATTACTTTTTGATTCTATATATATCATATTAATCTCCTTAATAATTAACTATTTCTTTACTCCTTATTATACCATTTTTTACTAATTAAAACACTAAATTTTTATCCAAATTAATATTTTTTATGTTATTTCAAACAAACTTCAGCCAGATTATGGTATAATTATAAGGAATTATTAAAATTATTTTAAAGGAGTTACCCTTTTATGACAAAAATTATTTTAACTGGAGATAGACCAACTGGTAAACTTCACTTAGGACACTATGTTGGTTCTTTAAAAAATCGTATAGCTTTACAAAATGAAGATGATACTGAAGTATTTATTATGATTGCCGATCAACAAGCTCTTACTGATAATGCTGATAACCCTGGAAAAGTTATTGAAAATATTACAGAAGTAGCACTAGATTATCTTGCGGTTGGAATCGATCCTAAAAAAACTACTATTTTTATCCAATCACAAATTCCACAACTTGCAGAACTATACATGTACTACATGAATTTAGTATCAGTTTCTAGACTACACCGTAACCCAACCGTAAAACAGGAAATTAATGACAAAAAATTCGGTGAAAGTATTCCTGCAGGATTCTTTACTTATCCTGTAAGCCAAGCTGCGGATATTACTGCCTTTAAAGCAACGCACGTTCCTGTTGGTGAAGATCAAAAACCAATGCTTGAACAAACTCGTGAAATTGTTCGTGACTTCAATAGAACATACAATAAAGAAGTTCTAGTATTGCCTGAGATTGTACTTCCACCAAAAAATCATGCTCGTCTTGTAGGTATTGATGGACAAGGAAAAATGAGTAAGAGTTTAAATAACGGTATTTACCTAGGTGATAGCGAAGAAAACATCAAATCTAAAATCATGAAAATGTACACTGATCCAAATCATATTAAGATTGAAGATCCAGGCCAAGTTGAAGGAAATGTAGTATTTAAATACTTAGACATTTTCGATACTCGAGCTGATGAAGTTGCAGAACTTAAAGAACACTACTCTCGTGGTGGACTTGGAGACATGAAATTAAAACGTCGTTTAAATGATGTTATGCAAGACTACTTACGCCCTATAAGAGAGCGTCGTGAAGAATTCGCAAAAGATAAAGCTGAAGTATACAGAATGCTTAAAACTGGAAGTGAAAAAGCTGAGAAAGTTGCAGCTGCTACTTTAGATGAAGTAAAAGATGCAATGGGAATTAATTACTTCAAAAAATAAATTTTTTATAGGGGAAGAGCTCTACTCTTCCTCTTAGTCGTTTGAATTATTAAAAAAAATAAGGAGGCCCTATGGCAAAAAGAAAAAAACAACAATTATCACTATTTTCAATTATATCAATTGCAATAGTAATTTTAGCATCATTTGCTATTACTTATTACATGAATAAATCATCAAACAAAAATTCAAATACTGCCACAACATTCACAAGTGTATCAAAAATTCCTGATGATGTGATAAACTCTCTTACAGCACCCAAAGAAAGTGAAGCAACTGATGATAATAAGTATAAAGTATTAAATAATAATAATCCATACTTCTCTAAAGAAGACTTATCTACGACTTCATTTGAAAACTATAGTCCATTAGATAAGCTTGGGCGTGTTGGACAAGCAAATGGTATTATCGGTATTGATTTAATGCCTTCAGAAAAACGTGAAGAAATCGCACACGTTCGTCCAAGTGGATGGCAAAGTAATAGAGGAACTCATGTTTACGATAGATCGCATTTAATTGCATTCCAACTAGCTGGAGAAAATGATAATGATAAAAATCTTATGACAGGAACAAGATTTATGAATCTTAATATGATTCCTTTTGAAAATGAAGTTGCTGATTATGTTAAGAAAACTAAAAAACATGTACGTTATCGTGTAACTCCTATTTTTAAAGGGGATGATCTAGTTGCTCAAGGGGTTATCATGGAAGCAATGTCAGTTGAAGATAATGGTAAGAGTGTTAAATACAATGTATTCTTACCAAACTTCCAAAAGGGGGTTACTATCGACTACAAAACAGGTAAATATACTGTGAAATAGAATTTAGACTTCGAACAAATTTTGTTCGAAGTCTTTTTTTAATCTTTTTTTATAAATTTCTCAGCAATAGCTAAACTTATAACTAACAATAGAATTGCTCCAGCCCAGACTAGAACACTTTTAGGATCATCATGTTGTACTATAATTAACCTAATAATTGCTGTTATACCAATATAAATAAAATATCGTAGCGGAAAATGATAATTGTTTTTAAAATACTTCACAATAAGAGCTACAAACTCGAAATATAGAAAGAATACTAATATTCCTTCAACGAAGTATTGATAATTACCTTGTTCAGCTAAAAACTTCATACCTTCATGATATATTTCTTTAGCTTCCATTATTAATCCAAATGATAATAATATTCCTATGATCAATAATCCGATGTTCATTATCCAAAGGAAAATATCCGATATTATTTTACTAAATTTCTCCATTTTTCACCTCGCATCAATTTTCACTATAGGAATAATTATATCATACTAAGTATTAATATTCTAAATAATTTAACTCTATAAATCATATTTTAAACTTTTAGTATGATATAATAAAGAAAGAGGAGGTTTTTATGATTACACTTAGAAAAATAGAAGAAAAACATCTACCTTATTTATACAATGTAATTTACTCTTCAGAAACTCCTGAATGGAGTAAATATAATGCACCTTATTTTAATGAATATAAATATATACAATTAGAAACATTCTTACTAAAAAATCATCATGAATTTTTTCTAAGCGAACGTGTCTTAGGAATATTTTTGAACGATAAACCCATCGGGATTGTTACTTATTATTGGGAAAGTTTAGCTACTCGTTGGTTAGAAATTGGAATTGTAATATATGATCAGAATATCTGGGCAAAAGGTCTAGGATATACCGCTTTATATAAGTGGATTGAGATATGTTTTAATAAATTTCCTGAAATACAACACATTGGCCTAACTACTTGGAGTGGAAACACTAGAATGATGAAACTTGCAGAAAAACTAGGACTTCTTTGTGAAGCAAGAATTAGAAAAGTTAGATATTTCAATGGAGTTTATTATGATTCAATAAAATATGGTATATTGCGAGAAGAGTTCAATTATATAAAAAATAAGATTTTCTAAATTCAAAAATTATAATAGAATAAAAAAGATGACTAGCAATTTGCTAGCCATCTTTTTTTATAAACTACTATTTAGTTTTTTTCTTAGGTGCATGTAGACATAAGTCAACACAGTCAGTCATAGCTTCATATAAAGCTTCAGAGAATGTTGGGTGACCATGGATAATATCCATAATATCATCAATTGTCATTTCTGTTTGAATTAGAGTAGACCCTTCGTTGATTAACTCAGCTGCAACTGGTCCTACAATGTGGATACCTAAGATTTCTCTGTATTTAGTATCCATAATTACTTTAACGAATCCTTCACCTTGGTTAGATGCTAATGAACGTCCGTTAGCTGCAAAGTTGAATTTACCAACTTTGATGTCATATTTTTCACGAGCTTGTTCTTCAGTTAAACCAACCATTGCGATTTCTGGGTGAGTATAAATTGCTGCTGGAGTAGATTTAAGATCAACTTTTTTGTGGTGACCCATTGCGTTTTCTGCTGCAACTTCTCCCATCTTGAATGCTGCATGAGCTAACATCTTAGTTCCGTTAATATCACCAGGCGCGTAAATACCTTCAACAGATGTTTCCATGTACTCGTTAACTTTAACACGACCACGTTCCATTTCGAATTGATCTGCTAATTCACCAAGACATGTGTTATCTGGAACACGTCCAATTGATAATAATACTTTGTCTGCAACGATATCTTCTTTTCCTTCAACTTTAACTACTACTTCTTGACCTTTGTCAACGATTTCTAATAATTTAGTTGATGTAAGAACTTTAATACCTTGTTTTTTGAATTGTTTTTCTAATGCTGCAGATGCATCTTTATCCATTCCAGCGATTAAACGATCAGCCATTTCAACGATAGTTACTTCAGATCCGAAAGTAGAGAATGCTTGTCCTAACTCTGATCCAATAACTCCTCCACCGATAACTGCTAAACGAGCTGGTACTTCATTAATATCTAAGAATTCATCACTTGTAAGAACTTTATCACTGTCCATTCCTGGAATATTAATTCTACTTACTTTTGATCCACCAGCTAAGATTACTCTGTCAGCATCAATTGTTTCTTTTCCATCAACAGAAACTTTTTTATCAGCTGTTAATTGTCCAACACCGTTAAATACTTTAACACCGTAAGATTTAAGTAATCCGCCAATTCCTCCTGATAGAGTTTTAGAAATTTTATTCTTAACTGCTACAGTTTGTTCCATGTCAACTGAGAATGCATCATTTACAAGTTTAATACCACGATCTTTAGCAGAACGGATGTGGTTGATAATTTCAGCATTGTGTAGGAATGTTTTTGTTGGAATACATCCACGGTTTAGACATGTTCCACCTAGTTCACGGTTTTCTACTAATGCTACTTTACCACCTAGTTGAGCGGCTTTAATAGCTGATACATATCCTGCAGGACCTCCACCAACTACTACTACGTCATATTCACCACGACGTTCGCGTTTTGGTGCTTCTTCTCCTGCTTTAGTTTCAGGTACTTTAACATCTGCTGCAACTTCTTTAACGATTTCTTGAGCTGCTGCAGTAGTACTGTCTCCTCCAGGAACTGCTTCTCCAGGTTGTCCAATCCATGCAATAGTTTGAACTACTGGTACAACTGATCCAGCTGGGTGTACGATTTTTAATAAAGTTCCGCTTGCTTCAGCTTCAACTTCCATATTTACTTTATCTGTTACGATTTCAAGTAGGATTTCACCTTCTTTTACTTCGTCACCTTCTTGCTTAAACCATTGTACGATTTCGCCTTCTTCCATTTCACTTCCGGCTTTTGGCATTATAACTTCAACTGCCATGTTTTAATCACTCCTTATACACTTTATCTTATTTTATAAATATTATATCATTATTAGATTAGTAATGATAGTGGATTTTCGATAGCTTCTTTCAGAGTCTTCATGAATTTAGCTCCTTCTAATCCGTCAACAACACGGTGGTCCGCTGTTAATGTTAATGTCATGATAGGTCTTACAGTAACCTCACCATTAAATACTACTGGTTTTGGTACAGTAGCACTTACACCTAAAATAGCTGTATTTGGTTGGTTAATGATTGGTACGAAGCTCTTAACTCCATACATACCTAAGTTACTAATTGTAAATGTAGAATCTGCCATTTCATCTGGTTTTAATTTACCAGCAAGAGCTTTTGTTGTAATTTCTTTAGAAGCTACTACAAGCTCTTTAAGGCTCATCTTATCAGCACCTTTAATTACTGGTACTACTAATCCACTATCCATACCAACAGCGATTGATAAGTTTACATAGTGGTGTAAATACATTTCTTTTTCATCACTTGATAATGAAGCATTTACATATGGGTGTTTCATTAATGATTTAATTACAGCTAATGAAATAAAGTCAGTAACTGTTGCTTTTTTACCTGTTTCTTCGATAATTGCATCAACAACTTTTTTACGTAAAGCTAATAATTCAGTCATATCAACTTCAACGTTTACAACGAATGTTGGTGCACTGAAGTAAGATTCACTCATACGTTTAGAAATAACTTTACGCATTGGTGACATTGGTACAGTTTCAACAACACCCCATTGATTTTCATTAGGTGCTTTAGCAGATTTAGCGCTTGCTGGTGCAGCAACTTCAGCACTTGCAGCAACTTCACTTGCACTTCCGTTAAGAGCAGAAAGAACATCTGCTTTCATAATTTTACCTTTTGGTCCAGTTCCAACGATACCGTCAGTATTAACTCCTTCAACTTCTGCAATACGTGCAGCAAGTGGAGATATTTTAGCTTTTGCATTTAGTTTATAATCAACTACATCTTCTTTATGAACACGACCTTTAGCTCCAGTACCTTTTACTTGAGATAAGTCGATTCCGTTTTCACGAGCAAACGCTCTAGCCGCTGGTGTAGCACGAAGCCCAGAGTTGTCAAATACTACTACTTCTTGAGCAGGTGCTGCTTCAACTTTAGTTTCAACAACAGTTTCTTCTACTGGTGCCGCTGCAGCCGCAGGTGCTGCTCCAGCTCCAGGTACAGCTTCTCCAGCTTGTCCAATCCATGCAATAGTTTGAACTACTGGTACAACTGATCCAGCTGGGTGTACGATTTTTAATAAAGTTCCGCTTGCTTCAGCTTCAACTTCCATATTTACTTTATCTGTTACGATTTCAAGTAGGATTTCACCTTCTTTTACTTCGTCACCTTCTTGCTTAAACCATTGTACGATTTCGCCTTCTTCCATTTCACTACCGGCTTTTGGCATTATTACCTCTACTGCCATATTCTATTCACATCCTTCACTAACTAAATTTTTATTTTTTGTTTACAGCTTTTCTAATAGTTTCTTTGATGTCTTCTACATCAGGTACAACTAATTTTTCTAAGTTTTTAGCTGATGGAATGTGTGTGTCAGCACCAGCAACACGGTAAATTGGGCTATCTAGGAAATCAAATGCATCACTTTCTGCGATACGAGCAACAATTTCTCCACCGAATCCACCAGTTTTGAATGAGTCGTGACATACTACTAATTTTCCAGTTTTCTTCACTGAGTCGACAATTAGATCTGTATCAAGTGGTACTAATGTAATTGGGTCTAGTACTTCTACTGAAATTCCTTCTTCTTTTAATTCTTCAGCTGCTTTTAAGCTTCGTTCTAACATTCTTCCCCAAGATACTAATGTTACATCAGTACCTTCTACTTTGATGTCACCTTTACCGATTACACCAATTTTACCTACTTCTACTTCACCTTTACGTCCAAATAGCGCTTTTGGCTCGATGTAGATAACTGGGTTATTGTCTCTGATTGCAGCTCTTAAGATTGAGTAAACATCTCCTGCTGTTCCTGGTGCTACTACTTTAAGACCTGGAATGTGACAGAACCATGCTTCTAGAGCTTTACAGTGTTGAGCGGCAGCTCCTGTACCTGCACCTGATGCACAACGGTATGTAACAGGTACTTGTACGTCTCCACCTAACATATAACGCATTGGCGCAGCTTGGTTAACGATAGCATCCATACCGATTGTTACGAAGTCCATAAATGTTACGTCTACGATTGGACGCATACCTACTGAAGCAGCTCCGGCAGCAGCTCCACAAATAGCTGCTTCACTGATTGGTGTATCAATTACACGTTCTGAACCGAATTCTTCTAACATACCAACTGTAGTACCGAAGTCTCCTCCGAAGATACCAACATCTTCACCCATTAAAAATACATTTTCATCTTCACGCATTTCGTGAGTCATAGCTTCTTTTATGGCTTCACGAACTGTCATAATTTTTGTTTCTTTAGTCATAACTATTAATCTCCTATTATATAAAATATTATTTAAAATTATTTTAACTTAAAATATTAGTCAGCGTAGTTATCTTGGAACGCTATTGCACCATCAGCAAATGGTGATTCTTTCGCAAATTCTACAGCATCATCGATAGTTGCTTTTGATCTATCTTCGATTTCTTTTAATTCTTCTTCTGTAGCAATTCCGTTTTCTAATAAGTAGTTTTTATATTTTACGTTAGGATCTTTAAGTTTCCACTCAGCTACTTCTTCACGACTACGGTATTTACCTGCATCTGATGCAGAGTGTCCAAACCATCTGTAAGACACTGCTTCTACTAAAACAGGTCCTTTTCCACTTCTAGTGTGTTCGATAGCTTCTTGCATTGCATCATATACTGCTAATACATCGTTTCCGTCTGGAACATGAATACCTTTAATTCTGTATGAAGCTGCACGTTCAGTAATTTCTTTAACACGCATACATCTTTCTTGAGCCATTGAGATACCATATTTATTGTTAATTACGTAGAAAATAAGTGGTAAATCCCAGTTAGATGCCATGTTTAAACATTCGTGGAAACTTCCTTCGTTAGTAGCTCCGTCACCCATACAACAAATAACAATGTTACCTGTTTTTTTCATTTTTTGAGCTAGGGCAGCACCAGTACTTAGACCGTGTCCTCCACCAACGATACCATTACATCCCATGTTTCCTTGTTCAAGGTCATAAATGTGCATACTTCCTCCACGACCTTTACACTGACCTGTTTCTTTACCTAGGATTTCCGCCATCATACGATCAATTTCAATTCCTTTTGCAATTGTTTGACCGTGACCACGGTGATTAGAAAACATTAAGTCTTCTTTTCTTAATGGATAAATAGCACCAACGTTTGCTGCTTCTTCTCCTACTGAATAGTGAGTCATACCGTGAACTAAACCACGAGAGTATAGTTTACTCAACTCCATATCAAAATCTCTAATAAGCTGCATTAGTTCGTACATTTCTAAATGCTCTTGTTTAGTTAAATCTTTTGATGTTTTTACCATAATAACCTCCAAAGTTTGTATATATATTAAATGTATATAAATTATTTATTAATCATATATTACACTATTAATATACTATTTTTCAGAGAAAATGTCAAATCTATAATCACAATAAAATAATAATATTTATCTCGGTAGTATTTTTCAATTCATATACCAACATAAACTCTATCTGTGTTAGTACAGATTGAAAGAAAGCATTTTCTTATCTACCTTATATAGATTTTATTTTTGATAACCTGTCGTATTGAAATAAAAAATATACAGATACAGTTTTTTAAAAATAAAAATTATACTATATCTCTTTTTTTATATATAATTTTTTTTAAATAATTAATAATTTTTAATAAATTCACTCTGAGAATAAATTAAAACGCTTACTTATTGTAAAAAATGTAGATTTTAATAAACAAATTAAATACAATTGATTAATTTTTAAAAACTCTGTGAATGTTTCATTTTTGAAAATCTCATGAAAATGTGGTTAAATAGCTTGCATTAGTACAGTTTTTTATATATAATTATTTTATACAAATTTTCAATTTAGGAGGAATTATAATGATTCTTAATACTATTTGGGAACAACAGTATAACCCAATGGGTAATATTTGGTTATCTGCAGGAGTTGCTGCTCTTCCTATAGTTATATTTTTAATTTCATTAGTTGTCTTTAAACTAAAAGGTTATACAGCTGGTGGTTTAAGTATTATCAGTGCAGCGATAGTAGCTGCTGTATGTTATAAGATGCCTGTAGATAAAATCGCTGGCGCTGCAGAACAAGGTATTGTTTCAGGTTTATGGCCTGTTGCTAGTATCGTTCTTGCTGCAATCTTCTTATATAAATTAACAGTTAAAATGGGATTCTTCGATGTAATGAAACAAAGTATCTCATCTATTTCACCAGATAAAAGAATTCAAGTTCTTTTAATTGCATTCTCATTCAACGCTTTCTTAGAAGGTGCTGCAGGATTTGGTGCTCCAGTTGCTATTACAGCTGCAATTTTAGTAGGTTTAGGTTTCAAACCTTTACAATCTGCTGCAATTTGTTTGGTTGCTAACATCGCTGGTGGTGCTTATGGTGCAATGGGTATTCCAGTAACGGTTCCAGCTACTTTAACAGATTTAGATGCATTAACTCTTGGTAAAAATACATCATTAATCTTATGTCTTGTTACTGTTATTATCGCATTTCTTATCGTATTTATGGTAGATGGTTTCAAAGGTATCAAAGAAACATTCCCTGCAATCTTAGTTTCTGGTGGTGGATTTGCTATTACTCAATTCATCTTCTTAAACTTCGTAGGACCAGAACTTGTTAACGTTTCTTCAGCTATCGTGAGTTTACTTGCTTTAATCGTATTCTTAAGATTCTGGCAACCAAAACAACAACTTACAGCTGAAAATAAAGAAATTTCTCATGATAAAGAAGTTTTAACTGGTAAAGAAGTCGTTAGAGCATGGACACCATTCATTCTTTTAACTTTATTCGTTACTTTACTAAACACTGGATTCTTCAAACAATTAATCCAGGCAGCAAACCCTAAAACAGGTCAAGCAGCAGGAGCTTTAAACTCATTAATTTTCAACTTCCCATACTACATTGATGGTACCGTTTCACGTGTTACTCCTATCGTAAAACAACCTACTCCAATTAAAGCAGTATTTAGTTTTGCTCCATTTACTTCAACTACAACAGCGATTTTACTTGCAGGAATTCTAACAATTATTATTTTTAGAGTTAATAGTCGTATTGTAATATCAACAATAAGAGAAACAGCTAAAGAATTATGGGGACCAATCTTAACAATCTGTTCAGTACTAGCTTTTGCTTACATTTCAACATATTCTGGAATGTCATCAACATTAGGATTAGCATTTGCTAACACTGGTAAAATCTTCCCATTATTCTCTCCAATCTTAGGATGGATCGGGGTATTCTTAACAGGTTCTGTTGTTAACAGTGGATCATTATTCGCTGGATTACAATCAGTAACTGCATCTCAAATCGGAATTGATCCTTCATTACTTGTAGCTGCAAACATCATTGGTGGAGCTATCGCTAAAATGATTTCTCCTCAATCTATCGCAGTTGCAGCAGCAGCCGTTGGATTAGTTAACAGGGATAGCGAAATCTTCGCTAAAACAATTAAATGGAGTGTTATACTTCTTGTTCTTGCAGGAGTATTAAACCTTCTAATTACACTTTAATAATTTTAAGTTAATAAAAAAAGAGATTTGGTAAAATACCAGATCTCTTTTTTTTGAACAAATATTATGCAGCATGCTTATCGCAATGACAATCTCCTGTCTTGCAGTTTCCACATTCGCAATCTTCTTTTGCATTATGGCATCCACAAGCACAACCTTCTTTACATTCACATGTTCCTTCGACACAGTTTCCACATTTACAATCTTCTACTGCATCATGACAGTGACAGTGGTGTTCGCATTCACATTTACTCATATTTATCGCCTCCGTATTATTTAGTTTATTATTCTATAGTTAAATTTTATTATGTTTTATATAACAAGTCAATAGATTCTCGTCTTAAGTAACTATTACGATTTACAAACTCATAAATCGTAATGTAATCGGATTTAAGATGAAATTAAATATAGGTAGAAATACTACTTTAATGTAGACTCCTACCTATATTTATTATTCACTAATAACTGTTCCATCAGTTAATGCAATTAAAGCTATTTATATAAGAAATGTTTTATTCTTTCTATGTTCTCTTCAATATTTTCTTGAATTTTCGATGACTTATTATCATCCATGCTATTTTTCTAACTCTCTTATCCGCTAGTAATTTTGCTATTTTCTTAATCGACATATAAATCATCTCCTGTTATTTATTTCAAATTATTTATTAGATAAATATATTATATACCATCTACTTTAAACCCACTTAAATCAACTTTAAACTATAATTAAAATTCAAATTTAATTATAATTAAGGTAACATTTTAGTTTTATGATATTTTTTCTACATTATATAGAAGATAATTTCTCTTAGAAATAAATTATACAAAAATATGAAATATAATATTACCTTACTTGTATTTATTATGTTATAATGTAATTGAAATAAAGAACTTAAACTCAGTCAATTCTACTTTTATTATTATATATATTACTTTTCATATAAAAAAGGGAGGGAATTATATGAAATATAACAAATACTTAATCATCACTTTTCCTATTTTAATTCTACTAGTTTCAACATTTTTTTATACAAAAAATATCTTCTATTTCTACTCAACTATTCCGATATGTGTCTACGTGAGCTTTGTAAGATATTATCAAGAAAAAAATAAATTATTAATAAAAACAAATAAAGTTTTGAATCTATTAAAGTATGAATTTACTATATACACTGTAGCAGCACTAATATTATACTCAATACCTTCACTTGGCTTTATCAGTAAAATTAAAAGAGTAGAATATACCTATATTTTATGTGCAATTTTTGTGATCTTACTCCTATTATATGCAATAATTTATATTAAACGTACTCTGCTTATAAGAAAAGAACTACGAAAAAACAATTCTAAATAACAAAAAAAGAAATCAGCTCACTATTGAACTGATTTCTTCAGATTGTTGACAAAACGACCAAAATATCAATGAACGTATTGATGTTTTGGTCGT
>ERZ773267.594-NODE-594-length-23478-cov-12.997268_pt1 | contig 23478 bp, 12 predicted proteins | sample MGYA00511959_ERZ773267 | MGnify/ENA primary metagenome ERZ773267 (study PRJEB29015, sample SAMEA2738165) | human oral metagenome | biome: human oral; feature: human-associated habitat; material: saliva | place: China | collected 2240 ... | reverse complement strand
GTCCTTGTTGCGACCCTCAGCGGAAACAGTGACGTCGACGTGCGGGCCGTCGCCGACCAGGTCGGCGGCAACGTAGGGGCCGGCCACGAGCGTGACCTCGTTACCCGTGAAGGCGCCGGTGCCGGTCACGGGCTCCTTGTCGGCGACCTGGAGGGACGCCGCGGTCACGGGCCCGGAGACCGTGGTGCGCACGTAGACCGTGCCGGACACGCGGGCGTCGGCCTGCGGACGCCAATCGGTGGCACTGTCGTGCGAGTACTCAAGGTTGCCGACGACCGGCTGCGGCTGGTCCTTCAGGACGGCAGCCAGGGCGTTGACGAGGCCGGCACCGCGGTATTCCTTACCGTCCTCGGGCACGGCGAGGCGATCGTAGGTGTAGCCAGCCTGCTTCTTGAGCAGGGCGATCGTCTGGTCGGGGGTGTAGTCCGGGTGGATCTGCTTGATCAGCGCGGCGACGCCCACGGCGTGCGGGGAGGCCATCGAGGTGCCGGACAGGTAGCCGAAGGGCGGGTCCTTCTTCCAGGTCGGCAGAGTCGACCAGATGCGCGAGCCGGGGGCGGCCACGTCAACGGAGTTCTTGCCGTAGTTGGAGAACTTGGAACGCTCGAGCGTCGCGGTGGCAGGGTCGGTGCCGGTGGGCAGGGCGACGGCGGCCACGGAGACGACCGAGTCGTTAACCATGGCGGGCACGTCGATGCCGCCGACCACGTTGCGCTCGACCGCGGCACCTCGACGTCGTTGGGCGAGGCCTTGTCGATCGTCGGGTTGTCGTGGTCGTCGTTCTCGTTATCCTCGGCGGCGATGTTAACGACGCCGTGGTTCTTCGCGTAGCGGATCGCGCGCGAGGCAGCCTCAAGGCCCGCAGCCTGGGAGCCCTCGGTGGGCATCCAGAAGGCGTAGGGGTCCATGTAGTAGCTGGAGTTCGTCACGTCGATGTCGTGCTCGGCAGCCCAGTCGAAGGCGCAGGCCACGTACTCGGGGTAGAAGGAGCCGGCCTCGTTCGAGGTCTTGATCGCGACGATCGTGGCGCTGGGGGCGACGCCGTCCACGCCGTGGGCGTTGTGCGCGGCGGCGATGGTGCCGGCGACGTGCGTGCCGTGGTAGTGGTCATCCTTCCAGTCCGCGGGGTTCTGGCTGGGGATGCCGTTGATCTGGCAGCCCACGGAACGCGAGGCGTCGAGGTGTTCCTTGAGGTCCTTGTGGTCGGGGTCGATGCCGGTGTCCATGACGCCGACGGTGACCTTCTCGCGGGTCACGTCAACCTGCTGGGCGTCAATCGCGCCGATGGCGGCCAGGCCCCAGGCATTGGCGTCGCCCTCGTCGGGCGTGAAGTCGTTGAGCTGCGAGTCGGCGGACAGGCCGGTCGAGCGGGTGCCTGCGGCATCGGCGACCGCGTTGGCCTCAGACGTGGTGGTCTGCGGCTGGTCGGTACGCACCTCGGCGCCGGTAACCGTCTTGTAGCGGGTGGGGCCGATGGAGTGGTAGGAGATGCCGGCGTCGACGAGGCTCTTGCCGAGCGTCGGGGCGAAGGCGGCCTTCACCGACTGGACGAAGAAGGAGTTGAGTTCGGGGTACTGGGCCAGAACCACGCCGTTCTCCGAGGCCTTGGACACGGCCGCGTTGAAGTCGTAGCGGGTTGCGTCGGCGGTCAGGTTGACCGCGTAGTTCATGACCTCGTCTTGAGCGCGGGCATCGGAGGTGATCCCCGGGACGCCGGCCGCATGGGCGGGGGGCGCCGAACGCGGTGAGCGTGACGCCGACAGCGAGCGCGACTCCTCCCGCGATGAGGCTCTTCCATGAGCGTTGATGCATCATTGTTCCTCGTTTCTGTACTGATAGGGGCGCGCCCCCGAGCACTCCGGATGGTGCGCCATTGCACCATCGTTTCAAGGATTTCGACAAACGCCTCACAGGGTTTCACGTTTTAAGAAATCTTGACCCTCGGATCGGAAATGCTTGACCAGGAGTGGCGATCAGAGAGCATCACAGCGACGTGACGTCACCAGACGCGTCGATAACACCGGTCGAAACCCTGGCGCAGCAAGGTTTGGCGAGCCGCGAGGCCGAGGGACAGAACCTACCGACCAGACCATTAGACACTACTTCAAAATCGAAAAGCAACTGAAGTCACTCCGGCGACTAAGCCTTGAAATGGTACGTCTTTGCCAATCTGCTCGAGCGCGCAAATAGCTTGACATTTGCGCATGAAACATCGAATCATGTGTGCTACGGTCAGTAGCGTCAGTCAGACACCAGTGATGGGAGGCACCGTTGCCAGCATCCGTCTACGTTCGCTTTGACGCACCAGGGCAGGTGCCAGCGACACCACGAAGACTACACGCCGCCCTGTCCGCGGTTCTGGACTTGCCGCCCGGGGTGAGCCCCGAGCGGGCGGCACAGTTTCCGACGCTGGCACACCGCCCCGTTCATGGTTCAGGTGGAGTAAAGCCCTATTCGCTCGGCGAGCTGAGCCATTCTGAGTCGACGTTTGGCGTCGAGGTTCGATTCCTGGATGATCGCCTGGTTGACACACTGGATGCGTGGCTGTCATGGGGCGGCGTCATGCGCCTTGGCGCAGGCACCGACGATGACGCGGTGCTGGTTGCGGTCGAGGGGCAGGTGATCGCCCAGGAGTCCTGGGAGGAGCTCGCCGTACGAGACGGGGACACGGCGTGGGAGGTACGTCTGGTGACTCCGACGACTTTTTCAAGCAAGGGGCAGCACGTCCCGGGGCTGAATCCCGCGACGATTGCGACGAGCTTGCAGCAGAGGTGGTGGGCATGGAATAGGAGGCTCGCTCCCCCGCGGATTGATCGGCATGAGATGGCGAGCGTGTTGGCAACGCAGGATTTCACGCGCTCGTCGATGGTGTCACTGGCGATGCCACGTAATTCTGGCCAGGGCCGCCTGAGTTCGCACCGCATCCCGGCCCACGAGGGCCACCTGCGCATCAGCGGCGTCGAGGGGGCCGAGGCCACCCGCGTCTTCTCGCGCCTCATGGCACTGTCGGCCTACACGAACGTCGGCTCACACACAAGCTACGGCATGGGCGTCATAGACGCCGTGGCCGCCTAGGTTGAAAGCGTAAGTCAAAGGAGATCAGCAATGAGTAAAGACAGCAATAGACGAAGGATTACAACACTATCAGCAAGCGCGGTCATCGTGGCAGCGATAACCGTATCGCTACTTTATTTCACCCTACCGCAATCATGGTTGACTAAACTATGCGAACTTCTTTTCTTCCCTTCCATCGTCGCAATCTCAGGAGGTCTCGCCGCGATTTGGGCAGGAAGTGCGATTGCCAAACCACTTCTCGACACATACCTTGAACGTAAAGGGTATGGATTGGCGAAACGCAAGGTTTATTTCAGAGGGTCAGAGCCTCTTATCCAAGAACTTAGAGAGAACCTACAAATTTCAAATCTCATTGAACCAAAGAACTATTCCAGAACAAATGTTTCACTGGAAAACGCAGACATTGCGATCCTCTGCATTGACTGGCAGGCTCCACTCGATACTGATCCGAAAAAGGAAGAAAAGACGAATCAATGGAAGAGCGAAGCAGATAAGACAGTATCAGCCTTTATTGAGGAAATTAACAAGAATACACAAGGCGAAGACCATAAGGGGCTTATCGTCTACACTAACGGCTGGTTCCGTGATTCAACAAAACGGACAATTAACAACCGCCCTTTCTCAGTCCTAGTCAATTTCAGCGGTCGAATCGTGAGCGACATTCATTCACTCCTGACGACACTCCCCCCGCGCAATGGTGAGTAGGGAAGAGCCAACGATGACAAGTTACCTCGTCATGCTGCAGACGAACAGCAATCAGCCGTTCATCTTTTCGTCGCCTCGCCTGCGCGAGCAGATCGGAGCATCCTTCGAGATCACGCTTCTGTCCCAATGGGTGAAGGAAGCCGCGTGTGACATGAAGCTTCCTTCCATGTCTACCAGCAAGGAAGGAATAAGGGCCCTCCCGGCCTCCTTCTGGGTGTCGGATTCCTCGGGCAAGGTGATCGTCCGGTTCACCGATGCGGACGGCACCCCCGAGAAACTTGCGAAGGAGCTCATCAGGCGGGTCACGCTCCGGGCGCTCACCGACGCCCCGGGCCTCGACGTGACGGGCGTATTCATTGAGACAACATCCGACAGCCCTAACCCTAAAGATCTTGACAAGCTTGATCGCGTGTTCGGCGAGTACTCCCTTAATCGCCGCCCGGCGGCGGCTCGCTTCCCGCAGTTCCCCTATCTGATCCGGGGTGAGGAGTCGGCCCTTCCCGCCTCGGCGGTACTCACGGATGAGGATTGCAAGGCCATGCGTTGCTACGCCAAGGAAACGCTCAATGTTCCCCTGTTCACCAACGAGAACACCGATTTCTCGCCACCTACGCAGACGGACCAAGACGCGCAGGACTCCTTGTCACTCCCCTCGCGTGTCAAGCGCGCCTGGTCTCGTTCGGCACGCCGCCTGCAGCTCAATGACGTTGTGTCACGCTGGTCCCCGAAAAACGAAGAAGATCGGCTGAAGATAATCGAGAGCCTCTGTGAGGACCCGTTTCAGCTCGAGAAAGCCTTTCAGGACGTGTCCGACGACAACGGTGCCACGGGCACCCGCCCGGAGGAACTGTCCTCCGTCGGCGTGATCCACATCGACGGCAATGGCGTGGGCGCGATCATGCGCGACCTCGGCAAGGCGTTCGAACGGGTTGACGATCAGCTCGATTCCTTTGAACGCTCAACAAATAAGCGCAAGAAGAACCCGTGTGATAATGAGCTTGCGGACGCGCCACGCGACCGCAAAGAGAACCCGTGTGATCGGGCCGAAGATCCCTTCCAGTGGTTCGTCATGGAGGTCAACTACCGCCTCGACAGGGTCGTCAACCAGGCGGTGACCGAGGCGTGGAAAACCGTCTACAGACTCGCCACCGGCAAAAGTGCCCCCGAGGCACCGCCCGTGGTGCCCGTGGTGCCCGTCCTGGTTGGCGGCGACGACGTCACGGTGTACACGGACGGGCGATACGCGATTCCCTTCGCGGAAGCCTACATCCAGCACTACGAATGCCTCACCGACAAGGATGCTCTGTTGCGGGAACTCGCCGTCATGGCAGGTGCGAAAGAAGCGGGGCCGCTCACCGCGTCCGCGGGGGTGGCCATCGTGGGCCGTAACTTCCCCTTCCACATCGCCTACGACCTGACGGAAGGCCTGGTGTCGCGTGGGAAGAAGCTCGGCAAGAAGAAGCTGCCGGTCCCCTGTTCAACGATCGACTTCCACGTCCTGCGCGACGCGACGGTCCTGGATGCGGAGGAGACTCTCGACGAGTACGAGGGCCGCACGCAGCGCCCCTTCCTCGTGGGCCACTACGCGGCGGCGCGCATCAGTTATCCGGCCACGGCCTCGTCCTCGTTCGTGTGGAACGACATTCTCCGCGCGGTCGCGGTCTTTGACGGTAAGGACCCGGACTCACCCGCCAAGACGCTCGGCGATCCCTTCCCGCGCGCCCGCGCGAGGCGGATCGTGAAGCTCCTCGCGCAAGAAACCGGAGCGGACGAGGCGGATAAGACGCCGCGCGCATGCCTGGGCTATGTCCTTAACGACAATGAGAAGACGCTCGCCACGCGCGAAGACATCAAAGCGGACGAGTCCCAGGACGAGGAAGAGAAGATAACAAAGCGCTGCAAGCATCCGATCTGCACGATCCTCGCAGAGTGGTCGGACGCCCAGGAGAACGCGTCGGGCGCTAAAGGCCTCGTCAAGCGCTTGACTGCGCTTCCCTCCCAGGCGCGCCTCGCCGAGGCTGACAAAGCCACCGCCACTACCAACGCTGCCGATTCAGCTGACGGCCAGGCAGATGAAGAGTCATCTGAGCGTCAGAGACTTATCGGGGACTGCGTCGAGCAAGTGCGGTGGCTCCTGGACCTGATCGACCTGTCCGAGAACTTGCCTGACGGATACATCGCTTACATCGCTTCCCTGATATGCCCCGATGCCGGTGGCGATGCCGCTGGCGAGAACTCCCCCGATCCGGCAGACGATTCCACCACAGGAGGTGCCAAGTGAGCGCTCAATCTGCTACCGCGAGCGGCCACGTCACTATTGTGTTCACGTCCGACTGGGGCGTGTCCACGGGCGTGGGGCAGGCGGGCCGCACGCACTCGCGCATTGAGCACGGCAGGGACGGCCAGCCGGTCGTGCGCGGCACCGTCATCACGGGAGTCCTGCGCGAGCAGGCGTTCATCGCGGCCCGCGCGCTCGACACTGCGGCGGGAAAGCCCGACACATCCGGCTCGTCCGACGCTTCTGGGACTCCGAAGGGGCCGTGGGAGAGCTTCGCCGAGTGGCTGTTCGGCCAGCGCCCCGACCTTTCCCCGGGGGAACGCCCCCGACCCCGCCACGTGGTCTTCACAGATGCCTCGCCCATCGCGCACATGCCCGTCCACGACACCGTGTCACTGTCCATTGACCCCAACACAGGGACCGCGCGCGACCAGTTCCTGCGTTTCACGGAGAGAGCCGCGCCGGGGGTCCTCACTGGCGCCTTCCAACTCATCGACGAGGCGGGCGCACCTCTCGGCGACGACAAGGCAATAAACGCAGCCCACTTCCTCCTGGGCGTCGCTGGCCTCATGGTCCGAGGCATCGGCTCGGGGCGCAGTGGGGGCGACGGCGAGTGTACGGTCGCGGTCGTCGATGGAGACAATTTGGCGGATGGCCAGCTTGATGGCGAAGCTACTAAAGCTCTCGCGAGGATCAAGGAGAGTGTTGCGCGCGAGGGCGACGATTCCTCGCAGAAGTTCACGTACACGACGGCGGATGTTGAGGCCGTTGCGAACGCTTTGCATGGCCTCGCTCGAAAGCCGCTGTCTCAGGTCCCGCCCCTGCCGCTGACAGCGAAGGAGCGCAAACTCCTGGACGTCACGATGCCCTTGGCCGACCGTGCGGAGGCAGGCGACACGACGTGGTACGAGGCAACCCTGGATATCACTCTCGTCTCCCCCGTCGTCTCCTACGAGGTCCCTTTCTCTAACGAGGTCCGCTCCCTGGACTTCCTGCGCGGAACGGTGGTGCTGCCCTGGCTGCATGGGCTTCTACGCAGGAAGTTCCCCGATAACGACCTTGTTAGTTCGGCAATCGTCGGCGGCGACCTGCGAATCAGCGATGCCCTGCCGGTCTATCGAGGCACGCCGGGTCTTCCGATTCCCTTTGTCCTTGAGGAGGAAAAGGTTCCTGAAGATGCTGTTTCCCAGGACAAATCGAGCAAGAACAAGCCTTGCATTCTGTTTAACCGACATCTCCCCATCGCACTCCAGGAGTGCGGACGCAACACAGTCCCTACACGCAACCGCTACGTATTCCTCACCATCTCCACCGACGAGTCGGACACACACGATGGAGCGAACGTATCGGCAAAAGGGTGGGTGGGCAAGCCCTCGCTCATCGGGCGGCAGTCCACTGCCATCGATTCGAGCAAGGGTGCCGCCAAGGATGGAAGCCTGTTCCTGGTACGCGCCCTTCCCGCTGGCCTGCGTTTGCGTTGCTCGGTGGTCGTTTCCGAACGATTGTTGGCAGTGCTTCGACCGACCGTAGCCGGAGAAGACACCTTTTCCTCGGACTCGGCACAAACCGTCAGGCTCGACCTTGGAATCACTGAAGAGAAAGCCCTTCTCGGATCCCGTAAGCTCACAGGCACCTTCGGGCGCGCCCGTTGCACGTTGAGCGAGGACTTCAGACACGTGGGGAGCACTCCGTGCCTGGTTCAAGGACCGGCGAAGTCCGACGATGTATCACTATCATCCCGCGACCTGATTGAAGTGTCCCTGTGGTTCACGTCCGACGTGTTGGCTCGCTCAAGCGCACTAGGACCGGGCGGCACCGTTAAGGACCTGGAACTCGCATTCCGGCGCGCCGGGATCTCTCTTCAGGCAATTCAAGAGAGCAGTAGCGGCGATTCGCGACTTTCGTGCCCTGAGCAAGACGAGGACCCCTGCCCATCAGGAACCGACGATTGCCCACCTCACAGAAACCGCAAGCATATCGTCACCGCGATACGGCACCGTCGCGTGGACTCGTGGTCTACGGCGGACAACGCACCTCGTGCTACTCGACTGGCGATCCAGGCGGGTTCGGTGATCCGTGTGAGAGTCGCGTCCGAGCAGTTGAATACGCTGAAGACCCTCGGACACGTGGGCGTCGGCGAACTCACCCCGCAAGGCTATGGGCGTTTCAAGGTGGATTCTCATGCCCTCAGCAGGCCGAAACTACCACTGATCAAAACCGTAAGTAAGTGCTTCACGGATAACGAATCGGAGGTTTGCCAATGACCATCTTCCGCTACGACATGACCATCCCCGTACGCGTGACATCGGTCCTACACTCCGGTGGCATCGACAGCGTGCCCGAACGGCCGATCACCGACGATGATGGGCGCACCGCTCAACCCAACGCTTTCGCACGCAACGGCCTCGGCGAGGCGCTCTTGCCTGGGCGTTCTCTTAAGGGAGCCTTCCGCGCGGCTTTCGAAGAGCACGCTAAGGAACTGGGTTTCGCTGCCAATGAGCTCAAGAGCCTGTGGGGTGGGGAGAATCGCCACGAGGTCGGAACCTCGAAAAGGGAGCGCGGGCTAGGAGACAGCGATTCGCTCCCCTTGAGGGCAAGCGCTCTCACTTTCCACCACGCGGTGGTATGGGAACGAAAAGACGGGAAACTCCCCCACAGAATGAGCACCGCCATTGACCCGGCAACCGGAAGCGTCAAGGACGGCGCACTCTTCGCATTCGAGTACCTTCCGGTGGGCACCTCCTTCGACATTCGTATCAGCGCCGAGGCGACGGATGAGAATACGGGTGACAGCGGGGACGATACCAAGCCCGCGACCCCAGCCCTGGTAGTGAGGGCTTTGGAGGCATTCCTAACTCTCATCCGCCATGACATGATCAGCTTGGGGGGTAAGACCGGGTCCGGGTGGGGGCGAATCGAACTCCGCGAGAAGACAATCACCTGTAAGAAGGTGTCCATAGTAACCAAGAAGGACAAGAAAGACACGTCAACGGACCCTCTTTCTTCGCTTGTGGGTCAGTCAGAAGATCCCCCGTTGACGTTGGAGCCAAAGTCGAATCTTATCCGCCACTCGACTTCAACATCTATCGAGATTAAGTGGGATGCTCCTTCGGGGCTATTTGTCGGAATGCACAGACCCAAGGGAATTCGCTCTGAAGAGAAGGAGACCATTCCTTCCGCGCCACTACGCAACTGGCGCAAGAACAGTGGACTGGGCGAAGACGACGCGTTCCTGGCAACCCACGGTGATGTCGACTATCCGTGTCAGGCACATAAGGACACTGCTGTTTTGGTTCTTCCGGGCACGTCTATCCGTGGCGTGCTCCGCTCTCGGTGCGCTCGCATTGAAAGCGAAGCACGTGGTACGCCGGACAGCGAAGAGCAGCCCCTGTCTCAGTATTTGTTTGGGACGACAGAGTATCGGGGGGCTGTTCGGGTAAACGACTGTGAAGAGGATGCTTCCGCGTCCAAGGACGGTAATGTACGTTCTCTCAAGCTGACGCGTAACGCCATTGACCGAGTAACAGGCAGCGCGGCTCACGGTGCGCTCTACGCCGAACTGCTGCACCCGCACGCGAAGTGGAAACCAATCAGGATCGAGGTCGATCACCCTCAGCTGTGTCGCAACATTCTGTGCGACTCGGAGGTAGCTACTCTAGCGGAGAAGCAAAACGATGCTTCCCCATGCGAGTCTGATGCTGTTAAGGGGAGATTACGCGCAGCTCTGCTTCTCCTAGCTTTGTCCGTCGTTGACCTGTGTGAGGGAGTGCTACGGCTTGGAGGCGGTTCGGGAGGGGGCCTCGGTTCGATTGACGTGTCCCGTGTATCGTTCACCGGTCTTTCGGATACCGACAGTGGCGTCAGCGTGCCTTACTCTGCCGCTGTGTCAGGAAGCGACTGCGCAACCGAGCGGAGGGAACGGGCTAGGTACGCCAGAGAAATCCTGTGGGAAGTCCTGTGCAAGCTGGGCGTCACAGTTGCTAGCGGGACGGCCAGGAGGACACTGGAGGAGAAGGCGCTTGCCTTCATCCGGGACAATTACGTGTCCTCCCCGCAGACGGGTCAATCGGAGTCCTCCCGTTCCACCAACGGGATTCACCCGACGCGCCTCACGATTGAATGGGGCTCTCCGACGGGCGTGTTCGTGCACGACGTGCAGGCGACGGGCGACGGCAACACGCTCTTCCCCCTTCGTGCGAAGACATCAACGTTGAATGACGAGAATTGCTGCGATCCACTTCTGTTGCCGGGCACGTCAATTCGGGGTGCCTTGCGCGCGCGCTGCTCGAGGATCGCGCGGACTGTCCTGTACGCGACGGGTCAGGCAACAGAGAGCGATAGCTTCCTTGCGGAGGCGACCGAGGATGCAGGTGCTCCAGGGTCGGGCGGGGGCAGGTATTCCAGGGATATTCACGAGCAGATCGCCCATGAGCCGAACCTCGTGCGTTACATGTTTGGTACGACCGAGTACCGTGGTGCGATCAGGGTGCGTGACTGCACGACAATCGGCCTCGGTAAGCAGCTCAAGATCCCCCACAATGCGATTGACCGGTGGACGGGCGGGGTGATCAACGGTAGGTTGTTCTTCGAAATCGTTTACCCTCACGCTCAGTGGAATGACATCGTCATTGAGGTTGATCCGGCCCAGCTGCTGCGCAACGTGCGAACTGACTGTGCGGGAACAGGCTCGTCGGAGGAAGCGATGAAGGGGCGCGCCCGGGCTTCGTGGTGCCTCCTGTGTCTCGCGTTGGCGGAGCTCAGTGCGGGCACGCTCCCTCTTGGTGGTAAGACGACGCGAGGCCTCGGCCAGGTTGAGGTGACCGGCATCAGCGTGTCTGGGGCCGACGGCATGATCATCAGTCGTCCGAGCGGCGAGACGATATGGCCCCCAGAACAGGCGGAGGGCGCTGGCACTCCGCCAAGCGCAGCGCACGCTCTCTTGGCCTATCTGCGGGGCGAATCCGGCGACCAAACACCATACACGGGGTGGGCCGATTACCTTGCGGAACCCGCTGCCGCAGCGCGTAGTGTGTCGGAAACGAAGGACGTGAAAGCAGATGAGTGACAACGAAACAAAGAACGACAAGCGCGCGGCTACCACTATCCCGTGCCGTCTGGAGGTTGCCGAGCACGAGGTGCACGATGCCGCTGAGTTGTCTGCAATCCTGGCTCGTGTTTTCGGCGATCGTAACGTCGCGGGGATTGTGTGGGCAACGAACGGCACTGGGACGCTCCTGGGGATCAGCTCGGCCAGCGGAGGGGGTGAGGCGACGCTTGAGGTGTCTTCCTCCGGTGGTTTCGATCCTTCGCGCGTCTACGAGGCACGCGTGTGGGAGGTCGTCACCGATGAGGTCAAAGGCATCCCGCTCGCACACGAGTTCCGGTGGGTGAACGGACTGGGGGCTTGCGAGCTGACATTGACTGGGAGGCCAGCAGAAGCCGCGGATAGGGAAGCTGGAGAGGCACCGGAAGGCGGCTCGTTCTCCCCCAACGGCCTGGCCCACAGGGTCACGTACATGCAACACGATCCGCGCCGCGGCCCGCTCACAGAAGGAGCAAAGCCTACAACCATGCGCGCCATCGAGTACATCACCGAAGAAACCACATACGGAAACATGGCGGTCACCGATCAACTATTCACGGGAGAGTGGAAAAAATGAGCCGCTTTCATCACGCTTACAATGGCATTCCGACCCTGCGAAGCGGCGAGTCATTCTTCGCAGATGGAGGCGCGCCGTGCCTTGACCATCTTGGCAAGGATTCCTACTCCGGGACGCTCAAGCTCACAATTGAAACCAAGACACCTTTGATAACCGCCTGGCGCGATGAGACTGGTAGGCTTGTCGTTCCTTCTGCCAGCGGCAACTCTCAGGGAGCTACCAGTGATGCGGACGCGATCATTCCTGCAACCTCACTCAAAGGCGTCCTATCTTCCGCCTACGAAGAAGTAACTCAGTCTCGCTTCAGGGTGTTTGGCGACGATCATCGCCAGGCTCAGTTCCGTTACACAACTGACCACCCTCAAAGGTGGCAGAAAAATAAGCTTCCGCCCTGGAGAACCGGATTCCTGCGAGTAACGCCTGGAGACAATGGTCACCAGTGGAGCATCCACTTGCAGCAGTGTGCCCTCCTCCCTGATTCGATCGATGCGGGAGTAGCCTTCACGCCCCCCGGCGCCGAACGACCAATTCTTGGGGGATTCCAGGTGGTAGAGCAGCACGATAGGAACGGTAAGCTGAAGCTGGACAAGAAGAAGAATCCAGTCACAAAGAGACAGAAAATCGACCACACACCCGAGGAAGAGCAAGCCGTCAACGAACTACTGAAATCTCTCCGAATAGACACTCCTCACCTCAGCAAAGTGAGCTTCTTCGAAGCCTTCGAACAGAAACGTCCAGACGGCAAGAAGATGATTGTATCCAAGATCAATAACACAACCCTGTGCACTTCAAAGTCGCCAGAGCACAGTGAATCAAAGCCCATCGAATGTGAAGGATATGTCGTCCGATTGACAACGGTTCTCGATACCGGCGAATTGAAGCCCGAAGACAGGCTTATGGCCACAAAGTACAACGAGTACATCTTTTACGCAGATAAAGGAACTCCCAACCCCAAACCCATTCAGCTTGACGCCAGCAGTCCGTTCGTTGCCACAATACTGGAAGCAGCACGCATTGCGAGCAGCCAATCCTACACAGATAAGCGTGCGCGCCACACCCTTATCAATAGGGCAATTCACTACATTGAGCGCAACGGGAAGAAAGAGGAGCTAAACAAGAACCTAACCCCTGAGAATGTCTACAACTTTCTACTTACTGAGGCTGGAACTGAGCCCGGCGTACCTGTCTTTGTACGAAAGTACAAGAATGGAGAGTGGGAACTGTCGTTCTCCCAGTTGGGCCGCTCAGCCACTCCAGGAAGCCTCTCCCCATCACGGCTAGCAAAGAAAGGAAGCATCAACCCAGCACAGTCAATTGCAGAAACGTCTGCCGCCGACCGCCTGTGGGGGTTTGCTGCTCAGGATCCTGGCGAAACTGTGTCGTCAGCTTTTAAAGGAAGAGTCTACTTGACTAACGCCCACTTACTACCCCAAAACGGAACAGAATATCTTCAACGCTCAAGTAGCGGTGAGGGTTGGATTCCACCGATATTAGCAGAACCAAAACCATGGACAGCTCAGCCATACCTAAGGCACGTGGACGGCTCGGGAGTCTTCGAGATAGAACGATCGGAGTGCTTTACTGAACAGCACTCCCTCATCAGAAAGACCTACCCGACCCACCGTTTCCTTCTAGCACGCGGTGGAGCAGACGTTCTCGGCAGCAAACAGCCGAGTAGCTCATTGAGTAACTCTCATGTACTTGTCGGCTCGTTCGTCAAGTCGGGAGCAAGCTTTGAATCCACGTTGCGTTTCGAGGGTCTTAGCACGAAGGAGCTGTCAGTCCTCCTCTGGCTTCTGGATCCAGAGAAGATCGTCCCGCTTACTCAGCGGGCTGAGGGAGAGTACGGTTTCTTCCATCTGGGATTAGGGAAGCCGCTGGGGCTCGGAGCGGTCTGCATTCGCGGTGAGGTTCTCTCGCTCGCCACTTCTAGGTCGCTGGCAAGCAGCTATCGAGACCTTAACGGTGTGCTGACTCATGACGGGACCGCGCGTTCCGACGAAGAGCAGAAGAGTCTCGCTGCGGAGCTGGCTTCCGTCACAGAGGCACTTCCCTCCACCATTTCCAAGCAAACATCCCTGGCTGTGAGCGCTTTTGTCCGTTCCACATACGGTTGGAAGAGCGACGAGGGCGCACAGAGTGATCCTATTTCCTACAGCCCATCCACTTTCCGCCCCAAGAAGCAAGGCCTATCGCCCATTATCAGCTACTTCACCGAGTATGAGAAGAGCCGAATTAAAGATCAGGAGTTCAAGTTCAGGATGCTCACTCTCAAAGAGGATATCGAGGATAGTGTTCCACAGTCTTTGTGCACACCCAAGGCTGGGTCACCTCCCTCTCAAGGTTCCGTCCCAACGGCGACTCCAGACGACTCTTTGATGCAAGCTCCACGACGGAAGACCCCCAAACCAGGCCCCGGGATGTTCAGACCTCACGCCCGCTAGCCCTCATCACACTCCCCGGCACAACCCCACGTCGTCGAGTGCTATGGCCGCGCCGAGTATGTCGGCGCGGCCGGCGCAGGTCGCGCAGATCGGGTAGATGTGGATGACGTCTTCGGCGTCTTTGATGGTTCGGGACAGGAGGTGGCGCACGCGCGCCAGGGAGTCGGCGTCGAGACGGAGCTGGAACACGGATTCTTGGATGCGGTAGCCCCAGGATTCCAGGATTTTGGCGACCTTGAGGCGGCGCCGGTTGTCGGCGATGTCGTAGGCGATGATGTAGATCATCGCCACACGATTCCCCGCCACTGGTAGTCGGGTTCGGCGATGGCGCGCGCTAGCATCTGCGCAGAGTGCGTGATGTGCCTGCGCCAGGATCCCGAGTACCCGGGGAGTGCCCCGGTGACGCTTCGTTGCGCCCCGGCCTCGTAAGCGTCGACGAGAACCTTCTTTCCTTCTGTACCCAGCCATACTCCCCCGCTTTCGGGCTCGATGGAGGCGTGTTCGGGGCGGAGCTTGCGTGTGCGCAGGAGCGCCATGACGGTTTGGTCGACGAGGAGGGGGCGGAACTCCTCCATGAGGTCGAGGGCGAGGCTGGGGCGTTTGTCGGTGGGCGCGTGGGCAATTCCGAGGCTCGGGTCCAGCCCGGCGGCGTGGAGGGCACCGACGCATTCGCCGAGGAGGATGGCATACCCGTAGGATAGGGCGGCGTTGGGTAGGTCGCGGGGTGGGCGTCGGCTGCGCCCGTCGAAGGGGACGTCGGCGGGAACGCACGCACCGAGAGCGTCGAAGTAGGCGGTCGAGCAGGCTCCTTCGATACCCATGATGTCGTTGATGGTGCGCGCGTCAGCGAGGCTGCGTCGCCAGCGGTGCATGTGCGCGGTCGTGTCAGCGAGGTGGAGGCTGGGGTCGCGCCTGGCGATACGGGTGAGGATATGGATTTGTCCGCGGATCTTTGCGCCGATGAGGGCGGCGGCCAGGTCGAGGCGGCGCGCTTCGTCGCGCACGAGGTCGATCTGGGCGAGCAAGCGAGACGCGTGGGTGCCCCTCCCCGCGCCCATGAGGGTGCCTTGGTAGGAGCCGCGGCGTGAGAGGCAAACGACGTCGATGCCGCTGCGCATGGCCCAGGATCGTGCGCCGGCGGAAAGTCCGACGTTTCCGGACAGGACGATTCTACTGACGTTGTTCTTCGGCAGGCTCGTGGCGGGGATGCGGCCGCCTCCATCGACGAGGAGTCGTCCAGCTTTGATGTGAATGCGTGCCCCGTCGCGCCCGACGTACAGGATGCGGTCGGCCTGGTTCGCGGGGGTGTTCTTCTCGCGTGGGGGCGCGTGGTCAATTCCGATGCTGGCAAGGGCGGCGTCTGCGTCGATGTGTTGGGTCGTGAGGTCGCCAATCCTGGCCCCGAGCGTGACGGCCGCACCGGCGACGCCATCGATAGCCTCGTCGAGGCATCGCTTCGTCGGGGCGGCGAGGATGAGGGTGGTTCCCACGCGCGAGTACTGGAGGCCTCGTCCCGCAGCGCACCTGTCGATCTCGAGGAGGGCCGCATCGGTGAGCGCGCGCACGATAGGGTCATCGGGGTTGGCGGTGTCGGCGAGTTCGCGGATGATGGGTTCTGCTTCGTTGCCGAGGCCGAGGCCAGCTAGCGCGTCCCCCGTGACGCGTTCGGGATGGCTGGGACGGAGAACGGCTCGGGCGAGGTGGTGGTTGCCGTGGTCGTAGTCGTCGGTAACTTGGCGGGTGAAGGCCTCGTGCCCGTCGGGGGTGTCGTCGTAGCTCCCGTTGGGGCGTTCGATCCCGATGAGCCGCCCGAGTGCTTCGGTGACGGTTTCGGCGAGAAGCGCGCGGGTGATGGGTGTCGCCTCTGCGATGGTCCGCGCGTCGAGGCGGGCGAGGTCGGGGGCGGTCCACTGGTCCGAGGCCAGCTCGCGCAGCTGCGCGTCGGTGAGGCTGTGGGATCCGAGGCTGGCGCTAGCGGTGAGGAGGCGGCGCCGCGCACGGGTGAGAGCTTCCGGGGTACATGCGTCCCTCATGAACGAGGTGGTGGCAGGTTGCGTCATTGTCTGACCTTCCGACGATCACTTGGAGTTACCATACAACCACAGAAGCTTTATGGCGTGTAACACACCGGCGCGTCGCCAGTTTTCCGGCAGACAAACCTCCGCGGGACCGTTCGGTGGCGATGTGAGGATTCACAACGAAAAGTCTGATAATCTATCCTCGTGCTTGCGGGTCGGATTGGTGCTTTTTCGACCCCTGGCGATCCGGGGTGGCGTTTCCGCTGGTCACGGGGATGCGACACGCCAGGCCGTCAGAAAGCACCTAGCGCCATAAGGTGCATTAAGACCCGCCTCGGCAGGCGTGCGCTGCTGCTTCTGCTTGTTGTCAGAAAGCACCTAGCGCCATAAGGTGCATTAAGACCCGTAGAAGAATCCCAGCGTGTAGCTTCGGCGGAAGTTGTAGTCAGAAAGCACCTAGCGCCATAAGGTGCATTAAGACACCAGTATTCTCCTTCGCAACTTCTCGAGTCGGTGTGTCAGAAAGCACCTAGCGCCATAAGGTGCATTAAGACCACCAGCAATAACATTCGGGATATGGACCAGTTTACGCTCGTCAGAAAGCACCTAGCGCCATAAGGTGCATTAAGACTTCCAGTACCCTTCCGTCCTGATCTCACCGTTACGTCAGAAAGCACCTAGCGCCATAAGGTGCATTAAGACCAATGACATCGTTCGTGATGACGTTGAACAAGTCACCGTGTCAGAAAGCACCTAGCGCCATAAGGTGCATTAAGACGGTCATCGTGGCTAATGTCGTGATTGCCGATAACGCGTCAGAAAGCACCTAGCGCCATAAGGTGCATTAAGACCGGTGTAAGAAAGGTACGAAACGAAGCCGGGGCCGTCGGTCAGAAAGCACCTAGCGCCATAAGGTGCATTAAGACGCGCTGACTTCGCGCCGCTCGACGGCGACGAGACCGAGTCAGAAAGCACCTAGCGCCATAAGGTGCATTAAGACTTCGACATGGCCGGTATGGTCGGTGCTATTGGAGGTTTCGTCAGAAAGCACCTAGCGCCATAAGGTGCATTAAGACCGGAGGCAGGAGTGTCATCCCTACCTCCGATAGTTGCATGTCAGAAAGCACCTAGCGCCATAAGGTGCATTAAGACTCCTCATTGAGATCCACCCCAACACACAGCTGCAACATGTCAGAAAGCACCTAGCGCCATAAGGTGCATTAAGACCCTGATTGAGGGTGCCACCTGCAATGCCACATCCATATCAGAAAGCACCTAGCGCCATAAGGTGCATTAAGACCTGCTTCGCTACTTCCGTGTCAAGCACCCGATTACGCGTCAGAAAGCACCTAGCGCCATAAGGTGCATTAAGACTAATCTGCACAGCCTTGCCGTCGACAACCTTGAGAAGTCAGAAAGCACCTAGCGCCATAAGGTGCATTAAGACTCTGAACCGTCATAGCCACGTAACCCTTGTCCGTAGTCAGAAAGCACCTAGCGCCATAAGGTGCATTAAGAGGGGGACCTGCTGCCGATTCACCCGGGATGCGACTGTGTCAGAAAGCACCTAGCGCCATAAGGTGCATTAAGACGTTGAGGAGGTCGAGGATGGCGTGAGCGTCCTCGAGGGTGTCAGAAAGCACCTAGCGCCATAAGGTGCATTAAGACGCGAACCAGGCGTCGGCGTTCTGTGACCCGTTCGCGCCGCGTCAGAAAGCACCTAGCGCCATAAGGTGCATTAAGACAGGTCGGACCTGGTGCCCACGATGGTGGCGAGCGTGTCAGAAAGCACCTAGCGCCATAAGGTGCATTAAGACTGAGGATTTGTGCAATCTTGCTGTAGGTGGGGTTGCTGTGTCAGAAAGCACCTAGCGCCATAAGGTGCATTAAGACCACCCGCCGGTACGCCCGGCCCTAAGCGCGATCCCAGCGTCAGAAAGCAACTAGCGCCATAAGGTGCATTAAGACCAGCAGCAGTCGCGTAATTCGTCTTCTCATCCTTCGGAGGTCAGAAAGCACCTAGCGCCATAAGGTGCATTAAGACAGAACGTCTCAGAGGAGAACTTAGGCAGTAGTCCGGACGGTCAGAAAGCACCTAGCGCCATAAGGTGCATTAAGACCCCATTAGCAGAAATGAGGTCATGCTACGAACTCCTCAGTCAGAAAGCACCTAGCGCCATAAGGTGCATTAAGACTCAGCTTCAATCTTGGCGTTTACGTCGTCCGGGTTAAGTCAGAAAGCACCTAGCGCCATAAGGTGCATTAAGACACCGAAGATGGATTATCGCATCCTTCGACGGAACACGTGTCAGAAAGCACCTAGCGCCATAAGGTGCATTAAGACACGAAGTACCCCACGCATCGGACACTCAGTGGGTTGGTGGGTCAGAAAGCACCTAGCGCCATAAGGTGCATTAAGACCCGGAGCCGCCCCAGACGTAAGGCACGCCCATGAGAACGTCAGAAAGCACCTAGCGCCATAAGGTGCATTAAGACCTTGAAAACCACATACGCGTCAACATCCGCCCACTCCTTGTCAGAAAGCACCTAGCGCCATAAGGTGCATTAAGACGCGACGTCTGATCGACGACGATGTCACCGGGGATAGTCGTCAGAAAGCACCTAGCGCCATAAGGTGCATTAAGACCCTCCCAGCCAGCGCGCCGCTACGGGTAGCGCTTTCGCACGTCAGAAAGCACCTAGCGCCATAAGGTGCATTAAGACACCAACCGATCAACACACAAAAGCGTCCACATTCCGTCAGAAAGCACCTAGCGCCATAAGGTGCATTAAGACGCGGTGCCATTGAATACACTCTCAGTAAAACCTAAAGCAGTCAGAAAGCACCTAGCGCCATAAGGTGCATTAAGACGCGCGTAGGCCGTGAGTGCGGGGCATGATGGGTTCCGTCAGAAAGCACCTAGCGCCATAAGGTGCATTAAGACCCGGTCACTTCGTCGCTGGGGACGGTGAGGTTGCCTCGTCAGAAAGCACCTAGCGCCATAAGGTGCATTAAGACACCTCGATAACGGCGCGGTCTTGCACGTCGTTTAGTACGGCGTCAGAAAGCACCTAGCGCCATAAGGTGCATTAAGACTGGCTGTCGAGTTCTCCCAGGTTATCCTGGTTGTCGGTCAGAAAGCACCTAGCGCCATAAGGTGCATTAAGACGGTAGATGTCGATGTCGTACATCCAGTCCGAGTGATTACGGTCAGAAAGCACCTAGCGCCATAAGGTGCATTAAGACCGCACGTAGAACTGCTGCGGTGTGTCATTAGTAGTAGGTCAGAAAGCACCTAGCGCCATAAGGTGCATTAAGACCCTCCGACTTCTGTCGTGGTGTGCTTTGCACCCCGAAACCGTCAGAAAGCACCTAGCGCCATAAGGTGCATTAAGACCATGATTCACACGGTTTAGACGGTTCTTCGGTCTTAACAGTCAGAAAGCACCTAGCGCCATAAGGTGCATTAAGACCTCGGGAGCTTCCTCGCCTGTCTCGACCTCGTAGAGGAGTCAGAAAACACCTAGCGCCATAAGGTGCATTAAGACTCTCGCTCACCGTAGACCGGGGCCTCGTAGACCCCGCCCGGTCAGAAAGCACCTAGCGCCATAAGGTGCATTAAGACGGCATTCCAAGGGTGTTGTACAACTGCTGAGTCAGGTCAGAAAGCACCTAGCGCCATAAGGTGCATTAAGACTTGAGGCCGATCTGGTCGGCGGTTTCCGGTGCCGTCGGTCAGAAAGCACCTAGCGCCATAAGGTGCATTAAGACTCTCGCTCACCGTAGACCGGGGCCTCGTAGACCCCGCCCGGTCAGAAAGCACCTAGCGCCATAAGGTGCATTAAGACGGCATTCCAAGGGTGTTGTACAACTGCTGAGTCAGGTCAGAAAGCACCTAGCGCCATAAGGTGCATTAAGACTGGGATAGAGTCGGAATGGTGAAACTCGAACTCACGACCCCCGTCAGAAAGCACCTAGCGCCATAAGGTGCATTAAGACGCCAATCCATCGGGTTCTTCTCGCACCGCTGCAACAAGTCAGAAAGCACCTAGCGCCATAAGGTGCATTAAGACTGGGGTCGGCAGATTGTGCTTCATTATGCATTACTCCCGTCAGAAAGCACCTAGCGCCATAAGGCGCATTAAGACATCAGGAGCACACGGTCCATGGCGGGGACCTTCTCGGGTCAGAAAGCACCTAGCGCCATAAGGTGCATTAAGACTCTTGGACTTCATGCCCTTGACCAGCACCTTCTCACCGGCTGTCAGAAAGCACCTAGCGCCATAAGGTGCATTAAGACGACGTCGAAGAACGCGATCGGTCCGTCGCCATCTTCTTGTGTCAGAAAGCACCTAGCGTCATAAGGTGCATTAAGACCCGGACGTGGCGTAATCTATGCGGACGCGCTGAGTCAGTCAGAAAGCACCTAGCGCCATAAGGTGCATTAAGACCCGCGCACACCGAGTCCCAGTCGCGGGACCGGCGGTAGGTTAGAAAGCACCTAGCGCCATAAGGTGCATTAAGACTCGGCTCGGGTGAGCCCTAGGGCTTTGCGGCGGCACCGTTAGAAAGCACCTAGCGCCATAAGGTGCATTAAGACAGGAGGGTTTCGAGGCCGCGAACGTATTCGAGTGCTGCCGTTAGAAAGCAGCTAGCGCCATAAGGTGCATTAAGACTAAGGGGAGTATTCCGGAATAACCGACTCCGCCATTTTGGTTAGAACGCACCTAGCGCCATAAGGTGCATTAAGACAGAGGGGGGCGGTAGGAGGTGCCGGTTTCGGGGTCTGCGTTAGAAAGCACCTAGCGCCATAAGGTGCATTAAGACGGTGGGAAGGTGAGGCCGAGGCGCTCGGCCACGGGTCAGAAAGCACCTAGCGCCATAAGGTGCATTAAGACGGTGGGACGGTGAGGCCGAGGCGCTCGGCCACGGGTCAGAAAGCACCTAGCGCCATAAGGTGCATTAAGACTCGGTGCGCATGGCTTCGTCGCTGGTTCCGTGGTGGATGTCAGAAAGCACCTAGCGCCACAAGGGGCATTAAGACAGAAGCGTTCGCTGCATCCTGTAGGGCGGCGGCGAAAACCAGGTCAGAAAGCACCTAGCGTTGGTGCATTAAGACGAGGGAATGGAGAGGGAGAGGTCGAGAAGGTCTTGGCGGTGTCAGAAAGCACCGAGCGCCAAACGGCGCATTAAGAATTTAAGATCCTGTTAGCCAGGTTCGTCAAGAACGTGAACAGTCATAAAGCGCCGAACACCATAAGGTGTTTGCAGTGCGCTCTCGTGGACAATCGGATAATCGGCTCTTCATAATTGGGGGTGTAGTTGGGGTTTGAATCCTCCGGTTTCGAGGAGTGCTCGGGTGATGTAGTGGGTGAGGTTTCGGAATCCGAGTGCGGATCCGCGTAGGTGTTCGAGGCGGCCGTTGATGGCTTCGGTAGGACCGTTGCTGGTGTGGGGATGATCGAAGTAAGCCAAGATGTCTCCGGCTCTGCGTTTGAGCGTTCTGCCCAGCGTGATGAGCTCGGTCAGGCCCCTGGGTACGCGCGTGGAGGTCAGTGTGTTGATTTCGGCTTGCATCAGGGCCTTGCCGCGGATTTTGTTGGGATCGCGGTAGGCGTCGATAATACTCTGGTACACGCTCCAGGTGACTTCGAGGGCGACGTGGCAATCGCTGGCGAACAGGTCGGCTAGCTGGTGCTGTTGGCGTGGGGTGAGTAGGCAGGATCTGGTGTGTAACATCCTGCGGGCCTTGTACAGGGGATCCGTGCCACGCCCGCGCCGATGGTGGAGTTCTTGCCCGGTGCGCCTGCGGCACTCATCGAGAGCATCACCGGCCAGGTGCACGACGTGGAAGGGATCCATGACCGCCCTTGCGCCGGGGAGCTCTTCGGCGGCAGCGCTCTTAAAGCCGGTGAATCCATCCATCGCGACGATCTCAATGCGCTCGCGCCAGGTGTCGGGCTGGGAGGCCAGCCAGGCTTTGAAGAACCCCTTGGAGCGGCCCGGAATCATATCCAGGAGCCGGGAGGGACCGCTGCGATCGTGGACGGGTGTCAAGTCCAAGATGACGGTGACGAATTTGTCGCCGTATGGGGTGTGGCGCCACACGTGTTCATCCACGCCAATGACGCACACCCCCTCGAAACGATCAGGATCATCGATGAGCATGCGCTGGCCTTCACCTAAGATCGCGGTATTGGCAGTGTTCCACGACACGGCCAATACGTCGGCGACGCGCGCCACCGTTAGATGGTGGACGACCAGCCCCGTGAGCGCCCAGCGCACCGCCGCACGCGAGAGCTTGGCACGCGGATCGGCCGCTTGGCTCATATCTTGACGCCACACGTGAGCACACGTCTCGTACCGGTAGCGACCAACGCTCACATGCACAATCGTGGGACACCACCCGTAAGGCTCGTGCGCCAAGCGCCTGACCACCGTGCAACGCGAATCGCCCTGGCACCCGCAGCGTCGACACCACCGATCCTCACCAGTAATACGGCAAGCCAGCACAGCATGATCGGGCTCAATGCGCTGACCCGTCACCTCCAACCCCAGGCCATCCAGGCGCGTGAACGCGCTCAGATCAGGGCGATCAAAGATAGTATTGGGCATGTCGAGGTCTTTCAGATGGACGGTGTCGGAACCCCCATCATCGGAAGACCTCGACCTCTACCCGGCCACGACACGCCGAACCCCGCATACCACCCCCACACCCTCAATTATGAAGAGCCGGATAACCCGTCGGCTTCTGGATAGGTTATTACGTTCTGGATAGGTTAATAAGCTACCCAGAACTCCGTTTCCTATCCAGAAGCGCACCCAGGTGACGCGGGGTAGGCCTCGCCCCACCCCACACGCGAGCGAGGCCTCCCCGACACGCCCGGAGAGGCCTCGCCAATAATGGGAGCGACGGGCACCTACGACCGCGAACGCGCGGCACCCCTCTTCGACGGATGCCGCCTATCTTCTCCCCTCCACCAGGGCATCCAGGCCCGGTAGCCGTCCGCGGGTGGGGTGGGCGAGTCGGGCTCGAAGCCCAGCTCGGCGGGACTCTGCGGGATGCGGTCGACGAGAAAGTATTTGTCTTTGTCGTCGCAGTGCTCGCGCACGATCGTGCGGAACTCTCCCAGCTCGCAGTACAGGACACCCGTGATCGGATTGCGCTTGAAAGCAACGATCTTGTACAGCCAGTAGGCGAACAGCGCCACGTTGGCCGCGAGCGCCAGGGCCGCGCACGCGATGTTCGCGCGCGGGTCCATGGTCGCGAAGTTGAAGATGTCCGAGGGAGGGACCA
>ERZ773267.593-NODE-593-length-23505-cov-17.675437_pt1 | contig 23505 bp, 20 predicted proteins | sample MGYA00511959_ERZ773267 | MGnify/ENA primary metagenome ERZ773267 (study PRJEB29015, sample SAMEA2738165) | human oral metagenome | biome: human oral; feature: human-associated habitat; material: saliva | place: China | collected 2240 ... | reverse complement strand
ATCTGTAGAGAGTACGAGGTGCCTACTTCAGCTGAATCAGTGGTCAAAGACTTTATTTCTTTGTTACTTAAGTTGAAAAACATTATGTAGTCACCATCCTTATCCGTCGTTGCCTTGGCCTTATGATATACCTTAGTAGAAAAAATACCAGACATAATCATATAATCCAACTTTATTTCTATGTTAGGAATTGGCTGTCCATCTGGCGTTTTAGCAACCCCTTTAATAATCAAACTCTTCGCATCAGGCCTGTCAATAAAGTCGTCCTCTTCACAATGACAGCTTGCCAATAGCAACATAACTACTGGCAAAGCGAGTAGATACAATAATCGTTTCTTCATAAGCATACCATTAATAGTTTTAAGTTAAGTAATATTCAGATATCAACTCTTCGGTTCACACCCTCCTTCTACATAGATTTTAGTCTTTTACAAAAGTATGAATTATTTTGAAATAAACAACTAAATCGACCCTAAAAAATTGTTTTTAAGGTCCTTATATACCCTAATTTGCAATAGAAACAAGCATCTAAACGAACCATCCCCACAACGTTAAGCAACCGAACAATGCGATGCCTCTAAATTATTTTCATGAAGAGAAAGATTTATTTTCACGACAAGAAATATTTATTTTCATGAAGAAAAATATTTTTTTTCATGAAAATAATTCGGAGAGGGGAACTATTATCTGCTGCAAACAGGAGCAGATTGTTTTACAAAACACCTACTCCATATACTAAAAAGAGCCATTAGATGAAACAAAGAGTTGCCGTGTTAGAAGGGTAATCGCCTTCTTCCTATTTTATAAATATCATCCGTCTAAACTCCAAAGAAGCCTAATTGAGATGTAGGATAGCCTTTGTACTTACAATAATAACGTATAGAACGAACATTAACCATTTGTCCCAATACGACTGATGACCCACCATATAGGGCAAGTTAAATAGTAAAGATTGATGTTCTTACCAGTCATTACAATAAAACTTTGGGTTATAAAAATAAGAAAAGAACATCAGTTATGAAATTACTGATACTCCCTATTTGTTAAACTCAATTCTAAGAGCCCCTTTAACTATCCGTTTCTTTTTATTTGGAAAGTATGAAATATAAAGCTACTTTCTTGTAGTAATGGAAAACTTAATATACCTTTGTAATCGAAACAAGGCTTAATTACTATGACCTACACCCTACTCTACCTATTTACCGACACTTCAATTTCATTGAGCATACGGAAAGTAAAGGCTTTGTTGGTGAACGGTTCATAAAGAAAGGATAAATGATGGACAGACTAAAAAACATTGACAATGCTATTAACATCATGCTTTCAGAAATGGAAACAGGATGGACTAACCCAGACACCCTACCCCTCAAACAACGCCTCATGCGTTCGTTGATAAATGTTCGACAGCCCGACAAACCTTCACAAGAACTTATCGACGCACAAGACAAGGAGCTGGCAGCACAAAGAGAAGAGAAAGGTGTCGTGGAGATAAGTCAGGAAGGGATACATCTATGGCAAGGGGATATAACCAGACTAAAGGTAGATGCTATCGTGAATGCGGCTAACAGTAGGCTACTCGGCTGTTTTAAGCCTTTACATGCTTGTATTGATAACGTCATACGCTCGGCTGCTGGCATCCAACTTCGGTGTTACTGCAACGAAATAATGCAAGCGCAAGGACACAAAGAAGCTACGGGACAAGCAAAGATAACACCAGGCTTCAACCTTCCTGCACGTTATGTCATCCATACCGTAGGTCCTATCATCCCCAACGGAAAGCCAACAAAGGAACAGGAAGAGCTACTTGCCTCTTGCTATCGCTCATCGCTCAAGCTCGCAGAAGACTACTCCTTGGAGAGTATTGCCTTCTGTTGTATCTCTACAGGAGCATTTCGATTTCCACAAGAGTTGGCTGCCAAGATAGCTGTAAAGACTGTTAAGGAATACCCAAGACGGCATGTAAAGACAGTTATCTTTAATGTATTCAAAGATACTGATTATGCCCTATACCAACAGCTTATCTGAATGTATTGTCGAACTACAGCTCCTTATTGATAAGGCTGACTATCAACTGGTTGGTGCTGGAGCTGGCCTTTCAGCCAATACAGAGCTGGCGTATGCCGGAAAATAGTTTTAGAAGGAGTGCCAACCATGGATAGAACGCTATGTCTTCAGGGGCCTCTACACCTCTTCTTTCTATCTCTTTAAGGCGGAAGAGGAACGCTGACCATATTAGGTAGAGCATATTTAGTACTTATATTTCAGACCGATAGCAACAGAATTAAACCACATTTTGCAGGAAGCAGTTGGGCAGAAAGACTACTTTGTAGTGTCCTAAGACCTCTCTCATACGCTTCAACCGTGAGTAGTCGCAACTTTCTTTACACAATGTAGGGTATTCCTTCGCTTTTAAAGAATACCTACAAACCGTTTTGAAAACCCTCTTAACATCATAAAAACACTCTATAGAAAAGACCTTACAGGCGCTTATAGATTACATAAATACAGTCAACTACGAATTATTTTCATGAAAAGAAATTGTAGAAAAACAAGCTTTACGATGGATGGAGGACAACTTTTATAGCTGTGCAGCGCATGAGTTGTAAAAAAAGGGGGCTAATAGGCCCCCAAAATATGCTGATATAGGTTGTTAGATACTTACTTTAAGAGTAATTGACGGGCAAATTCCCAAATGACAATACCGGTTGTCACACTTACATTCAGTGAGTGTTTAGTACCGAATTGAGGTATTTCAAGACAGCCATCACTCATGTCTACGACACTTTGTTTTACACCTTTTACCTCGTTGCCCATGATGATGGCGTAGTGGGTGTTGGGTGTTGAGTGTTGGGTGTTGATGGTATGTTGAGTGATAGATGATGAAGTGTTGGGTGATGAATGATGACGATTAGGGTGTTGAGTGTTAAGCTCCTGTAGCTTTGTTGAGCCTTCTACCTGTTCGACACTATATACAAACACGCCTTTACGATGGAGTTCTTCGACAGCATCTTCAGTACGTTCAAAGTAACGCCAGTCTACTGAGTCCTCTCCACCAAGTGCTGTTTTATGAATCTCAGCATTAGGAGGTGTGGCCGTGATACCGCATAGATAGACAGCCTCAACACGGAAAGCATCGGCCGAACGGAAGACACTTCCCACATTATATAACGACCGCACATCGTCTAAGACAACGATGAGTGGTAACTTATCAGCCTCCTTAAACTCCTCAACAGAGAGCCGATTCATTTCGATTGTACGTAGTTTTCTCATAATCAATATGAAAGATGCCCACACTGCAGAACCCACTAATAGGCCCTCCCCCTACCCTTCTCCCATACAGAAGAGCGTGGATAGCGAGATAGTCCGATATAGTGGAGCGTTCTTTTAAGCGCCTTATAAATTAGAATATTAGCCTGTATATGTTTTTTATCAGCCCTCCCTTCCCGTCAGAGGGATTGGAGATGACTTCTTTTACTGCAAGCTAAAGCCTACTGCATACGCCTTAATCTTTGTCACCATAGAGAGTAGTCCATTGCTGCGGGTTGGTGATAGATGTTGGCGAAGGCCTATCTTATCAATGAAATAGAGGTCGGCATCAATAATCTCTTGTGGTGTATGATTGCTCAATACACGTATGAGAAGAGCGATGATACCCTTTGTGATGAGTGCATCGGAGTCGGCTGTAAAGACGAGTTTACCCTCTACATTATCACACTGTAGCCATACTCTACTCTGGCAACCATCTATGAGGTTCTGTTCATTCTTGTATTTTTCGTCTAATGGTTCAAGCTCATTACCCAAGTCAATGAGCATTTGGTATTTGTCCATCCAGTCGGTAAAGTCCTCGAACTCACCAATTACTGCATCTTGCGCTTCGTTTATTGTCATTGTACTATCAGTTTATCTAATTCAGAGAACATTGTTATCACCTCTGAAATACGTATTCTACATTAATTTACTACCAGCTTAAATAGCTTGTCATTCGGGCGCACCTTGTCAGGAACAGGGATAGAAACACGCCAGCCTTGTTCGGCTTTATCAACAGGATTAAGCTCGTATCGAATCTCTTCAGCATTGAGGAACATAGCGCCAGTACTGTTACCTGTGATAAGCAACTTCTCCCCCTTTACGAAAGTATTAGCCTCAACGGCCACCTCAGCCACACCAAGACGTGAGAAGTACTTTATCACCTTGCCAATAAGAACCTTCTTCTCAGTAGCCTTATTACCATAGTCTTTGGTCCATTCGCCCATCTTCTGTCCTTGATAATAGCCATCCCAGAAGCCACGATTGAAGACTGTTGAGAGCCGTTCGTCCCACTTGTCCTTCTTTTCTTCGGTAAAGCTACCATCAAGAACACTCTCAATAGCCTCTTTATAACAGCTAACAACGGTGTGGACGTACTCTGGTCCGCGTGCACGTCCTTCTATTTTAAACACACGAACACCTGCGTTCATCATCTTGTCAATAAAGCGTACGCTCTTTAAGTCCTTTGGACTCATTATATACTTATTGTCAATCTCTAACTGATTGCCCGTCTCGTTGTCTGTTACTGTGTAACTTCGGCGGCATATCTGAGTACAGGCACCACGATTGGCAGAGCGGTTAGAGTCGTGAAGACTCATATAACACTTACCCGAAATGGCCATACAGAAAGCGCCATGACAGAACATCTCAATACGGACAGGCTGTCCCTTTGGTCCGCAGATATTCTGTTTGATAATCTGTTCGTGTATCTCCTTCACCTGAGCCATATTCAGTTCGCGAGCCAAAACGGCAACATCAGCAAACTGAGCGTAGAACTTCAATGCATCAATATTAGAGATATTCAGCTGCGTAGAGAGGTGAACTTCAACGCCCACTTGGCGACAATACATCATTACCGCTACGTCGCTTGCAATAACAGCGGTGATGTCAGCAGCCTTAGCAGCGTCGATAATCTCGTGCATCGTTGCTATATCCTCACCATAGATGACGGTGTTAACGGTAAGATAAGTCTTTATCCCCTTTTCATTACAGGTCTCGGCAATCTCCTTGAGGTCGTCGATAGTGAAGTGATTAGCCGAATGTGAACGCATATTCAGCTTCCCTATACCGAAGTAAACAGAGTTAGCTCCAGCGTTGATGGCAGCTGCAAGCGACTCACGAGAGCCTACAGGTGCCATTATCTCATAATCATTTGTATTTTTGTTCATTGTTTTATTGTCATTACCAGGCAGTTATCAAGCAGTCAGGCTATCTGTAACCTTTCGTAGACTAAGCCCTGTGCTTTAGCTGACCTGTAGCTATCCTTTATTTGTTAAGACAGTGTCTATTCAGTCTGCAAAGGTACGGAAAATATCCGATAAAGGCCGTAAAGGACTTTGTAAGTTTTGCAAAAAAGAACGTATCAAGCGTTGTTAAGCTTCAAATAGTCAGAAGGTTCTTCGGTTGTATGCGATAAATTTAGTAACTTTGCATGCTAAATTTTTCGAGATAACAGCATAATGAAGAAACTATATATTGAGACATACGGGTGCCAAATGAACGTGGCAGACTCAGAGGTGGTGGCTTCTGTCATGAAAATGGCAGGCTATGACGTATGCGAAAAAGAGGAGGAAGCAGACGCAATCTTCCTTAACACCTGTTCTGTACGTGAGAACGCAGAGAACAAGATATACAATCGTTTGGAGGCATTGCACGCTGAGCAGAAGAAAGGTCGTGACCTTATCTTAGGCGTATTGGGCTGTATGGCAGAGCGAGTAAGGAACGATTTAATCCAAAACCACCATGCCAACCTTGTTTGTGGGCCTGATTCGTACCTTAACTTACCTGATATGATAGCGCAGTGTGAGAACGGCACGAATGCTATGGATATTGAACTCTCTACTACGGAGACCTATCGTGATGTTATCCCACAGCGTATTGGTGGTAATAGAGTGTCGGGCTTCGTTAGTATCATGCGTGGTTGTAATAACTTCTGTCACTATTGTATCGTGCCTTTCACCCGTGGTCGGGAACGTTCAAGAGATGTGGAAAGCATCTTGAAGGAGGTTAAAGACTTGCATGACAAGGGCTTTAAGGAGGTTACACTATTAGGTCAGAACGTCAACTCATACGGCTTGTTACCTAATGGTAAGCGTCCTGAGAATGGCGTTTCATTTGCAGAACTGTTGCATAAGGTGGCACAAAGCGTTCCAGACATGCGTGTACGCTTCACGACTTCCAACCCTGAAGATATGACAGAGGACATCATTGAGGCGGTAGCTACCGAACCTAACCTCTGTAACCATATCCATTTCCCTGCTCAAAGCGGTAGTAATAGCGTGCTGAAGGTGATGAATCGCAAATATACTCGTGAGGATTACCTTGAGAAAGTGGCTGCTATTCGTAGGCTTATACCAGACTGTGGACTGACAACTGACATCTTCATCGGTTATCACAACGAGTCAGAAGAAGACTTCCAACAAACGCTTTCATTAATGCGAGAGGTAGGCTTCGATTCAGCCTTTATGTTCAAGTACTCTGAACGACCAGGTACTTATGCCGCAAAGCACCTCCCCGACAATGTTCCTGAGGAAGAGAAGATACGCCGTTTGAATGAGTTAATTCGCCTTCAGACCGAGATCTCTGCCGAACAGAACAAGAAAGACGAGGGCAAAGAGTTTGATATTCTTATCGAGCGCTTTGGTAAACGAAGTCGTGAACAGCTGATGGGACGTACGCCACAGAACAAGGCTGTAGTCATGCCAAAGGGCAATCACCATATTGGTGAGACCGTCCGTGTACGCATCACAGGCTCAACAAGTGCCACACTCTTTGGAGAAGAAATGTAAATATAGTTTATATAAAAAGATAAAACCGCAAAACAATTTTGCGGTTTTACTATTTATACTTATATTTGCACATAGGAATTTAAATAAGAAGTAGTATGGATGCAGTTATCAATATTGGAAGTTTCCTGAACTTCGTCAACTCAATGTCACTCTCTCCGAGGGTCAAACGTTGGCTGGGTGAGCGACTTATTCATGAAGCAAAAGAAGAAGAAGCAAAGCTGGAGCATAAAGAGAAACTTGGTTTGCTCGGTAGTCTTGCTGGTTCATGGTCTGATGTTGATATTGATACTATGAAATTGAGTATACAGGAGGGGCGCCAGTCCGATGATATGAATAAGATTATGATGTTTGATGAGAAGTAAGTATTTGTTGGATACCAATATCTGCATTGAATTATTGCATGGTCGTTATCATATCTCAGATAAAATAGAAGAGATAGGAATAGAGCATTGTGTGCTTTCTGAGATTACGATAGCAGAGCTTTATTATGGGGCTTATAATGCTAACCTACAGAAGCATTTCAGAGAAATTAATACTTTGGAGAGATTATTTGAGATAGTTCCAGTATTTAATGCTCTATCATTGTTTGGTAAAAATAAGGCTATATTACGTAGGCAAGGTTTATTGATAGATAACTTTGACTTACTGATAGGATCAACTGCAGTAGCACATAACTGTGTACTCGTTACGGATAATGTGAAACATTTAAGCAGGATTCCAGATATAGAAATAGAAAATTGGATAAGTAGATAATATACCTATGAAGGAATTCATACACGTTTTACGAAGATTCGTACCGCCCTATAAGAAGTATCTTGTGCTGTCAATTATTTTTAATATATTGTCAGCTTTTCTCAACATATTCTCCTTTGCAACCCTTATCCCTCTCCTTCAGATTCTTTTTAAGGTAGATGCAGGAACGGGAGCGATGCGTGCAATGTCATGGAGTGAAGGCTCTTTCAAGGAGGTACTATCGAACAATGCGGATTATTACACGCAGATATACATCACCAGTTGGGGCCCAACAACGGTCTTATTGGCCATCGGTTTAATTCTTGCCTTTATGACTTTCCTAAAGACAGGAGCCTATTTCCTTTCTTCTGCCTCAATCATTCCTATAAGAACAGGTGTAGTTCGTGACATACGTAACCAACTCTATGAGAAGATAACATCCCTTTCTTTAGGCTTCTTCAGCGAGGAAAGGAAGGGAGACATCATCGCCCGTATGAGTGGTGACGTCCAAGAGGTTGACAACTCCATCATGTCATCTATCGACATGCTCTTTAAGAACCCTGTTCTTATTATCATTTATTTCATCACACTACTTGTTATCTCTTGGCAGTTGACGCTCTTCACGCTCATCTTCGTACCTATCTTCGGTTGGTTCATGGGCTTTGTTGGTAGAAAGCTAAAGCAGAACAGTATGACAGCCCAGAAGTTATGGAGTGACACAATGAGCCAAGTAGAAGAGACCTTAGGCGGATTAAGAGTCATCAAAGCCTTTTGTGCTGAGGGAATGATGAATGAACGCTTCGATAAGATAAACTCAGAATACCGCAACGACATCATGCGCGTGAACATTCGTCAGCAGTTAGCCCACCCGATGAGTGAGTTCCTTGGAACAGTCATGATAGTTGTTGTACTATGGTTTGGCGGTACTCTCGTATTAGGACAATATCCGATTATCAGCGGACCAACCTTTATCTACTATCTTGTTATCCTCTATAGCATTCTCAATCCATTAAAGGAATTCTCTCGTGCAGGCTATAACATCCCTAAAGGACTTGCCTCTATGGAGCGTATTGATAAGATTCTAAAGGCAGAAGTAAAGATAAATGACCCTGAAAAACCAGTCCATATCGATAACTTCGAACATGAGATTGAGTTCCGCCATGTCAGCTTTGCCTATACTGATGGTAAAGATGACGAGGAAAACCCAGAGCTTCATTGGGTGTTAAAGGATATCAACCTCGTTATTCCAAAGGGTAAAACCGTAGCCTTAGTAGGCCAGAGCGGTAGTGGAAAGTCTACCTTGCTCGACCTTATCCCACGTTACTACGATGTACAAGAAGGTGAAATTCTCATTGACGGAATAAACATCAAGGATTTAGGAGTGCATGATCTCCGCCAGCTTATAGGTAATGTAAACCAAGAGGCAATCCTCTTCAACGATAGTTTCAAGAACAACATCTCCTTCGGAGTCAGCTCAACTGACGAGGCAATAGCCGAAGCGGCGAAGATAGCTAACGCTCATGAGTTTATCATGCAGAGTGAGAAAGGATACGACACAAACATCGGTGACCGTGGAGGACGCCTTTCTGGTGGACAGCGCCAACGTGTGAGTATAGCGCGTGCCATCCTTAAGAATCCACCTATCCTTATCCTTGACGAGGCTACATCAGCCCTCGACACAGAGAGCGAACGCCTTGTACAGGATGCACTCTATAAGCTTATGAAGACAAGAACGACCATAGCTGTGGCCCACCGCCTATCTACCATTAAGAATAGCGATGAGATTTGCGTACTGCATGAAGGTGAGATTGTAGAGCGGGGAACGCACGATGAGCTTATGGACATCGAAGGTTACTATAAGAAACTACATGACATGCAAGAGATATAAAGGTCCAAAAGGTTTGAAAGATATGAAGAGATTATTAACAACAACATTTGGTTCGCCAATAGCATTAGTGCTCAACTTGCTATTGGCGTATGCCATTTTCTTTGTAGCACGATTGACATACTTTTTTGTCAATTACAGTTATTTCATCGACGGACTTAGTGCTTCTTCACTCTGGATGTGGGTGAGAGGAAGTCTTCTCTTTGATACAACAGCCATTCTTTATACGCATATTCTCTACATCGTAATGATGCTCTTGCCACTATGGAGGAAGGAGAACCAAGCCTATCACAGGCTTTGTAAGTGGGTATTCATGGTTGTTAATGCGCTTTCACTTGCCATTAACCTTGCCGACTCGGTGTATTTTCCTTTCACATTGCGCCGCACAACAACCAGTGTGTTCCGTGAGTTCGATAATGAAAACAACATTGCTGGCATCTTGTTACACAATGCTATCACACACTGGTACCTTATCATTATCTTTATTCTTGTTCTTTGGCTTGCCAATAAGTTGTATGTTATGCCACATACCGACCACAGCCACTATAAAAGTCTGCGTCAACGCTTAGTCTATGGAGCACAACTTTTCGTATGTCTTGCCGTAGCTGCCGTCCTTACTGTAGCTGGTTGTCGAGGTGGACTACAGTCGGGTGTACGTCCGATAACCATCAGTAACGCCAACCAGTACGTAGAACGTCCTACTGACTGCGCCTTGGTGCTCAACACCCCCTTTGCGTTAATCCGCACGATAGGCAAGTCCGACTTTGTTGTCCCAGATTATTTCCCATCCTTAGCAGCTGCTAGAGAGGTCTACAGCCCTATTAAATGGATGGTCTATAAGGCTCCAGGACCAGGCTCAAACGAACGTCTTCCCAATAAGAAGAACATTGTTATTCTCATTGTTGAGAGTTTCGGACGTGAGTATATAGGAGAGTTTAATCGTGATTTCTTCGGTGGTAAATACAAGGGTTACACCCCAAATGTAGACAAGCTCATCGATAAGAGCCTCGTCTACCGCTTCTCTTACTGTAACGGACGTAAGAGTATTGATGGCATGCCATCCATCCTCTGCAGTATTCCTCGCTTTGGAGAACCCTTCATCCTAACCCCAGCTTCAATGAACAACTATACTGGTATGCCTGGACTCCTTAGTAAGTGGGGCTATCAGACGGCCTTCTTTCATGGTGCCAATCGTGGTTCTATGGGGTTCCTTGCATTTGCTAATAAGATTGGATTTCAGCACTACTATGGTCGACAAGACTATGACGAAGACCCTCGCTTTGGTGGGGATAAGGACTTTGATGGCAACTGGGGTATTTGGGACGAACCTTTCTTACAGTACTATTGTACGAAGATGGGTGAGATGAAACAACCTTTTATGACCGCTCTCTTTACTGTTTCAAGCCACGACCCATTTGTTGTTCCGGAGAAATATAAGAACATCTATAAGGAGGAACACCTCCCTATTCAAAAGTGCATCCGCTATACCGACATGGCGATAGGCAAGTTCTTCGAGTCTGCAAGCAAGCAACCTTGGTTTAAGAATACTATCTTTGTCCTCACAAGCGACCATACTAACCAGAGCGACCATGAGCAGTATAAGACCGACATAGGCGGCTTCTGTTCACCTATTATTATATATGACCCATCCGGAGAGATAAAGCCAGGACGTGTAGATGGCGTGGCGCAGCAGATTGACATTATGCCAACACTACTCTTTCACATTGGCTATAACGCAACACCATACCTCGCTTTCGGTAAAGACCTACTACATACACCAGCGAAGGAGACTTGGGCTGTCAATTATCTGAACGGTATCTATCAATACATTAAGTATGGTTATGTACTCCAATGGGACGGTAAACAGACTAAAGCTATCTATCGAGTAACCGACGCACTGATGAAGCACAATCTTCTCGGACACGTGCCTGAGCAGGCAAAGATGGAACGAGAATTGAAAGCTATCATCTATCAGTATATGTATCGTATGGTACACGATAAGATGTACCCAACGATTAATAACCCTGAATATCAATGAAAAGAGCCCTCAATAAGACCCTTTACATCATCGCTTACGGCTTCTGGTATCTGGTAGCCCTGCTGCCTTTTCCTGTGCTGTATCTACTCTCCGATGGCCTTTATCTACTAATGTCACGAGTAGTGAGGTATCGCCACAAGGTGATATGGAAGAACCTTAAGAACAGCTTCCCAGAGAAGACTGACAACGAGTTACGCCTGATAGAACGAGGATTCTACCATTGGTTCTGTGATTACATTGTTGAGACACTGAAGTTGATAACAATGAGTAAGGAACAGCTGATGAAGCGCATGACCTTTACGGGGATTGAAGAGTTGACTAGAATTCTGTCTGAAGGAAAGTCGGCAGGCGTCTATTTGGGCCATTTAGGCAACTGGGAATGGATTACCTCCCTCCCCTATTGGGTGGACAATGCCCTCTGCTGTCAGCTTTACCACCCATTAGAAAACGAATACTTCGACCGTCTCTTCAAGTATGTTCGCGAACGACAAGGTGCGCTTTGTATCCCTATGCAGGAGTCACTACGTAAGATTATACAATTTGGACGCAACGGTAAGCCCCTTGTCGTGGGTTATATCTCTGACCAAACACCCTTCTGGTGGAGCATACATCACTGGATTCAGTTCATGAATCAGGAGACTCCTGTGCTCACAGGGGCTGAACGTATCGTGAAGCACACACGCCAGGTCTTTGTTTATGGCGACATGACACGCACGAGCCGTGGGCATTATAACTGTGAGTTCCGCATCATCCGAGAAGAAACAAAGGGACTACCCGACTACGAGATAACCGATCTTTACTTCCAAGAGTTGGAGAAGTCGATACGTCGTCAGCCTGAAATCTATCTTTGGAGTCACAACAGATGGAAGCGTACACGGGCTTACTTTGAAGAAAACTTTGAAGAGGTGGATGGCAAAGTACGATTGAAAGAAGGTAAGAAATGATTTACATAACTTCGTAGAACATAACAGAACCACATCTCTCCACAATCGACTAAAGGGGCGGGAGGGCTCGAAAACATAGAAAACCATAACGGAAAGAATGCAATTCTACTGGTCGTCTCACATCATAAACATAAACGATAAAGCATCCACATGACACAAGCTGTATTGAAAGACACAATGGTTAATACACATAAAACAGTGGGTGATGGGTGTTGGATATTAGGTGTTGAATTGAAAAACACCGTATTTAATCCCCCTAAAACAGCTCTTTTACAGCTGTTTAGACCGCTTTCCCTCTTCCACTCTTACGTGTCTGAATATTCTAACAGCGTGTCAAGTGCGAATTATTTTCATGAAAAAAAATATTTTTCTTCATGAAAATAATTATTTCTTTTCATGAAAATAAATATTTCTTATCGTGAAGAAAAATGATTATAAACTATAAGGAAGCCTATTCGTGAGGCTTTTTACGAGTAGAGATGACGGTGAAAACGTTGGCTGTCGATGCTCCACTCTTATCGAAAGAACCCTATCTTAAACCCGAAATAAGTCAAAAGAAATAATGTATAAGAACTTATCATATCTCATAAAGCATTCTGCTATAATCCTTGTCATCCTATTCTTCGTGCGCATTTGCTTTGCCATTGCGTTCGTCCCGATGAGTATTATCAGTAGTAACCTAACTGTTCTTCCTCGCTTACTATTCAATAGCTTGCGTTTTGATGTGCAAGTAGTATGCTACGTGTTGCTACTCCCAACGGTTCTAACTTTCGTCTTTGCAGCCCTTAGAAAATCATGGACAGAACGTGTGTTAAGTCGTTTTCGTAGACTTTATTTCTCTATTGTCTGTGCGCTCCTGTTGGCTATTAGCGGTATTGACATGGGTTTCTACGCCAATTTCAATAGCCATATCAACCTCACATTCTTCGACTTCTTCAATGAAGGACCAATGAGTTTGATTCAAACAATATGGGAAGAATATCACTGTGTCTACGAGGCTATCGCCTTTCTTCTTATCCTTCTACCAATCCTTCTACTTATCCGTAGAATTGAGTTGGGCAAGTCGTCTGCTCGTAACGCTCTCCATTCGGCAAACAGACAGCGACTTTCACGCCTCAAAGTCATTAAACTGTCGGCTACCATCCTATTGTATATAGCCTTTTTAGTCATCGGCCTGCGTGGGTCTGTATGGCGCTTCCCTCTACAGATAGAAGACACGTTTGTGTCAAATCAGAAACCTCTGAACGACCTTGTTCCGAACGCTATTTACATGTTGAAAAAGGCTTATAAGGAGAAGAACAACGCTTTCAAGATAGCAAAGACAGACGACTTACTGCATGAATATAAGTTCAAGAGTTTGCAGGAAGCCCTGGATGTCTACACAGACGGGAAAGTGAAGATGGCAAAGAACGACACGCTAACAGCGCTGCAGCAAGCCCTCTTCGAAGAAATAGGCGACAGTCTGAAACAGCCTCAACCAAATATTGTAATCATTTATAGCGAGAGTTGGAGCAATTATCTGTTCAATCTCCAACAGAAGGATGCGGAGATGTACTTCGGATTAGAGCGTCATTTCAAGGACGACCTACTCTTCCGTAACTTCCAATCAGTGCAGAATGGTACGGTAGCATCGCTTGAGAACCTCTATGTCTCTACCCCTTTCCCACGCTTCTTTGCCTCGGCTTATCGATTCAAGACTCTCCCTACGTCGATAGCCTTACCTTTCAAAGCCAGCAATTACACAACGACATTCATGTCGGGAATGGACGCTGCGTGGGAAAACTGTGCCGAAGCGTTGGTTCATCAACAGTTTGATGCTATTTATGATAAGTTCTCTCTCTTAAAAGACTATCCTCATGCGACTTATAATAGCATAGGTGTTTACGACGAATACCTCTTCCAAGCGTTGTTAGACAGACTGCAGAAACCATCAAAGAAACACCAGATGATTGCAGTGATGACAACAACCAATCATCCACCCTTTGAGTTCCCAAAAGACTTGAAACTCCCTCCTCTACCGGAGTCGTTCTATGGTAAGAAATGCTTTGCAGAGCATAATCGTAAGGTGTTGGATAAGTATCTCACAGGATTTCGCTATTATAATAAGGTGTTAAACGAGTTTCTCGACCACTTTAAGGCTTCTGCTGCGGCAAAGAATACGATACTCGTTATCACAGGCGACCATAACGTGCGTTCTATCCTTGACTATGATGCTGTCGACAAACGGTATGAACACTCCGTACCGCTCTATATCTATCTGCCAACTTACCTACGGAAGGAGGCTTACTACAAGCTAACTAATCGTTGGGGAAGCCATGACGATATCTTAGCGACGCTGGCTCCCTTTGCTTTCCATGACACTAAGTATTTCAAGATGGGCTATAATCTCTTAGATACCACCGTGCCAGACAGTACTTATTACAGTGCTAACGTTGACCAGATAGAGTCTGTTCCTACCTATAGAAAGGAAGCTGAGCGACTCACGGCAGCCCGCAACCTACTGCGTCAGGTGTATTTTGGCTTGTATTGGAGGACTGAATAGTAACGAAATAATAAAGGGTATAAGCATAGAAACGTACAACTAATATCTCTTTTTCAGCTTCTCATGGGCAGAGATACGATTTTTTTTCTGTACTTTTGCACCATGTTAACTGAAAGAGAGAACATTATATTCTTTATTATAAAACAGATAACATAAGCGAAGATATAGCACTATTTCCTTTGTAATAGCTAAGTGTTATGTACATCGGGTGGTATTGTTAGATTTTTTAATAGCCTCGTCTTCGGGTGAGGAATAGTCTGGTTAACACTACAATAATAAGTATGGACAATACAGTTAAGCCTCTTTTCTCGATTTTAATTCCTACTTGGAATAATCTGTCATTCCTTAAATTGTGCATTGAAAGTATCAGAAAGAACTCTTGTTATGAGCATGAAATACTCGTTCATATCAATGATGGAAGTGACGGAACACGTGAGTGGGTAAAACAACAAGGGCTGAAATACACGGCTTCTGATGAGAATGTAGGTGTTTGCTTTGCCTTAAATAGGTTGCGCCCATTGGTATCAACAGACTATATCCTATATATGAACGATGACATGTATGTGTGTCCTGAGTGGGATAAAGCCTTATTTGAGGAGATACAGCAGCTGCCTGACAATATGTTCTTCTTCTCTTCAACACTCATTCAGCCACGTCCTTTCTATGATAAGAGCGTGATTGCACCTGCGAACTATGGTGAGAGTGTTGACGACTTTGATGAGTCTCGATTGCTGAAGGAGTATGCCACGTTGCCACATGGGGATTGGAAAGGTTCGACATGGCCACCAAATATCGTCCATCGTGACGTGTGGGACCTTGTAGGAGGCTATAGTATTGAGTTCAGCCCAGGTATGTATTCTGACCCAGACTTCTCTGCTAAGCTATGGAAAGCAGGTGTTCGTCTGTTCAAAGGAATAGACCGTAGCCGCGTTTATCACTTCGAAGCACGTTCTACTCATCGTATAGTAAAGAACGATGGAAGCACACAGTTCCTTCGCAAATGGGGTATAACCTCATCTTCTTTCCTACGTGATATCCTACAGAGAGGCGAACCTTATAATGAAGTTAAGGATATGTCGGCTCGCTTAAAGGCCGACCTTTTCCGCAGTAAGATAAAGAAAGTGCTTACTGTTCTGCGTGATGTCCGTATTAAGAACATCTGGGAAGATTGATAACTTACGCTTAACAAGAAATCTTAGAATCAGTTGGTTAAATAGCCAAACAATATCTGTTTGCTATTTATAAAACCTATTCATCTTCTGAATAACAGCTTGTAAGTCCTTTGGTTTGAGCGGATAATTCGGTATGACGTGCATCTTTGGGTCCATTATCTTTAGGTTTCCTGCTCCTTGCTTCTCAATGATTGTACCGTCAGAACGGATGAAAGCATAATAGAGTTCATGCCCTACAAGATGCCAGTCACGTGGGGAAGAGTCATCAAGATATGTCCCCATTGAATAATCTGAAGGCGGATTAGTCACACCTAACACACTGTGCATCAATGTTGGGGAGATGTCATAATGAGTTGTTCGATAGTTTCTTTTACCTGGTTTACAGCCAGGATAATAATAAATGAGCGGTGTTCCAACTTGAAATAACGAATAATTAGAGGCATGACCCCAGTAGTTATTATGGTTCTCATTGAACTCCTGCCCATGATCACCAGTTATGATGACCACTGTATTGCGTAGTAAGTCTTTCTCTCGGAGCTTGTTTAGAGTCAAACCGATGAGCGAGTCAGCTTCAGCAACGGAATTCTTATAGAGATTAAAGAATGGTGTTGGGTCAGTATCATTGTTAAGTTTCATGTAGTCTACGTACTCCCAGCATGGTTTGAACCGATATTGCTTACTCTTAGGGAGGTCCATATTGTGGGCAATATCGTAGAACACAAAGGCAAAGAAAGGTTTCTTACCATCGTATTTATCAATATCAGCAATAAAGTTATGCGTGATTCGGTTGTCACGCTCTATCGTTGTCTTACCCGGAGTACTTACGTTTAGTCCCTTCACATCACGGAACAGCATCTTAGCAAAGGGTGGATACTCTAATGTAGCACTTGGATAAGTTTGCACATGATACCCTTCTTTAAGCAACTGCTTAATGAGTAAGGGCTGCATACAGCTTGATTCGAAGCTTTTCCAGTAGTATGCAGATATCCCAGTGAACATTCCAAAGATGCCACCACTGGTTGCGTTGCTCGAACTAAGGTGCTTAGTAAATGTCTCTGCATGGTCAGCAAACGCACAGATATTTGGTGTACACTCACGTGTAAGAGTACGTGGATTCCATGAGTCAATACATAGGATGACGATATTATACTGTTCATTAGGTTTACCAAGATGGTCAATACGACTCGTCTGCAGTGGTTCCAATGGATAACGCAATTTGTTCACGCCTCCTTTCAGTTGTATTTGATTAATCTTCTCAATGCTTATGAGTCCTAATTTCTCCAGTAGTTTGTTAGCACGAAGTGGGAAATAATAAGGTAAGACGTCAGTCGACTCAATGATAGAACTCCGCATCGTTGCCCCTCCATAGATATGTATTCCTTGCGAGAGAAGTACGAAACTAAGTAGTGTTAATAATATGTTTCGATTGAGATGCCTAATTATAAGGCGCTTAGAAATAAACTTTGCAATGAAAGCCAGTCCTATACTAAGCAAGACAAAGCTTAAGGCAAGACCAATGGCCTTCATATATGCCCACACACTAAACACAAAGATCTCTGATGCACCAGGCCCTGTTAGCATTTCCAACACAAGTCCATTGATATGAAAATGGTAGATTCCATAAACATAACTGTTCACTACAGCAACGATAAACAGTAAGGCATAGACTATTGAAAGAATAGTTCTTGTAATCCATTGACGGCAACCAACAGCAGACAAGGGCACTTGCAGAATAAGAAAAGGAACAAGCGTAAACAATGCAGCATGCGTAATACATGACGAAACAAAGTAGATCCAACCCACACAATCCATCACTTCCGTACTCTGCCCATTAAAGATATAGGAGAAGAAAATGATAGCCAATGTAAGAGTCGACAGGACATAATAAATGAAACCTTGCTTAATATTATCTTTTCTCTCGGTTGTCATAAATTCTTTTTATTAGTTGTTTCACAGCTTAAAGCCGTATAAAGGGTAATAAATGATGATACCTACAAAGATATATAATAATTTTCTAAATAAGAGTATAGCTTTCTCTTTTCTTATGGAAAAAGCCTTTACAGCCCAAAATAACTATAAGAGAACACTATCGAGTCGGTAGGCTTTTTATAAATAATAGGTTATTAATAGCATATATATCATTCTTTATTGTTACTTTTGTGCTGTTATTCGCATATAAAGCAAGCAAACGAATTTGATATGAAAGAAAGAATAAAACAATTCCTTACCCTCCCCTTTTTCTCCGACCGCCGTGTTCTCTTAGGTATATGGACCCTACTATCATTAGTAGGTATGCTGAAGTTGCATCGTAGTCACAATAACTTCCTTATTTTTAAGGGTGTTTACTGGCACACAGTGAACGGGACATCACTTTATGCAGCCTATCCGTCAGAGTATAGCGACGTCAATCATTACGGTCCTCTATTCTCTTTAATCATAGCCCCCTTTGCCCTTTTACCCGAATGGGCTGGCATGCTATTATGGTTACTATTCTTATCTGGTTGGTTGTTTGCGGCTATCTATTGGTCAGGACTGCGTAAATCACAGCAAGTTTACATCTATTGGTTCTGCGGATTCACATTGTTAACAGCCCTATTCATGCAGCAGTTCAACATAGCTATTGCTGCTATTATCCTCTCATCATTCTTTCTTATTGAGAAGGAGCACGAAGGATGGGCAGCTTTCTTCATCGTCTTAGGTACGTTGGTGAAGCTTTATGGCATTGTAGGATTAGCCTTCTTTTTCTTTTCACGGCATAAGCTACGACTGATACTATGGTTAGCAGTGTGGTCGGTAATACTTTTCTTAGCCCCAATGACCATCAGTTCGCCTGATTATATCATCGGACAATACCACGAGTGGTTCACTTGTCTTGTGGAGAAGAACACACATAACCTCAATTCCTTTGCTCAAAACATCTCACTATTAGGCTTGGTTCGTCGTACAACAGGGCATGCGGACTATTCAGACCTGTGGCTTATCATCCCTGGAATGGCACTCTTTGCCCTTCCTTACCTGCGTTTCTCACAGTATAAGAACCTTGCCTTCCGTGAGACCCTACTCGCCTCTGTACTCTTATTTGTCATCCTCTTTAGTACAGGTAGCGAAGCCAGCGGATACGTGATAGCCTTGTTAGGCGTTTGTATATGGTACACCGCAGCTCCATGGAAGCGTGGTAAGTGGGCGATAGCACTAATGGTATTTGTCTTCATCCTATCTGGTATGGGTAATTGCGACCTCATTCCAAAGACGATAAGACATGATTATATACAGACCTACGCGCTCCGTGCACTTCCTATCAGCATTGTTTGGCTGTGGCTTTGTTATGAGTTATGCACGAAGGACTATACCCCTATAGAAAAGGTTAACGCTCATGAATAAGAAGATTATAGGTTATGATGCCAAACGAATAGTAAGGAATGGCACTGGATTAGGTAGCTATGGGCGTACGCTCATCAACGACCTTGCCCCGTTGATGCCTGACACAAACTTACGACTCTATGCTCCTGATGCTGGACGTGACGACCTTCGCAATCAGGTGGAACTGCGAGATAACATACAGTTCTGCTACCCCAACCACCTTCGCTTCCGTCTACAGCGTGACTGGTGGCGTGTGAAAGGTATAGTAAAAGACTTAAAGACAGATGGAGTAGAGCTCTATCACGGTCTTTCAGGCGAACTCCCTTCTGGCTTGGCAGCAGCCGGCATCCCCAGTGTAGTTACTGTTCACGACCTTATCTTCCTACGTCATCCAGAGTTCTACCTCCCTATTGACGTTTTCTTCTACAAGCGTAAGTTCTATCAAACACTACGGGAGGCAAGCCGTATCATTGCGATTAGCGAATGTACGAAGCGTGACATCTTATATTATGGTGACTTCCCAGAGGACAAGATAGACCTTGTCTACCAAAGTTGTAGCACCCGTTTCAGTCAGTCGGTCAGTCCTTCACTGATTGAAGAGGCCCGTCGCAAGTATCAACTCCCACAACGTTATATATTAAATGTAGGGACGGTAGAAGTGCGAAAGAATATCCTCTTGGGTATTCAAACTATGGCAAAACTACCATCCGACCTCCATCTTGTCATCGTAGGCAGGCTGACGAAATATCAGAAGAAGCTCGATGCAGAAATCAAACGTTTAGGAATTGGCGAGCGAATCCATTTTTTGCAGGGTGTTCCCAACGACCTTCTTGCAGCTATCTACAATCAGGCTGAGGCCTTCATCTATCCTTCTCGCTATGAAGGCTTTGGTATTCCTATCATCGAAGCCATACAGAGTGGACTCCCAGTAGTGGCTGCCACGGGTAGTTGCTTAGAGGAAGCAGGTGGTCCAGATTGCCTTTATGTGGGTCCAGACGACGTCGACGGCAATGCAGCTGCAATCCTTTCAGCGATAGAACATCGCCAGGAAATGGTCGTTAAGAGCCAACACTACGTAAAACGATTTGAGAATCAAGATGTAGCCTCACAGATTCTTGAGGTGTATAATAAGGTATAAAGTGTCATCCCCAAGCCCTTTTCTTATCATAAAGAGCTTGGGGATGAGTTTTTTCTTCCCTTTTCTATTGCTGTGTTACTGCTTAGCACCAATCGTGCGAACGCTCCGCACCATGTGTGCGGACGCCTAACACCATGTGTGCGAACACCTAATATTAATCATGCAAACCATCAATACCCATCATTTAACCTCCATCACCCAATAACACATACCATCATCACCCAACATTTAACACCCATCACCCAATAACACATACCATCATCACCCAACATTTAACACCCATCACCCAATAACACATACCATCATCACCCAACATTTAACACACCATCACCCAATAACACATACCATCATCACCCAACACTTAACACCCATCACCCATCTACCTCTTTCTTTTCACGAACACAAGACGTAATAGAACGAAGTTGATAGGCACGACTATCACCATCACAAGGACAGGCGACAGCCATTTACTAACACCTAACCAAAGAAAGAGTTGGAGCAGTCCTATCTCTAAAAGGTAGTTGAGAACATGACTGCCTACAAAGCCCACTACATTACGCTTTGACGGCTTTCCCTTAAAAGTAAAGTAGGTTGTCAGTCCGTAGTTACAAAGAAGTCCTACGCCATAGCCAGCTGTATAGGCTATAGTAGTGTTCGTAAAGAGCAAACAAAGACAATAGACTCCATAGTGAATAAGCGAACACACCGTTCCTGTTATACCAAAACGGAACAGTCGCCAGAAGTCTTTTTGCCATCGCTGCCAAAGCTCTTTGATGCGTGTCGACATATAGAATGAACCTTAATCGAGTATCTGACTGATGTTATAAAGCGGACGCTGCTTCACTTCTTCATATATCTTCGCAATGTAAACACCTACTACACCGATTGAAATCATCAGTATAGCACCCACGAGCCAGATGCTCAGAATGAGCGAAGCCCAGCCTGCCACCTCCGTATGGTTTATGAAAGCATGGATGACATAGATACCTATACACAGGCTGATGAGCAAGAAAGCAATACCAAGATAGATGACATAGTAGACAGGTTTGACGGAGAATGACGTGATGCCGTCTAATGCCAACCCAAGCATCTTACGTAGTGTGTACTTCGAAGTACCAGCTGTACGCTCGCTGATGCGGTCGTCGACAGTCGTTGACTTGAGTCCGATAGATGGGATGAGACCTCGCAGATAGAGGTTGCGCTCCTTATAATGAGAGAGTATCTCTAAGGATTGACGACTCATCAGACGGAAGTCAGCATGATTAAAGATACTGTTCACGCCCATTCTCTCCTGTAGATGATAGAACGCTTGGGCTGACATACGTTTCAACACAGGGTCGGCCTTGCGCGAAACCTTCACTCCATAGACTATCTCATTACCTTCCTCAAAGGCCTCAACCATCTGTGGAATACATTTCTTATAGTCGTCTTGCAAGTCGGCATCGAGTGTGATAACAGCGTCAGCCCAGTCTTTTGCTGTCATCATACCAGCCATGATAGCATTCTGATGACCCACGTTATGGGCGAGGTTAATACCCTTTATGCGTGGATACTGGCTGTGGAGCCGTTGGATAATCTCCCATGTCCGGTCACGACTACCGTCATTGACAAACACAATCATCGAGTCATCGGAAATCTTTCCTTGACTGATAAGTTCGTCGAAAAGCTCCATGAGCCGTGCTGCCGACTGTTCTAAAACCTCTTCCTCATTGTAACAAGGAGAGACCGTTGCAAGTTTTATCATATCTTTATAGCGCCTATTGCTTCTGTCTATGCACAAAATTGGTATAGGTAATAAACTCTTGTTTGTCTGCTTTCATCGCTTTGATGAAGCGGTCGAGCCGTCCTACTAACTCCTGCCCACTATGGTTCTTAATAATGAAAGGCATCTTGAACTCTGGATGTGACTTGAGTTCATAAAATTCCCATGGGTGGAAATAGGTAACGAAATAGCCATCGTGGCGTAATACCTGTCGAACCAAACGAAGATAGAACCACTCTGGAAAGTTGTGTAATGACAACCAGAAGAGTGGGATACGTAGGTGAGGACTGACGCTGGCAGGTATCTGCATCACCTTACCTTGCATAAACCATGTGCGTGGAGTAGTGAGGTGCATGTATCGACCCGGTATGAAAGCAGGGTTAAGAGAGGAGTTATAAAGATAGCCAGCCTTCTCTATATCGTCCTCTGACACAGGGAACATACGTGGCTGTCGATAGCCCTCAACCTTCAAACCCGTCACCTCCTCGATAATTTCCTTCGACCGAAAGACATCCTCTGGTTTGGGTTGCCAGTGGTCAACACCATGACAAGCCACCTCGTGTCCTTCGTTTTTTATGCGCTCCATGACCTCTGGTGCCAGCCTTGCAAAGTTGCCAGTGCAAAAGAAGGTAGCACAGACGTTATTCGCTTTCAGTATGTCGAGGATACGATTCGTACCCACTACAGACACCTTCATCCCCTCTTCAAGCGAGAAGTCTACCCCGTGTTCGCGTGGTACATCAAACTCTTCCGTATCGAAACTTAGTAATATCATTTCTCTTCTGTCTCTTTGTTTATCCTATTTTCCACTATCGAAAGAAAACTATCCTACACAGTTCTATTCAGCTGACGACCTATCGTTTCAAGTCTACTGATAGTATTTTCATATACAGCAGAAACCTTTCTTCTGTGGAAACTATTGCAAAGTTACAATAAATCTCTGATATTCTTTCTATAAGAAGACATTGATTTTGGTGCTTATTAACCATCGATAAGAAGGTTGAGGAGGACCGCAGAGTCAACCAGCAAGTGCAAAATTACAAAAGGTGTTTAAAGAACTCACACTTTGGAGTAGAAAAGTTTAATTTTTCTCTTGGTCTTTGGTTCAATTTCTTTT
>ERZ773267.591-NODE-591-length-23560-cov-12.367709_pt1 | contig 23560 bp, 19 predicted proteins | sample MGYA00511959_ERZ773267 | MGnify/ENA primary metagenome ERZ773267 (study PRJEB29015, sample SAMEA2738165) | human oral metagenome | biome: human oral; feature: human-associated habitat; material: saliva | place: China | collected 2240 ... | reverse complement strand
ATATGTCAACAATCCTCTTCTTCCTTGGTATTTTGATGGCTGTTGCCTGTCTTGAGGAGGTGGGAGTATTACATGAACTCGGTGGAGGATTAAACAGTTTCTTCCAAGGTAATCATTATGCAGTGACAGGAGTCATTGGTGTTCTCTCGTCTATAGTCGATAATGTACCTCTTGTTGCAGGTAGTATGGGTATGTATCCAGTTCAGGCAACAGGCGACATGGCCGTTGATGGTATCTTCTGGCAGCTATTGGCTTATTGTGCTGGAGTAGGTGGTTCTATCCTTATCATTGGTTCTGCAGCAGGTGTTGTCGTAATGGGATTGGAGAAGATAACCTTTGGTTGGTACATGAAGAAGATTTCGTGGATAGCTTTCTTAGGCTACCTCTGTGGTATTCTCTCTTATTGGATTATCCGTACGTTTATCTTTAAGACACCATTGTAAACGACCGTATTATCTATTAAAGAGTATTAGAAATTACATTATACATAAAGCGGGTGGTTCCTCTACAGGTGGGAAACACCCGCTTTACTTGTTCTTTGTTCCCACTTCTTGTGGTCTTCTTATTATTTATGAGCTCTAATAATCAGCCTTATATAAGACGTTTTTCACGTCTTAGAACCTATCAAATATTACCGTCATCAGCATGAGTAGGATTGTGGAATATGAAGGAAAACAACTACTCAAATACCCAATATAGTTTTATTTTAGTTTGCTGTCATATTTAACATTTCATGTAAACTATTGTAGATTAAGGCGTTATGAGGGGATGATAGCTGACAGGAATGACAGCAAATTTGGTTTTCAATAAATCTGCTAACGATTGCATACTTTTTAGATAGACAAGAATACTATCAAAATAGTTTATGTTCTCCGCATCATTCTCACCTCCTGACATGGTTAAACTTATTCGTTCAATGAGATAAGTTACAAGACAAATCGAGTATTTAGTATTCTTCTCTACGAGAGATGACTTAGTCAACAGAAATGTAGCAAGACGGCTTTAATGGATGTGAGGATAATTGTATGCTAACAAGAACTTTAAAGATTCATGGGAAAGTGGGAGCTAATACCATGGAGACTCATCGTTATTTTATTCGGAATGTCGCGTGAATGGCTGTGGAGTATGTAGTATATTAGGATATTATATACCACATAAAAAGGAGATAAACACCTATAAATGATGTTTATCTCCAATCTTTTTGTTGTGTTTAAGCTATGGCTTAATTGGCAAAGCGTACGTTCTGAGCACTCATTCCAACGATGATGTTACCCTGGATAAGCTTGCCTTCTGGTGAGTAGTAGAACACTTCGCTTGGTGCATTATAGCTTGGATTGTCTATAACATAGATGTTACCCCACTTGTCAACATTAACTTGTTGAGGACTACGAAGACCTGTCATGTCAAGGTTCGTCTTCTGACCTGTAGCTAAGTCATAGAGGAAGAAACTCTTATCATTGCTTCCGTAAGGAGCATAGAGGCAGACAAGCGCATTCTTCTGGGCACTGTATGCAATGGAAGTAGCATTGAAGAGTTGTGTCACTTTGTTGGTCTTTGTGTCAATCTTCTGTACTAATGGCTTTTCTACATAATCAAACATAGACACGATAAATACGTCATTACCAGCAGCAATGTTCTGATTGTAAGGGTTGAGGCCGACCTCAATATTCTTTGGATTACGGAATGTGTTGAGGTCAATTACTGCTACGTACTTACCATTACCAGTCATACTATAGTTTGAAAGGTTTGCATAGAGCTTACCATTCGTAATAGAGATGGCCTCTGGATGGTCACCAACAACAACAGAGTCAATCATTGGCTTCACTTTGTCGTTTGGATTCATCTTATATACTTTACCGCTGTATGCAGAGAAGTAAACATACTTACCATCTGTAGCCAAGTAACGAGGCTCAACGTTGTGGAGCTTAATTGTCTGTTCTACTTTACCTACACGGTTCAGAACCTCAATCTTAGAAGAAGTAGTACAAGCAACGACAACCTTATCACCAAATATTATCAAGTCTTGTGCATCACCAATCTTTATGCCATTTTGTTCCTGGTAAGCATTGTGATAAAGGAAAGGTGCTGTTGGACGAGTTTGTATGTTGTAATCAAGGATACCAACAGTTCCTTGATTTGCACCAAAGTTACCGGCGCAAGAAACATAGACGTCTGTGGTTGATACCTCTGGTTGCTTACCATCATAAAAGTCGTCATCATCGCTACAAGCGGTGAAAGTGAGCGCAGACATGAGGATAATGCCTAACGCAAGTAGATTCTTTTTCATTGTCTTCATTGTTTTGTTTATAATTGAATTTTAATTGAATCCTTTTATTGTGATTATATTCTTGCTCAAAGTACCCAGCTTACAGACAGTCGCCAGTTGGTGCCTGGCATTGGATAGAAGCGAACGACCTCATAGTTTTTATTGCCGAGGTTGCGCACATCAAACTGTACTCGTAATTGCTGCTTATTGATGTTGAACTCCCGCGAGAGCGTTATACTATGGTCGGCAAATGGTTTCATACGATTGTCTGGAATGTTATAACTCAGCGTATATCGTTCGCCCATGAACAAGACATTATAACTGAAATCGAGCCAAGGAGTATGTAATAAAACGCTTGCTGAACCCGAATGAAGTGGTGTGTAAGCTATCTGGTTGCGGTAATAGACGACAGTTGGGTCACTGATGTCCGTTGCCTTCATCAGACTATAGCTACCTGTCGCACTCACGGTCCAATCATTACCCCATCTCTTCTCAATGTTTGCTGATACATCCAGCCCTAATTGGCGAACCTTCCCAGCGTTCATCATCTGCCAATAGAACATCTTTGGTACCGCAATAATCTTATCGGTGACATTGCCGAAATACCCATCAGCGGTCAAGGAAAGCTGAAGTGTACGATTAAAGGTGTGTGAGTAAGTGGCACCAAGGTTCCACTGGCGTGACTTCTCAGGGTTCAGATGGCGGTTACCGATACCTGTATAATAAAGTTCATTGAGTGTTGGAGTACGGAAGATGTCCTTATATCCAAAGCGGAGGCGGAAGTCCTGCAGACAACGCCACTGCATACTGAAGGCAGGCGATAGTCTGTGAAATCCGTCTGAAGCGTTCCCTTGTTTTACACGTTCGTAGATATTCGTTGCGAGAAGAGATGCATTGACACTGAATGCGCCTATCTGATAGTTAGTTGCTAAGGCTGTCCACAGCGAGTTGCGGGTAGGGTTGGCAGCTTTCGGAAGCGTCATGGATAGATGATTATGCGCATAATCCTGTGCGAAGGAAAGGTTTAATCCCTGCAAAGGATTTGTCCACAGCGTCGCTGTAAGGTAGGTTTCGTTCTGTCGGTAGGTATCTTCTTTATATCCACTGGCAGGTATATCAGAGTAGCGCGACCAAGCGTAATTCCATTTAGCAGCCGCTTTCATCTTGATGCGATTGCTAAATCGGTTCTCATAGAGCATTTGCGTAAAGACATTCTTATCTTTCAGACGCTCTGCCGAATACGTGTTGTCATAGATGACAGCCCCTGGCAATCCTCTATTTGACGTGAAGCCGTAAGCCTTCCACTGCAACGTCTGCTTGTCCGTGAGCTGATAGTTCATACTCAGTTCACCTCGCCACGTCTTTATGTCACTATTGTTTCTACGCTCATGGATGGTCTTGATACCATTTTTTAGCGTGAACCAATAAACTCCGTCAGCCCTTTCGTAGCTTGTGTATGCGCTAATCCCAAGACGTGAGAACTGTTGATGATAGAGTAGGGAGGGCGAAAAGAGACCGTAGCTACCCGTGCGCAGTGTTGTTGTGAGGTGTGACTTGCGGTCGGATACGCCTTGTAACGTACTGATATTGATGAGTCCTGCTGAGGTATAAGCCTTTGCACTCTGATCGATATTGTCCTCTTGTCCAATCTGCAAACTGACGAGTGAGACATTGTCAAGCGTGAAGCGGGAGAGGTCTACCTGGCCACTCTGGCAGTCACCCACCTGTACTCCGTCATACGTGACGCCCGTGTGTCCAGCCCCTAAGCCTCGAATATTTACCGTCTTCATACCGCCTACACCGCCATAGTCCTTCACCTGTACACCAGCAAACCGTTTCAGCGCATCGCCCATATCGTGTATGCCGAGACGCTCCATATCCGTGTGTGACAATGTCTGTATCGGTGTACTTGCCAATACATTCCCAGGAACACGGAAGCCTTTGACCACCACCTCCTCTATCGTCTGTGTGGAATCATTGGTTACGGTTTGTGCTGTCATACTCAAAGGGCATAACAACAGAAAGAAAGAAGCCAGTTGCCTCATCTTCTTATAATGTATCATAAAGGTTCTATGCAGTGCCCTTCCTCGAGGGATGCAATGACTTGCAATGGCAGGTCTTCTGACTTGTTATCCAAAAGAAGGTAAACGCCTTCCCAATCATTCGTTATCAGTGGCTTATGTTTACCTATGACAGACAATTTACAGCTGCGGGACAGTAGCGGAATCTCACCGCTTTCCCTTTTTAATCATGCTTATAATGAACCTATTGCGCCTACAAAGATACGATAAAGAGAGGAGATTAACAAATAAAGGTATGCTTTTCTGTCTATTGTCTCACGAGAATATTGTCACAATCAGAGAATAGACTGTAATATAATAGGTAGGCCTATCAATTCATAGAAAATGCTCTTTTGAACCGATAAAAGTTGTTCTATCTCAAAAGCCAACCTCAATCAAGGTGCTTTTGAAGGTGTTTCATCTGATGTCCACCCCATTGGTTATCGTCTACATAAACGAAGCCTACACGATGATAAAGTCGTTCGGCAGAAGGATTACCAGTGTCGACGAGCAGACCAGTAGGAAGGTTCATCTTCTTTCCTTTCTCTATTGTTGCCTCAAGAAGTAGCTTTGCTATCCCTTTCCCACGGAACTTTTTGTCTACACAGAGCGAATCGATATACAGTTCGCCAGCCGACGTCTCGTCATCCATATCAGCGTAATTGCGACCGAAAGCCTTGAGGGCTCCTTCGATGAAGGCTTGTCTCAGCTTCGGAAGTCTCGCACCATCATAACTGACACAGATACCCGCAATCTCGTTATGTGCTGTTAGTGCAACCAATGTGTTGAGATAGGAGTATTGCGAATCATCCCGTTCTACTAACGATGTTATAAGCTGATGGAACTCTTCTAAGCTATGGTCTGGTCCTGCAAACCACTGACAACAGTCGTGGTTCATCGCTTCCATTATCAGTCGGGCTATTACTTCAGCCTGTTCTTTTTGTGCATCTTCAATTCTAATCATAGTGCGAAGATACGAAAACTATTTGAGATAGCGTGTTTCTCGTGGGTGAAATCCGTATGATATAAGGTTTGAATAAACTCCCCACCACCTCCTAAGCGAGGAAGGGGTGGGGTGAAATAGGATTAAAGACCTAAATCTTTCATAGCCTTCTTAGCAGCCTCACCAGACTTACCCTGCATCTTTTCGGCAGCTTCCTTAGCAGCCTTCTTAGCAGCTTCAATCTGTTCAGGTGTTGCATTCTTTACTGCATCCTTTGCCTTCTGTAGACTTTCTGTAACGTCCTTTGGGTCCTGCTTTGATGCTGCGTCAACTGCCTTGCCAACAGCCTCAGCAGCTGCTTCATTGCCAGAAGCCTTCAAAGCCTCTTGAATGTTCTTTGAATTACTCTGCATCCACTGCTGAATTTTTCCGATATACTCCTGTGCCTGCTTTGGATCCTTCTGTGCCAACTCAGCCATCTTGGTCTGAGCTGTGGTCAATAAAGCGGCAACACCCTTCTCATCCTTAGCCTTTATCTTCTCGTTGAGTTGGTTGATGAGCTGATCAGCATCGGTAGGAGCAGCTGCAGTTGTTGCTGAGTCTGCAGCAACTGACTCTGTTGTGTCTGAGTCTGCATTAGCCTTTGGAGCATTAGTTTTACCGTTGTTACAACTTGAAATAGTCATTGCTGCTACAGCAAGAGCCATAAGAAATACTTTCTTCATAATTTTCTTAGTTTAAATGAATTAAAGACTTAATCTATAAATGTCCTCAAAGATAAGTATTATTCTTGTTAGTTGTTATCTTTTTAGAATGTTTTAACTATAAAAATGTAAAGTTGATTGACTCAGAGATAATGGTCTTTCAACGTGGATTTAACCTGTGATACGTTGCTTGTCGATGATGTTAGACGCTCTCCTTAACGGGCAGTAACGATCTTCGTCTTACCCTTTTCCAATACTTCGGAGGAATTTGTAATGTAGAAAAAAATAATTACATAAAGTCGAGATGGATGCCCTCACGAAAGGAATGTAGCTCTGCTTAAAAGTTAGTTCGTAACTTATAGTAAATCAAAATGTTACGTATAATGCCGAAAAAGACGCCCTTCTTGCTTCAAGAAGGGCGTCTTCAACATGCAAGAAGGGCATGTTCTTGAACGTTGAAAGGCGTCTTCTTGCCTCTTTCTCGGCCTTTCTTCGAATGGAGAGATAGGTTTTTAATGAATTATTCTTACAATTTCTGTTAGCATATTTAGCGTTCCTTTGGTCTCTATCAAAATCATTGTAGGGGTGTTGTGGTTTTTGTATCTCACAAAGAGATATCAATTTCTCCACAGAGAGAGAGCCCGCTGAGGAATTGTCTAAACACAAGATATCACAGAGCTTATAGCCAGTGTCAGCAAAAGTACTCTGTGATATCTGTCGATAGAAGGCCTTTTGTGGTCTCTTCACGTGTGCAAAAATGCTCTGTTTCGTCTGTGGTATTTGTGAGAGATGATTAATCCCACGATATACCCATCGACATCCTTATTCATCCGCAAAAGGTTAAGACAGGATGTCTATCACGTCTTCAACAATCTGTTCATCAAGTAAACGGTTGTCTGAAAGAAGCTGTTGAAGGTCGAAGCGGTCATAGAGGTCTTTCTTTATACCTCCCACGAGCACCTTCATCTCTGATGTCCCGTAGTAGGCAGCGATACGTTCTCCGAAGCCTCCGTCTTTACTACCATCTTCTAATGTGACTACCAATTCGTGGCTTCCCTTCAGTGAGTCGAGTGTTTCTCGGTCAACTTCATTTAAGTAACGAGGGTTGATGAGTGTTGCCTTTATTCCCTTCTCTGCAAGTAAACGAGTAACATTCTCACCCTTTTGATAGAAGGAACCGGCAGCGATGATAGCGACTTTTTCGCCTTTCTGTGTCACCTTGTATTTTGCTTCATAAGCATATTCTGTATCAACATTCTCCGTAGTGTGGTGCACACCATTGCTTGGTATGCGGATAGCAATAGGCTTCTTGTCTTGTAGGATAGCCCAACGTAGCATTGCAAAATACTCTTCACATGTTGTTGGAGCAAGGTAGATAAGCCCCGGAATACTGCATAACATTGGTATATCAAAGAGACAGATGTGGGTAATGTCATTCATGGAAGCAGTGCCACCCCAAGTCACGTTGATAACAGCTGGATTAGCGTTGATACAGAGATCCTGTGCTATTTGGTCGTAGGTACGTTGGATAAAGGTACTGAAAACAGTCCATACAGGTCGCAATCCACCCTTTGCCATACCAGAAATCATCGCTACAGCCTGTTCTTCTGCAATACCTACGTCAACATGTTGTGCGCCTGCTTCTTTACGTTTCTCTGGTGTGAAACCTGCTGCAGAAGGTGTACCAGCTGTCACAGCGACAAGTGTTTTGTCTTGCTTCATCTCTTTCAACAGCCAATCACTAAGTAGTTGCTCGTAGGATTCAGTAGTTGGACGCTCTGGTCTGCTGCCATCTTCCTTATTGAAAGGCATACCATAATGCCATGCTTCCTTATTCTCAACGGCTGGTGTAAAGCCATGTCCTTTCTCGGTATGAATATGAACTACGGTCGGCTTGTCCGTATCTTTCACGCTGTGGAACACCTCGATGAGTTTTTCTACGTCGTTGCCTTCCTCTAAGTACTTATATTCAAAGCCCCAAGCCTTAAACCAGTTGTGGTTGCACTGGCCATTGCTTTCACGTAAGTCACGTAGGTTCTTGTAGATACCTCCGTGTGGCTCAGCGATAGACATCTCGTTGTCATTCACGACGATAATAATACCTGTGCCGAGTTCGGAAGCCTCGTCAAAGCCTTCAAAGGCCTCACCGCCAGAGAGAGAACCGTCACCAATGACTGCAATAATATTCTCTTTCGTCCCTTTAATATCACGGGCTTTCTGCAAACCGGTGGCAAGACTCACGGAAGTAGAGGTGTGTCCAACTTCGAAATTGTCATATTCAGGACACTCTGTTGGTGAAGAATAGCCACTAATAGCATTCATCTCGTCGACGTTACCAAGGAATCCTGAAGCACGTCCTGTTAATACCTTGTGTGGATAACTTTGGTGGCTTACGTCAAAAACCAACTTGTCCTTAGGCGTGTCAAAGACATAGTGGAGGGCAACAGTTGCCTCTACAAAGCCGAGGTTAGGTCCAACGTGTCCGCCATGCTTGCTTACACGATTTAACACTGCTTGTCGGGTCTCATCAGCTACAACCTTTAATGCGTCAATGTTCAGCTGCTTTAACTCGGCTGGATATTTAATCTTCTCTATATACATCTTCTCTATTTAATGTGAATACATATCTTATCTGATTGGCAAATGTACTCAATTTCTGTTGAGTATCTATTACCTAAACTATATATAAAACAATTATTTTTATCTTTTTATCAATTGATTGTATCTTTGTATTGCGTTCCTTTTATTCTGTTTAGGTCTTGTGGAAAAGTTTGTTATCCCTGTAATGGAGTTGTATTTTCGGCTACAATCACTTATTCTACTTGTGTTTTGGGCCAGTTGACAAGGTAGAGATGTTCAGTAGCACGAGTGAAAGCGGTGTAAAGCCAATGGATATAGTCGGGTGTGAGCATCTCATCTGTCATATATCCTTGGTCAAGATAGATGTGTGCCCACTGTCCGCCTTGTGCTTTGTGACAGGTGATAGCATAACCGAACTTTACCTGTAAGGCATTATAATACTCATCTTCACGCACCTTCTTCATGCGGTCTGCCTTTAGAGGGATGTCTTCATAATCCTCCAACACACGTTGGAAGAGTTGTTCGTTTTGCTCTTGTGTCAAGGCTGGGGCTTCTGTCATCAGTGCATCAAGGATAACTGTCATCTCCTCTTCGGCATTATCATAATCGGGAAACTCCAATGAAACGTCAGCAAAGCGGAACCCATAGAATGCACGAACATTGCGGACACGACGCACAATAGCGCGGTCGCCGTTGGCAATGAAGGTTAGTACGGGTTTTTCTATCTCCTTTCCACCTTCTGAAGGGAGTTGCATAACCTGTCTTGTTGCTTGTGTAGTAAGGCTGTTTACGTTATTTGTAGCATTGTTGAGGCTGCCTTTGAGGGATGGAGAAGGGGTAGGGGTGTTCTTATATTTATTCTTCACCACCATCAACATGTCGCCTGTTGTCAGTTCTTCTTCTCGTCCAAGAACCATGTTTCGAATACCTTGATTGAAGACATTAGCACGTTTGTTGGAGCGTGTGATGACCATAGTCTCGTCGATTCCCACCTCAGAATAGCTGGAAGCCAGTCGTTCGATAAGTTCATCACCTGGTACGATGGAGATGTCAGCAAAGCCCTTGAAACGAATCTTTGGTAGTTGCGTTACCTCATCATGGGTTATCATTTGGCGAATAACGGTGGCGTTATAGAGAATACCTGAGTCTTGACTCTGACGAAGAACTTCGTTTAAGTCGCATTCATAGACTGTCAGACCGTAGGCACGGAGAACATCGGCACGCAGAGCAGGGCTCTCTTCTTCGCCAACAGGGGGGAGCTGTGCCTTGTCTCCAACAAGCAGCATGCGACAGTTTCGGTCGTTATAAACATATTGAATAAGGTCGTCAAGTAGGCAACCACTGCCGAAGGTGGTGTTGTTAGACGATAAACTAATCATCGAAGCCTCATCGACCATAAACAAGCGGTCGCGGAAGAGGTTGACATTTAGATTGAACTTTCCATCTAATCCGGTAAAGGCTTTCTCACGATAGATGGTGCGATGGATGGTTGCAGCAGGCTGGTTGGCATTTAAGGAGAATACCTTAGCAGCACGACCCGTCGGTGCTAAGAGTGTTACCTTCTGTTGTAATTGCTGTAGAGTACGTACAATTGCACCCGCTAAGGACGTTTTACCCGTTCCGGCACTACCTCTGAGAATCATTACAACACGCTCGTCACGGTCGGTCATAAAGTGTGTAAAGACCTCAATAGCATGTGTTTGGTCGGTTGTTGGTTCAAAGTCAAAGTTCTGTAATATCCTATATTTCAGTTCATCAATTATCATTGCTTAATGTCTTTTACCCTCATTAATTCCAATCTTTAATGTTTGCTTTGCTTTCTATTTGCCGTTCTATGTTGTCAGGAAGTTGTGAGAAGAAGTCCATACCAGTGATACGTTCTACCTCGTCGACAGTGTTGACGTAGTCAGTCTTCTTATGTCCTTTGGCTGAGACATTCCTACAGATAAAGCCAATAGCCTTCGGTTCGTCTTTCAGACGGAGGATAACTTTGAAGAAGGCTTCGGGCACTTGCACCTTATTCTTACCTATTGTCTTATGCTTTTGATTGAGATAAATAGGTCCAGAGACAATATATACGTCGCCATACTCTTCTGCCCATGTGCGGCATTGATTCTCTATTGAGTTCCACAGACCACTGTTTAAGGCTGGGTTCTGTGGACACACATTGGTCATGAGGAAGCTTTGTTCCATTGCTCTCTGGCTCCAATGGTTGTCAGCAGCAGGACACATGTGACCACGGTCGTAGCCAGAACGCATATAATCGTAGGTGTCGACACGTGGTTCTGGTACGTCTTCATCTGCTTGGAAAGGAATACCCTTGCGCTTAGCAGGACCGTTAGTGTGAGCTGCTGTGAGGTGCCATGCTACCCAATTAGGTGTACGTGTTTCTGCGTTATACGATGTTGTATAACCTTCGCGATAAAGTAAAAGGGACGGGACATTGGCTTTGCCGATAGGAATCTCTAAGCCTTGTTTTACTTTAAGCGTCTTTCTTTGGTTGGTATTTGGGTCCTCATCTGATGTGTTGGGAGCGTCTGCTCTTTCGTTGTTATAGGACTCTACAAGGGGTTTGTCTAATGTAGAGAAATCTCCTCTTCGTTTCTCTCCTTGACATGCAACGGCTACTAAGGACAGAGAAAGTATAATAGCTTTTGAGAATATATGGTTCATTGATTGGTATGTTGGTTTTAATGCTATTTATAATAAGGTGGGGCAGCTCCTTATTCAATCCTTTTCCTAATGAGAAGAGAATAGCTTTCTGCCTCAAATGGTTGGTTAAGAATAGAAAAGGAGGGCTATATGTGCCTGTTAAGTCTTATTGTTTATAATAAATTACATGTGTTTACAAAGTTACTATTTTCTTATTACTTAATAGGTGTTTTTCATCAAAGAAGTTCATTAGAGAGCTATCTTTTATTGGTCTTATCCGTTGTTTAGGGTGATATAACAGCGATTTTTTGTAGCGTAAACATTTGTTTTTCTGTATGCTTTTAGCTTTCCCAGTACTGATAAAGGACAAGTTCTTTCGTCCTATTAAGTGTGAAAGGAAGGCGGAGGAGGGAAAGTGCAGTACGAGATTCTTTCTCTTATCCTTCTCTTTATTGCGTATATACCTTATATATAAATGGCCTTCTTCAGAATGGAAAACGCTGAAAGGGGTGATAGCCCATGAGGCTAAAGATAAAAGAAATTAATCATTAAGTTGTAAAATTATTGCTGAAATGCTTGCAAGTAATGATTTTTAATATTACATTTGCAGTGTACTATTATGGTAGTACACTACTGCTAATAAATAAGCAAGTAATAAATGACGTTATATAAAACAATCTAATAAAAGAAAGAAAGCCTTATGATTCAAGTTAATGAACTGACTTTCAGTTATCCTAAAAGCAAGCACAATGTGTTTGAGGGACTGAGTCTACAACTCAAAGAGAACCGAATTTATGGTCTTTTAGGCAGGAACGGTATGGGAAAGAGTACACTGCTCTACCTCATAGCTGGCCTTCTACGACCGCAAAAGGGTAGTGTTTTGGTTGATGGTTATACCGCTTCAAGTCGTTACCCAGAGATGTTAGAGGAACTGTATATTGTTCCTGAGGAGTATGATTTGCCTAATATGCCACTCAGTAAGTACGCTAAGATTCACGAAGACTTCTACCCTCGATTTAGCGAGGAGGTTCTTGAAAAGTGTCTGACTGACTTTGAGATGTCCTCTGATCTCGACTTTAAGCAACTCTCTATGGGACAGAAAAAGAAGGTGTATATGAGTTTTGCACTTGCTACTGGTTGTCATCTGCTATTGATGGACGAGCCAACTAACGGCCTCGACATTCCTTCAAAGGCTCTTTTCCGTAAGGTTGTGGCAGGCAATATGGCAGAAGATTCATCGCTGATTATCTCTACCCATCAGGTGCACGACGTTGAGCAGCTGCTTGATCATATCATCATTCTTGACAATTCACAAATAATTGTGAACGCATCAACTGAGGAAATCACAGCTAAATACACCTTCGGCATCTGTCAAAGCAATGAGATGGACGACGAGGTACTCTATGCTGAACCATCGCTTCAGGGCAATAATGTGATTGCTCGACGTCAGGAGGGAGACAATGAGACTACTATCAATCTTGAATTGTTGTTCAATGCAGCAACAACAGGTAAACTTAAATAAAACGAGGAGGAAGAGAATTATGAAGACGACATTTGCAAAAATCATTAATATCAGCCTAATCTCTGTAGCTTGCTTACTTGCTTTAAATTCTTGCTACATCCGAAAAATTGACTACGGAAAGATGGTGACAGAGGAGCCCTCTGTTGATTCGTTTGACACGATAGACATCCGTGGAGCTGGTACTGTTTATATATCACAAGGTAAGAAGTATAGCTTAAAGTTTAAAGGGGAGGAGAAGCGACTTGATGTATTAAGTTTTGTCAATAAACAGAATAGACTGGTAATTGACATGAAAAACCTGATTCAGCATATAGGCTTTTTTGATTTGAAACCTTCAGATAGGGTAACGCAAAGTATTGTTATTTATATCACTACGCCAACACTCTCAAAGCTAAGTTGGAACAATTCTGCTACTGTTATTCTTTCAGATTCTTTTAAACTTGATAAGCTCAGCATTGATGCTCCTTTAGGTGGTAATCTGAAGATAAATAAGATGAATATCAATCAGTTGGAAGTCTCTATGGTGGGTTTGGGGGCTGTTGATGTTAAAAGCCTAACTGCTAAAAAGGTAATCTTTGATACCTATGGAGAAGTAGGCTTAGGTGTAAATTTCTATCGAACTGATACGGCAATTATCTCTGCGAAGGGTGAACCAAAGATCAATACTACGGGAACAACGTGCTTTCCCTTGACCATGGTTACAGAGAAGGGAGCCGTTATTAAAGATAAAACAACAAGAATAAAATAGAATTGAGGAGGATATAAATTATGACAAAGTTTGATTTAGACCGTTTCGGTAAGGTAATGAGTAGACTCTTGGTGATAAGCCAGCGCAAGAGAAGTGTAATCTTTATTACTTTTCTTATCATATTCTTAGTTCTTGCAAAGTTCACTACACCTATGTTTTCTGGAAAGTCTATGGATGATATAGGTTACAAGTCATTCGTTTCAGAAGTTGTAGATTTTATTGGGATTTTTTCTCCAATTGTCTTCTTCGTATTAGGTACATTTTTCATTCAAGACCTTGAAGGGCGTCAGCAACGTATCAATGAATTGATGCTGCCAGCTACTAATCTTGAGAAGTTTGTTGCACGTGTGCTATTGGTTGCAGTGATTTACCCTTTAACTATTTGTGCTTCTTTTATTGTTGCAGATGGATTACAGCTGTTGATTTCAATGCTTATTGCACCCGAAGAAAGTTTTTCTATGGTTGTAGCCTACTTTGACAGCAATTCGTCTATAGGAGATTCGCTCCTATGGGATAAGGTTCTGTCAACACTTATGAGTTATTCAATTGCTATCTTTGGAGGTTTACTTTTCCGCAAGTTAGCTTGGCTGAAGACGACAGTTAGTTATTTAACTGTGATTATTCTTTCTATAATAGGTTTCTTCCTTTTAAAGATATTCCTTTACGAAAGTACAGACTATGAGGTTGTTTTTATAGAGAATCCTTATGCTTCTCTTATCTCGATTGGAGTAAGCCTATTGATGTTCTGGTCTTCCTACAAGATTTTCACACACCTGCAGGTTATTAACAACCGATGGAGAAATATTTAATAAGGTACTAATTAAATATTATGGCTTATGAACTTCGATAATAACAAGGCTATCTATGAGCAAATGGCTGACCGCCTTTGTGATGAGATTATAGCTGGGACCTATAAAGCTGACGACCGAATACCCTCTGTCCGGGAGTATGCCGTTATGCTGCAGGTGAATACGAACACTGCAGTGAAGGCTTACGAGCTACTCTCTCGTGAGGAGATTATCTATAACCGGCGTGGACTTGGCTACTTTGTTTCAGCTGGTGCACGTGAGCAAATTATAATAGCTCGGCGTAAAACATTCCTTACACAGTCTCTTCCCTCTGTCTTTCGTGAGATGAAACTATTAGGAATAACAATAGAAGATATAGAGAAAGAGTGGGAGAAAGCGCAACAATGACAGCCTCTTTCTAAATGGATAATAAGTAAGAGGGTTCTCTCTCTATCAAGATCTGATAATAAAAGTGAGGGATGCACAGGCTGAAGTGCATCCCTCACTTTATCAATACTTACGGATATATAGGTTTAAGATTTTGTGTTTGCTGTCATTCCTGTCATGCAGAATTAAACGTTAAGAAATTGATTATAAGTCTGTTATAATCAAATGTTAAAATGACAGTAAACCATTTCTAAACATATAATAGATATAAGATGCAAGGTTCTCACGTTTTCCTATCTCATCTGTTATCTTGCAACAACTCGAGCAATTCTTCCTGTGTCATTGCATGAGAGATATCAGAACCTTCAAGAAGAGAGTCAGAAAGGTTACGCTTTGTCTTATGTAGACGTAGTATCTTCTCCTCAATGGTGTGCTGGCTAATAAGATGATAAACCGTTACGTCCTGTTGTTGTCCAATACGATAAGCACGGTCAGTAGCCTGTTGTTCGATGGCAGGATTCCACCATGGATCAAGATGGATGACATAGTTTGCACCCGTAAGGTTGAGTCCCAATCCTCCAGCCTTCAGACTAATGAGGAAGAAAGGACATTTTCCTGTTTGGAACTCCTTTACTAACTTCTCGCGCATAGCCATCGGTGTGCTTCCGTCAAGGTAGAGATAAGGAAGTTTAGCAGTGTCCATAGCCTTCTTTATCTCCTCGAAGAAACTGGTAAATTGGCTGAACACGAGGGCTCGGTTGCCACTGTCGTTGAGGCTCTCCGCCAAGTCTATGAACGCAAGCACTTTGCTGCTTGGTAGCTTCCATTTCTTGTCAACCAACGAACAGCTACACGCCATCTGGCGCAAATGAGTAATCTCTGCCAACGTACTTACCTTGTCAGCTTTATTTTCAAGAATCTTCGCCTCTGTTTCTCTCCTTTTAACCTCATACATAGCCATCTCTTCCGATGATAGTTCAACAGGGAGTTTTATTTCGTTCTTTGCAGGTAATTCGTCAATGACCTCTGCTTTTGTTCTACGCAAAAGGAACGGAGAAATCAGACGGCGTAACTGGCTTTGGCGTGCTTTGTCGTTATCTCCTTCAATAGGCAGGATAAACTTCTTCCTGAATTGTTCTGCACTTCCTAAAAGACCAGGGTTAATAAACTGGAAGAGATTCCATAACTCTGCAAGATGGTTTTGAAGAGGAGTACCCGTAAGAATAACCTTGTGCTGTGCCTTCAACAGCATAGCCGCCTTTGACATCTTCGTATTGGCATTTTTGATGGTATGTGCTTCATCAAGACAGACTACGTTCCATTCCCTCCCAGTGAGGTCATCCTGCTGAATATTCAACAAACCATACGTGGTGATAATAACATCTCCTGCCTTTGCCTCCTTAATATCTTTTGAACGATCCTCACTCTGATTGAGAATAGTGAGATTCAACGTCGGTGCAAATCGCTGAAGTTCATTGCGCCAGTTAGGTACGACAGAGGATGGTGCCACAATCAGCGAAGCTCCGTTTTCGCTCTGTTCAAGAAGTAGGGCGATGGTCTGAACGGTCTTTCCTAATCCCATATCATCAGCCAGACAGACACCAGCTCCCCACGCTGTCAATCTTGACATCCATTCAAATCCCTCTTCCTGATAGTCACGTAACTGTGCCTGCAAGGTCTTCGGTACAACTGGAATCTTTTTACTGCACGCTTCAATGCGCTGCCGTAAGGCATCCATAGTATCATTACGCTTTATATTCAAGGATGTGTCATCCAGCAAGTCGCCTAACAAAGAGACTGCAGCAGGTGCTATCTGCAGATGTGAACGATTCTCGGTCGTTACTGTGTCAAGTCGTTTAAGTATGCGTGAGAGCTGGGTGCTTATCGTAATAAATTCATTATCATCGATAAGAATATACTTCTGATGAGTGCTCTGATGCATCAGTCCGAGCAGTCTTTGAAGGGAAATGACCTGCCCCTCGCTAATTTCAATATCACCTTCGACCTCAAACCAGTTATTCTTTGATTTAAAAGAAATATGAGCCGCACTACTGCTGATGCCCGGATAATACTTTATCTTACTACCTTCAGCCCATTCCAACATGCAAATATCTCGGTGTTCTTTACACCACTGAATGAAAGGTAGCATCGTGTAGATAGGAAGTGTTATCGAATCCGTAATACTTTGAGGCTTCCATGCTTCGCCTTCATCAAAGAACTCTACCTCAATTAGACCCTCATTAATCGCTTTAAGATAATCTCGCTCTTTCTTTAGGTTACGAACTAATTGCACTTTCTTATGCTCTTGTTCTGCAATAGTGGTGACATTTCCCTTTCCCGGAACAAAGGAAAGACTATCAGAGATACGCACCAAGGCAGTAAGTTGGAAACAGTTGTTTGCAGTGGAAACAACACGGAGCGTTATACAAGGTTGCACATCAACACGCTGTAAATCGTCAAGCTCAGCAACCATGTTGGAGTGGATTTCCGTCTTTCCACCTACAGCTTTAATCAGCTGAACCAGCAAGGTTTCGGCTTCAGCTGGATAAATCTCTTGTGCCAGAATTTCCTTATAAGTCTTATATTCAAACTCAGAAGGGGTAAAGACAGAATAGTCTGTTTCTGAATTCTTCTTGTAAAAGAAAGACGACTTTTCACCTCTTTGTAACTCTTTTACATTCGTAGAGACACTGAAAGAACCATCCGAACGTTTATCTATGATAAGGTGTGGATTGTCCTTATGAATCTTCACAGGCTGCAAGTCATAGGTGGAACCAGTATAAATATGGTCACAATCAACAAAAAGATACAGATACTTTTCAATATAGACACTATATTCCCAGGAAAAGATTCCTTCTTTAATACGCTGATCAACACTGTCTAAGCACGGAACGTCCAGATTTATAAGTTCACGAACAGAAAGCTCTTTACCCACAGACCAACTACCATTTTTCAACCTACGTTTAAGAATGGGAACAACAATTCCATAACGTAACAGATATACGAGCATTGTGTCTCGAACAGTCTCTGTTGTTTGATTCCCTACTGCTTGATTCTCCGCAATTAGCGTTTCAAGTCGAAGCTGCCAAAGAGATTTTACTTCTAATCGGCTCAACAGTGATGTACCACCGAAGTCTTTCATCAGATTTGCTTCAGAAGAGCTACTCTCCATAATGCCAGTCTCCAACTGCAAGAAAGCCCAGTTAGGTGGATTAATAGGCTTAGTTGCCTTTGTCGGAAGTATGCCAAAAGACGGATACATCGTCCAAGTAAGCCAAGATACCATCTGCATATCTGGCTTCTCACACAATTCAAGATAAGACTCTTTTCGTATATTCGCATCAGACTTATCATAAAAATAAGCCTTCAACGGTTGTACAAGGAAGTATGTAGGCGTGTATTCTCTATCCCCATTACGCTTCATCATCGTTTCTAACTTCTTCAGAGAGGTCTCTGTGTTGGTAAAGATAGCTGCAAGTGAGAAATAATAATTAGCAATTGGATTTACAAAAAGGCCCTTAATAGGCGCTACCTTATTATTAGCCGTTATCACCTTGGTATATAGCTTATAGGCTAAAGCGTAATCTTCTTTATACAATGCATCAATTGCTGCTATCTGAAGTGTAAAGATATTGCTTACAGATGTTTTGAGATTAATACAGATTTTACCTGTACCTAAATAGTAATAATAAGCAAAGACCGATTCTAATTCGCTTTTTTTAGCTACACTATTGCCTATTTTTTTACGACTGAAAACAAGTCCTTTTAAATATTCCCAATCCATTACTTTATCCTGAGCCATTGCCATACGAAGAGTAGCATTCATCACAAAAGACAATAATTCTGTGGGCATTGATAGAAAGAAAGTCTCATATTCTCTTTTATCAATTAAGTTAAGGCAACAGTTATTGAACGATTCTAAGACTTGCGCATAGGAAGTCGATATTGCTTCCTCTGCATTTGGTGCAATATAATATATTATCAAACGCACCAAAGGAGATGGTTTTTCATTATTATAAGTCTTCTTATAAAGTCTGCGTATATTCTGTAATAATAGGCTGTTTTCTTCTTTGAAAAGTTCAAAGAGAGAAGGAATCAGCATATCCTTATTTATGTACAATACTTTTCCACCCCCGTAATAGTGAAGATTTACTTCTACCAGTAAACCATCGGTCATTAACCTTTTAAAAGCCAAATCGGAAAGAGATGGCAACATTATCTTCTCCAACAAGTTTGATAGTTTTTCCTTAGTTTGACCATATTTGTAAAAATAAGCCATCAGCATAAGAAATGTGCGCTCGTTGGAATTAAGAGAAGAGAATGAAAGCATAAAAATAAAGCTTATAATTAATGTAGTATCCTTGTTAAACCTTATAGGACTGGAAGTTAATTAGGGTATACAAAAAACCTATGGTATCAGGAATTTACTTATATGAAAGAGTTACATTCAAGTTACCATAGGTTTGTGCTTATTACTTCGTCTGTTCGATGATAGCATTCTTAATCAAGCCCTCCAGCTCTTCTGCAAGTTCTGGATTATCCTTGATCATAGCCTTGGTTGCATCACGACCCTGTGCAAGTTTGGTCCCATTATAGCTAAACCAGCTACCGCTCTTCTGAATGATACCATACTGAACGCCCAAGTCAACAATCTCACCAATCTTTGAAATACCCTCACCGAAGGTAATCTCGAACTCTGCCTTACGGAAAGGAGGAGCAACCTTGTTCTTTACTATCTTCACACGAACCTGATTACCGATAACTTGATCGCCATCCTTGATAGATGTAACACGGCGGATGTCAAGACGTACAGAGCTGTAGAACTTTAGTGCATTACCACCTGTTGTTGTTTCTGGATTACCAAACATCATACCAATCTTCTCACGCAACTGGTTGATGAAGATGCAGCAAGTATTAGTTTTTGCGATTGTTGAGGTAAGTTTACGCAATGCCTGACTCATCAGTCGTGCTTGCAGACCTACGGCAGAGTCACCCATGTCACCCTCAATCTCCTTCTTCGGAGTCAAGGCAGCAACTGAATCGATAACAAGAATGTCAATAGCAGAAGAACGAATCAGCTGATCTGCAATCTCTAAAGCCTGCTCACCATTGTCTGGCTGTGAAACCCAAAGGTTATCAACATCCACACCTAACTTCTCTGCATAGAAACGGTCGAAGGCGTGCTCAGCATCAATGAAGGCTGCAATACCGCCCTGCTTCTGTGCTTCTGCAATAGCATGAATAGCCAAAGTTGTCTTACCAGAACTCTCCGGACCATAAATCTCAATGATTCTACCACGTGGATAACCGCCTACGCCGAGTGCTGTGTCGAGTGCAACACTACCTGTTGGGATAACCTCTACCTGTTCTATTTGTTCGTCGCCCATACGCATGATGGACCCTTTACCAAAGTCTTTTTCTATCTTAGACATTGCAGCTTGCAAGGCTTTCAGTTTTCCTTCAGCTGCCGATGTCGTACTTGTATCTTCTTTTGCCATATACTATTATCTTTTTTTTCTGATTGATAAAATATTATTTATTCTTCTTTCTACTCTTTGGATAAGGTAACACTTCTGCCAAGACCTTAACAACCTTGACAGCAAAATCAGACCTTGAAACATCTAAAACGTAGTGTTCCTTAGCTCCTTCATAAGGGAATCCACGTTCGGCAGATAGCATCATTGACTTAATTGCCTCGTGTTCTTTGACATAAGGTATATTGTCACAAACTATGATAACAGGCTTTTCGTCAACATAAATCATGTATTCACCGAACATCTTCCTGTATCTTACTGTCCCTGCAGTAGCTATCTGACTACTAACAAATTCAATAAAGTCCAAAGAGCAAGCCATCTTCTTATAGTTCTAAATCTCCTCCAAACTCCTCATGCCAAGGTAAGCCCTGCTTATTGAGTACCTCCAAGAATGGATCTGGGTCGAAGTCTTCCACATTCCAGACACCTGGCTTGCGCCACAGTCCCTTGAAGAACATCATTGCACCAGCCATTGCTGGTACACCAGTCGTATAACTTACGCCCTGCATACCTGTTTCATTATAGGCATCCTGATGCTTGCAGTTGTTATAGATGTAGTAAGTCTGTTCCTTACCATCCTTGATACCACGGATACGGCAGCCGATAGAGGTCTCGCCATCATAATTCTCACCGAGGTCTTGTGGGTTTGGCAATACTGCTTTCAAGAACTGTAAAGGTACTATCTTAACCTTTGCAGTCTTACCAGAACCGTCAGCTAATGGTGCTTCATACTCAATCTCATCGATACGACTCATACCAAGGTTCTGAATACAATCGAGGTAAGTAAGGTATTGCTGACCAAAAGTCATCCAGAAACGTGCACGCTTGATAGTTGGGAAGTTCTTAACCAATGACTCCAACTCTTCGTGGTGCATCAAGTATGAGTCACGAGGACCGATGTTAGGATAGGTTATATCCTGATGTACTACCAATGGGTCAGTCTCAATCCATTCGCCATTCTCGTAGTAAAGCCCTTTCTGGGTAATCTCACGGATATTGATTTCTGGGTTGAAGTTAGTTGCAAACGCCTTGTGGTGATTACCTGCATTACAATCAACAATATCGAGATAGTGAATCTCATCAAAGTGATGCTTTGCTGCGTATGCAGTGTAAGCTTGTGACACTCCAGGGTCGAAACCACAACCGAGGATAGCTGTTAAGCCTGCTTTCTCGAACTTATCTTTATAAGCCCATTGCCAGCTATACTCAAAGTGCGCCTCATCCTTTGGCTCATAGTTCGCAGTGTCAAGATAGTTGCAACCGCAAGCTAAGCAGGCATCCATGATAGTGAGGTCCTGATAGGGTAGTGCAAGATTGATAACCAGCTCAGGCTTGAATGAATTGAAGAGCTGCTTCAACTGCTCAACATCGTCTGCATCAACCTGTGCAGTCTTGATATCAGCCTTGTAGCCCTTATCATGAATTGCCTTAACCAGTTCGTCACATTTCTCCTTACGACGGCTGGCAATCATGAACTCCGTAAACACGTCCTGGTTCTGGACAATCTTAAAAGCGGCTACAGTAGCTACGCCACCTGCGCCAATCATTAAAACTTTTCCCATAGTTCAATCCTATTCCTTGTCATATTATCCTTTTTCTCCATTCCAGTGATAGGGAAAAGGGAATGTTATGTTAGGAATTCTTATTTTATAATTATTGTTTTTATGCTTATTTCTTACTTAATCTTACGCTCAATCTCTGATGAGGTTATGCCCATTGCGTTTAGTAGTGAATAGCCTAAGATTTGCTGTTTGAAGTTGCCTCCTTCGAGTGGTTGCATTGCAAACAGCGTGATATGTTTTAGCTCATCATCTACATCGCGAAGCGTAGATCGTAGTGCACTCATCACATGCCCATCCTCAGAATTTGGTATTATCATAATACGCTTAACCTCTTCATGATTAAGAATGGTCTTTAGGAGGTCGAGAAGAACATTGTCTTTCTCGGCTGCTTCATCACCAGTAGCAATCGTATTGATAATGAACTCTCCAAGTTGAACATCTTTGAAAGCTTGTCCGTTCAACTCTTTCTCATAGTCAGACGGGACAAAGTTCTCAAGTTTTCGATTCTTTCTGTCATGTAGAAGCACTACTTGTGTCTCATGATTTCCTGGCTTCAATCGTCCGTCAAGGGCGATGTTGACAACCCACTGACTGAAATCAGCAGCTGGAATACGACGGTTAAGCATTCGCTCAAAGTTGACAATGAGGTCGAACGCAACATGGTCTATATAATCACCATCCACGATGATGATATTCTCACTCCATTTAATGTTCTGTGCTTCTTGTGCATTCATAGCTACAAAGATACATTAAATCAAGCAAAATGCAAAATAAATAACTTCGTTTTTAATGCTTTATCTGTTTGTGTGATTTATAGATAAAGATAATTATAGCAAGGAAGATAAGGGAGAACAGCACAATTGATGACATGGGAAGCATTTGGGCAGAACATGTTGTAAGATACAATATAACTACCATTAGTATGGGCATAATGGTACGGATAGCCTTTGGATTGCTCTTTCTTCGACTTTGTTCGCTCAATAGACTTGTGTCGTATGGGTGTTTCTCTTGGTTGATAATCAGCAAGAAGACGATTATTGAAATAGCAGGATGTGCCAATATAAGATACTTAGGACCGTAGCTGTCTGCCTCTCCTGCAAAGCTCCAATGCAGGATAATACTCTTAGGACCGTTCGTAATACGGAGTAATGAAATGACGGTAATTGCAATGATGATGGCTAATGATAAGATTCTACTTTTCATATTCGGATTGTTGTCTACGTTAGGAGTAACTTTCTTCATGTACAAATATACGCATAATCATTGTATGTTCAAAGCGAATATGTTGTTTTTTCATCTCTTAATCACAATAGATTAAGAGCGTATTCATGATGGCTTTTTATGTTGTTTATTCTCTTTCTTCAAATTCTTTTCATGAGTGAAAATATTTTTTTTCATGAAAAAAAAGAATTATGTTCACGTAAAAAAATATTTTTCTTCATGAAAATAATTCGTAGTGTTGTCTTTTTTGTCTCAGAAATCTTGAGTAGGAATAGTGATATTGTTATGTTTTTGAGGGTGTGCTGAATGGTTATTATCAATTATAAAGAGTAGGTCTGTAATCTATTTCGATGGCTGTGAGAATATGTATAAACAATCAGTAAGAGACCTTTCCATGGTAATAGGACTGATAATATGTAACGTGATGAATGATTAGAGACAATAAAAAAGAGGCCTCTCCATTGTGGAGAAGCCTCTTAGCGTATGTTATATAGTGTGTTTTAACTATATCCGTTTAATCTGTGGGTTAGGCGATTATGCCTCCTCACTCCAGTCTTCCTTGGTCTTGCGAACATAGCTCTTGTAACGGAGCT
>ERZ773267.590-NODE-590-length-23563-cov-4.159222_pt1 | contig 23563 bp, 38 predicted proteins | sample MGYA00511959_ERZ773267 | MGnify/ENA primary metagenome ERZ773267 (study PRJEB29015, sample SAMEA2738165) | human oral metagenome | biome: human oral; feature: human-associated habitat; material: saliva | place: China | collected 2240 ... | reverse complement strand
CTGTTTTCTCGGCAGTAGATTTGGCTTTTGTAGTCGAATCAGTATCTACGGACTTTAACGGTGTGGTAGAGGTTAACTGTATATCGGCTTGGGAGTTTCTAAAGCGTAGAAGTTGGAAAGCATACGCCAAGCGGGATACATTCTACCCCAGAGCTGATGCCAACGTATACAGAGATTTCTTTAACTGGATGAATCTTACCCCAAACCAGAGAATGGGTTTTGACTGGGAATCCTACATTCCTTATACCGATCTCAACACTGTGGACGTAGATCCCAATACGTCGGTTTACGACCTAGCATGTGACATTACGGCTAGCAGAAACGTAGCATTAATTTCGCGTATCTCAGAAAACGTATCGAAAACTAACTCTACTAAAGTAGTTCTAGATATGTTAGACCTAGACGCAGGTGGTTCAGACACGCCCATTTTTAATCTTGGTTACGCAAGGGCTTCGTTCACGAGACAGCTTCCGGATCAACCAACTCACTGGACTATTATCGATACTGCTGATTCTGGAAACTACAAAGTTTCATCCAGAGGAAATATTCGAACGTGGAGGCAGAACCATGCATACATGTTCGATAGTGGAGAGTACAAAGGCCCATATCGTTACGACGTTACCATCCAAGGTGATTCTAAGAAAAAATGGGGGCCGCTTACTATCGGCATTCAACCCAGGGAACTGAAGACATCCGTTGTTGAAATTGATAAACTAGATAGCGGGGACTTCAGCCATCTAACTATCGGGAAACCTGTGTCACTCTCAGCTCTCGGTATGTATGTCACAGGGTATGTAATTAGCCGGTCGGTCAGTGGCGGTCAGATCACAAACTATTCGATCAAAATCCAGCCTGATCACTTCTATAAGGACGGGAGGGACGTTACGGGAGAATGGATGTAGGACGACTCATTGAAGTTATCCTATCTTTAGGTACTGCACTTCTTGGTGGGTCGGGCCTCTGGGCTTGGTTGCAGTCCAGGTCTACTAAGAACCATGCTGAGGACGACCTTCTTATCGGAATAGCTCGTTCGCAAATCATAACGCTCGGTAGGTACTACATCGAGAGGGGGTACATCCTAATCGATGAGTACGACGACTTTTACAATTATTTGTATAAGCCGTATGTGAAAATGGGCGGCAATGGATTGGGGAAAAGGATCTTCGAAGAGGTCGAAGATCTCCCAATGCTACCTAAAGGTAGCGATGGAAGGAAAGAAATATGAAGAATGCACACTACGATGTTCTTAAGAACATTGGCCTGCTGTGGATTCCCGCACTGGCAACGTTCGTGAACACCGTCGGTATGGTGTGGGGGATTCCATACACCAATGAGGTTACGGCTACCATTACTGCATTCGGGGTTCTCCTCGGAGCAGGTCTCAAGGTTAGCTCTAACCGCTACACGCCGCCGGTCGACGGCGATCTTGTCGTCACAAAGCACGACGAGGTCTATGCTGATTTCCCAGCGGAGCCCTCTCGACTTAATGATGGCGACACCATTGTGATGAGGGTCACTAAGCCCTCCGGGCCTTCGGTCTAATAAAAACACGGGCTATAGTGAGAAGTACTCACTAGAAAGGAGCATTCTATGCCCAATGTCGAACGCCTCTACGAACACGAGGACCTCGAGAACGAGGTTCTTAACTGGCTCGGCGGGGAAGACCCATCGACAAATGAGTACAGCACCGCTGTCAATAATCTCGAAAAGCTGCATCGGCTTGCTAAAGATTCAGATCTTAAGCAGAAGCTGATCCCCTCTTCGGAGACTATTGCAAACGGAGCTGTCTATTTGCTGGGTCTCCTTGCCGTTCTCAGCTACGAACAGACTCACGTCCTCGCATCCAAGGCTTTCGGAATGCTGAAGTTCCGTCGCTAGAACTCAACTTCCCAAAAGACCTATAATCCCAGAAAACCTGGGGTTATGGGTTTTTTTTTACACGCTCTATAATGAGAACCAACCTCTCAAAGAAAGGAACTGTCATGTTCATCGCAATCATCATCCTGTCTCTGCTCGTCATCTTCGCATCGGCGAAGGCCCTCCTGTACAAGACTCAGATCGAAAAGATCCAGAAGTCTACCTGGGGAGTCTTCGACGATATGGAGTCTCTCTCACCCACAGAGACGCTGGATAACCTCATGCGAAAGATCTGGCACGCACTCTACGACTGAGTGAAGCTCAAACCTATAACTCCAGAAAAACCTGGGGTTATAGGTTTTTTCGTATATGCGCAAAATCTACACGAGATATAATGAGAACTATCAACCTCTATGAAAGGACTAACCATGTTCACCTACTCTCGTCTGCTCGACGTCTACTACATCTCCCCCGAGAACCTCCGTATCCTTACGATCGTTGTCGCGGTTGGTGCACTGATGCTCGCGGGCTTTGTTCTTATCGGAATCTGCGATTTCGTTAAGGGACTCATCAACCTTCCCAAGGAAAAGAAGGCTGCTGAGGAACTCAACGAACTTCGTTCGATCAAGGATAAGTACAACGACCTTCGCGCGATCGTGCTCTCCGACCCGAACCTTCGTTCTGCGTACGCTGAGCTTCTTGCGGATGGTGAGTGATGTCACCGAGAAGTGACACCATCCTCAGATCACAGCTCTCACCTATAACCCAAACATGGGTTATAGGCTTTTGCGCATTTATTACGGTTCCTATAATGAGAAGATTACTCTCTACAAGAAAGGAACCACCATGTTCACCCAGACCCTCATTGCCATCGTCGGTATTGCTTTCTTCGCTGCCTCCTCCGCGCTCTACTACGCGCGGATGTTCAGCTGAAGCACCCAGACTTCACATAAGGGTCTAAAGGACACATTCCACCTTTAGACATCTCTCACCTATAACCCAAACACGGGTTATAGGCTTTTTTAAAAATAACAAGCCCTATAATGAGAAGATTACTCTCTACAAGAAAGGAACCACCATGTTCAATCAGACCAACCTGATCATTGGGGCCATCTACGCTATCTCCGCCGTTACCGGAGGTATGATTGGTCTCGGCATCCTCAAGCTCACGCAAGATGAGGCTCGCATTCAAAAGGCTGCCGCCCAGAGGGCCACCCGCTCTATGGACGACTACCTGCAAGGAGTCTATCACAAGCGCGTTGAGCGTATGCTCGAGATCATCGACGCCGCCGATATTTCGGACGATACCGCAGATGAGCTCCGCGATCTTGTCGATTGCCCCCTCTGAGATATCTATCTCGCCTATACACCTTACACGGTGTATAGGTCTTTAAAAAATACACGTCCCATAATGAGAACCAACCCCTCCTGAAAGGACCAAATCATGTCCGTCAAGATCCCTCTCTCGTACGCTATTGCTGGCGCTTTCAGCATTTTCGCGCTCTCTGCCTCTTACGGTATGGAGTTCCAGAAGAAGTATTACAAGAAACTCTTCAAGCTCTCCTTCACCTCCAAGGACGAGATGACGCGAAAGCTCGCGAACAGCATTATCTTCGAGGATCTTCGCGTTCGATTTGAACCCGTACCCGAGGATAACTAACCTCTCGCCTATACACCTTACATGGTGTATAGGTCTTTCGCGAAAACTACATGTCCTATAATGAGAACCATCAACCTCTATGAAAGGACTAACCATGTCTACCGTCATCACGTTCATCATTGGTGCCATCGTTGTCATGCCATTTTGGTGCGCGATCGGAGCCATCCTTCACGCGTTCGATGTCGATCAGAAGATCATCCCGATCTGGACCGACCCGTTCGAGTGGAAGCTGGTACCCGCATACGCGCTCATCATCATGCTTGCACTCCCCGCGATTGGCGCCTACACCATCGTGAAAGTCGCACTGGACAAAGCGTTCAACCGTTGATCCACTCACCTATAACCCATACACGGGTTATAGGCTTTTCGGATTACCTCCGCAAAAAATACTCGCTACATAATGAGAACTAACCCCCTCAAGAAAGGAACTCTCATGTCCAAGACCACCGAAATCGAAGAGACCCCTGAGAAGGCCCCTCTCCTGACCCGCATCAGCGAGTTCGCGGAGAAGAGCGTCCCCGTTGCTAAGGCTGCTGCCCTTGGCTCGGTCGCGCTTTTCCTCGGCGGACTCACTGTCCTGTCGTTCAAGAGCGGAGGCAACTCGGACTCCGACTCGGAAGAGTGACATCTTCCTCTGAGATCATTCTCACCTATAACCCCTTACACGGGTTATAGGCTTTTCGCGAAAAATACGTGTCCTATAATGAGAACCAACCTCTATGAAAGGACACCTATCATGCTCTCGGTCATCTATGACGTATCGCCTGTTGCACTTGGTATCGTGCTCGTTATGGCTATCTGGTACTTCATCGGATTCATTCTGGTTACGTTTTTCGACGCCTTCAAGCGCAATGCTCGCGTGTTGAAGGACCCGGATTCGTACAACCTCATCGTGTTTCTGTTTGTCGTACTGGTATCCGTACCGACCTGCCATCTGTACATCTCCGTCATGTACCGTGCTCAATCCTGAAAGTGATTCTCGCCTATACACCTTACATGGTGTATAGGTCTTTGTGAAAAGGAGCAATATGATCAAGCGTAAGGTCTACAACATCGACGAAGTCGACGTCACGATACCTCCCGGGGGTATTGTGTCTATTTCACCCTATTGTACTCACCCGTATCCCGCGAATAAACTGGAGATGTTCGCCATGGGTATCTTCATCGAGAAGTATATCAAGGGTGATCAGGTACACACGTACAGCGGATACCCCTACAACCACGACGACGTCAGTTTTCGAAACTCCAATGGTGAGCTCATCGTAATCAATCAAGATTTCGCAGACATGCCTGGAGTTTCATACGCTGTCGTCCCCTACCGAGTAGCCAATTCTCCCGTTCGTACCGCATTCGCAAAGAATTTTATCATCGTTGATAAGAGCGCGAGTACGATCGACTATCTTGCGATCCCATCGATCGACGTTGGGGCCGATGCTCGTTTCATCCCGATTCGAGCTGAATCCATCATTGACCCCGACCTCCGTTTCGCAATCAACTCTCTCTGAAAGGAAGCATAACCATGAGTCTCAAGTACATCGCCCGAAGCGTTCTCAACTGGTGCAAGGCGAATCCCCAAATCTTCATCACCGGTCTTGGTATCGCATCTGCGATCGCCACGTCCATTACCTCTGGCAAGTGCCACGTCAAGGCCATCAAGGCTGACGAGCTCAACCCCTCCGACAACCTTCTCGATTTCGCTAAGCGGAACTGGAAGTGCTACGTTCCAGCTGCTATTTCCCTTGGCACCACCATTCTCGCGTTTGGTGCCCTTCATGGGGCGACGGAGAAGAAGTACCAGGCACTGGCTGCTGCATATTCGGTCTCTCAGCTCGATCTGTCCACCCTTCGCGAGAAGATGGCCGAACAGGTTAAGGTCCTTAAGGAAGGTGCTACTGAAAAGGACAAGGAAGTAGCTACCAAGAAGCTCCCCGAAAGCACTATGGTTATTTTCGGGGACGAAAAGGTGCTCTGCGTGGACGCTGTCACGGGTCGCAGGTTTCACTCGACCCCTGAGCTTCTTCGAAAGTACTGTAACAACATCTCGGAAGACCTTCTGAACTACGGGGCGTGCCCGCTGAACGATTTCTACTCTCAGATCAACCTGAGCCCTGTCGATGTTGGCGACGAGCTCGGGTGGGAAGGAGGTAAGACCATCGAACCTCAGTTCATGCCAATCATCACTGAGAGCGGCTCACCCGCGATTAAGGTCGCCATCAGTCCCGCTCCTCAGCCGAATTGGTTCAAGATCGGTTGAAGAGCCGTGACCAAGAACAATACGGTCACATTCACCGATGAGCCCATAGAGTACACAAACCCTCCCGAAACGTGGCCGAGCGATAAAAACATGTCCCATAATGAGACCTAACCCTCAAGAAAGGACCCATTATGTTCGCATTCGGATTCATGCTTGGTTTCTTCGGCATGTGCTCTGCCTTAGATCCCAACCGTCTTCGGAAGAAGCAACAACTCAAGAACTCCAAGAATTGAGACAAGCTCTCGCCTATACACCTTACATGGTGTATAGGTCTTTAAAAATACACGCTGCATAATGAGAACTACCACCTTTGAAAGGACTCATTATGTTCAACCGTGTCTCCGGAATTTCTCTCCTCGTTGTCTCCGCTGGATCCATCGTATACCAGCTGGTTAAGCAGCATCGTGAAAACGAAGAGGCCCGACGCCGTGCGCGTATTGAAACTGAGCGAATTATAGATCAGCTCAAGGAATTCAATGCTCGCATTGCTGAAGGCCCGTCGATTGACGAAATGCTTAACCAGCTCGGCGAAGGATTCAACACCAACGTTGAGGAATCCACTGCTGGTCGAAACATCTGACCTCACAACTCTCACCTATAACCCAAACATGGGTTATAGGCTTTCACATCTTGAAAGGACATCACCATGAAGCGAGTAATCGCATCCCTCGGCCTCGGTGCCGTTATTGTCGGGGGTATGATCAACCCGGCAATTGCTGAGGATTATCAGCGAATTCACGCCGAGATCACCAAGACAACCAGCGCATCTCGTCAGACAACCTCTGAAGTCAGCGTTTCTGGCACCTGGTCTGTCGAGAAACTGGCGGTTGGCCAGTTCTTTACCGTCGCTGCCGAGCCTAATCCTGCGAATGGCGAGATTCCGTTTGCATGGGCAGCATCATTCCCGTTTACCCTCGATGACGGGACCCGTATCGGCGAGTGCGATGCCACCAATATGACCATCACATGCAAGGTCACCACGGTTCCTCCCGCTTACGCCGATAAGACCGACGTGAAGGGTACCTGGTGGGCCAAGGCACGTATTCAGGATGGCGCTGTCGGTACGACTGAAGGTACGATCATCCTGAACGGTAAGGCTGACAAGAAGATCGTGTGGGGCGACGCTGAGGGAACTGGCGTCTGCTCGAACGATTGTGATTCCCCGGTCCATTTCGAATACGCTCGGCCGGAGAATCTTAAATTCGGATGGACCAACAGTGATGGCACTGTTGGTTGGGGTATTAAGTGGATCACGACCCCTGGAACCGAATACACTGTCAAGGACTTCGACGCACGACTGAACAATTCGGTCAAATGTGCGACCGGTGATACTTGGGACCCTAAGGTAACCAAGTATGTGACAGCGGACCAGATCGATGATAACACGATCAAGTTCGTGGCTCCTGAGGGCTCTAAGGTCTGCATCACCTACCCGCCTGAGGCGACGGTGGTCCCTGAAGGTCAGAATAGTGTCACCAACCACGCCGAGGTTAACGGCATGAAGCTGGAAGCTACCACTACCATCAAGTCCAGTGGCGGCACCAATGGTGATGGCTCGGTGAAGCCTGAGCCTACCCCCACCACGCCTTCTACGCCCGATCCGAAGCCCTCTGAGACTACCCCTGCTCCTAAGCCTTCCGAGACCACCCCGGCTCCGAAGCCTTCTGAGAAGCCTACCCCTGTTCCTTCCACCTCTACTCCTACACCTAAGCCTAGCGTGACTACCCCTGCTCCGAAGCCGAGTGTTACCACTCCGGCACCCAAGCAGACCGTCAATACCCAGGCTACCCCCAAGACCAGCGAGCAGTCTAAGCTCGCTAAGACTGGTGCATCGGCTGCGATTGCCGGTGCTCTGGCACTCCTGCTGGCGCTTCTCGGCGTTGGCCTTCTCTCTATCTCCCGAAAGGATACCCACTGAAATGCAGTCCATCAAGGTTACTTACGAGTCTTTCGACGGCGAAATGGTCGACGAGGAACTCTACTTCCACCTCTCCAAGGGCGAACTCACTGAAATGGAGCTCAAGCGCTACCCGCTCAGTCTGAAGCTGGCTCGAGTCACTTCCGGCAATGGTGGCGCTGTCGACGCTTACGAGCTCATGCGTGAGTTCATCGAGTGCTCCTACGGTCAGCGTTCTGCGGATGGTCGTCGTTTCATCAAGGATGAGGCGGAGACTCGTGCCTTCATGATCTCCCCCGCCTACGACGCCCTTCTCGACAAGCTCATCAACGACGACAAGTTCGCGTACAAGTTCATGAGCGGTCTCTTCCCGAAGGACGTCATGGAGAAGGCTCAGAAGCTCATCGACGAGAACCCCGGCAAGACCCCGGGTGAGCTCCGTGCGATTGCGGAGGCTCAGAATGGCTGACGTGGTTCCCATCGAACCTTCGTCCGGCTCTCTCCCTGGAAACTCTGATAAGTCCAGGGAGGGGGCCACCCCCGCTAAGAAGGAAGCGAAGGTCATCGCCAAGGCGAAGGTCAGCAAGACGAGCCCGATTAAGGAAGCCCTTAAGACGTTCTTCGTCAATGACCTGCCCGACATCGCAAATCACCTCGTGGTTGATGTTGCGATCCCCGCTGCTAAGAATGCTATCACCGACATGGTGACTCAGGGCATTCAGCAGCTTCTCTACGGTGCTGTCGACGTCAATCGTGGGCGTAGCGGCACCTACACGTCGTACGGGTCCTCTTCTCGTACGACTTACACCCGCGGAGCTCCGAACAACGTTCGATATTTGGAGCCCCGCAACGCAGTGCGTCAGAATACCCTCCGAGTCGATGACCTGATCTTCGACTCCAAGGCTGACGCAACTGAGGTGATTGAATACCTGGCTGAAACCATCGAGCGTTACGGTCAGGTCTCGGTTGCCTCGCTATATTCTTCTGTAGGTATCCAGCCTAAGTATACCGACGAGCGTTGGGGTTGGACGACCCTTGACGCTTTCGAGCTGCGATCCTCCCGAGATGGTTGGATCATCGTTTCGGATTCCCCGGAACCCATCAAGTGACTTATATTTTCGAAAGGAGCGATAGCTGATGTCTATCAGCACTATCTTCTACACAACCATGGGCCGCGTCTCCAAGCACGCACCCACCATCCTCAGTGTCGGCGCATCCATTGGTGTCGTCGCAACCTCTGCTCTGGCGTGGCGGGCCGGACGTACCTTCGAGGACGTCGAGTACCGTAACTACGAGCGCGTCAAGGCTTGCCAGGACAAGGCTGACGAGATCCCCGATGAGCAGGTCCCTGCGATTGAGCGCAAGAACCGTATGCTCTTCGCTCTCGACGCTGCTCGTCATATCGCACCCACCGTCATCATTGGTGGTACGACGATCGCCATGATCTACTTCTCCAACTCCATCTCGCGCAAGCGGATGGCCGCCCTGAGCGCTGCATATTTCACAATGCAGAACGCCTTCGACAACTACAGGAAGAAGATGGTGGATACGCTGGGTAAGGAGACCGTCGACAAGATCGTGGCTCCGAAGCTTCCCAATTACGGGAAGACTGCCGAGGAGATCCTCGCAGACGACAACCCCAATGATGCGGGCGATGTTTTGGACGCCGTCCTGTCAATGGTTCGAGAGTGCTCTCCGTACGCTCGGGTTATTTCCGAGACGTCGTCTACCGCGTGGGATCCCAACGAGGATTACACCACGATGAACCTCACTGAGATTCAGGCGTGGGCTAACCGTCGCCTTCAGAAGAAGGGTCACCTCTTCCTCAACGAGGTCTTCGATCAGCTCGGTCTCTCCCGCATGAAGGAGGGGGCCCTGGTCGGATGGCTCAAGAATGGTGATGGAGACGGCTACGTGTCGTTCGGTGATATCGAGGGCTCGATCTACCGAGTCCCCGATTACGAGCGCAAGTCGATCCATTCCAACGTCATTATCGACTTCAATGTCGACGGAGTGATCTGGGATAAGATCTGAATATGATGTACATACCCTGGCTTATTAAGCGAGGGTGTCTCGACGATTACCGTGGCCTTGCCTCAGTGTGGGATGAGCTCGAGTTCGTTTGGTATATTCCTGAAGATGGAGACAAGGCCGAACAGGCCCTCCGTATGCGGGATGAATACGCTTATGAGTTCGATCGCGATATTCCGAGGCAAGGTCCGGTATCGTTCCTTGAGGTGTTTGTGTCGATCACAGACTCCTTGACCGCTATGGTTTACCAAGACCGACCTGATTTCACTCGGTCTATCTTGATGAACTTGGGGGTCTCTGATGCAGTTGACTCGATGTTCTTTGGGCCTGAGTTGTATGCTCGGGCTCTTGACAGCGCCGAGACAGTAATGTACAGGACCTACCAAATGAACGGCGCAGGCGGGCTATTCATGGTCCCGGGCGCCCAAATGCTAGAGACACCCCTACGCGATCAAATGATCATCTGGGCAAACCATTACGATCCATACCACTAGAAAGGAGGTGAGTATGGATTTCTATAGCATCGAAACCTCTCCGGTAAGAGGACAAGCCGGACAGCTGGCTGCATCACCTGATTTCATCAATGGATATTCTCGAGATATCATGATTAACAGGGGTGAATTCGTTGCTGTGTGGGATCCCGACAGTGAGCTGTGGACGAAGAAAGAGCACAAGATCATTGACTTGATCGATTCTGATGTCCTATCTTATGTCGAAGACGCGGCTAAGCGTCACATTAACTTGCTTCCTAGACTCTGTCGACGTGACGGAGACGGTGTGTGGAAGAAGTATCGCCTATGGACCAAGAACATGGTCGATACCGATCATCCGCTCGATCGTAAACCTATATTTGCAGACACTCCGATTCGACAGGAGGATTACGCGTCGTTCAGACTGCCGTATTCCCTGTCTGATGAAGAGCCTGTGAATTGGAACCGGCTCGTCGACACTCTCTATGACCCTGAGGAACGAGAGAAGATCGAATGGGGTATTGGGGCTATCCTCACCGGTGATTGCCGTAAGATTGACAAATTCCTTGTCTTCTACGGCGAACCTGGATCGGGTAAGTCCACAATCCTGAATGTCATGCAATCACTATTCGGCGATTATGCGACGGCATTCGATTCTGAATCTCTCGCTCAGCGCAGCAATGCATTCGCCCTGTCTGCATTCGCTGACGATCCTCTGGTCGCAGTAGAGCATGATGGTGATCTGAGTAAGATCGAGACCAACACTCGTCTTAACTCGATCATCTCTCACGAAGTCCAGCTGGTCAACGAGAAGTTCAAGAAACCTCGCCCGGTTCGGATCTCTACGATGCTACTCATGGCATCGAACAACCCCGTCAAGATCACCGATTCAAACTCCGGTATTCCACGACGACTCATTGATATTTACCCTTCGAATAGACGTATTCCGATCGGTGAGTATCGAAAGATCATGTCTGGTGTATCCGGAGAACTCGGGGCTATCGCCAATCACTGTATTTCCGTGTATCGTAGTCTGGGCCCTGACTACTACAAGGATTACAGGACGCAAGTCATGATGGGCGAAACCAACCCTGTCTACAACTTCATGTTTGAGATGTATGATGACTACTCCACTCGAGAGTTCGTCACACTCGCATCTGCTTACATGGAGTATAGGAATTACGCAGAGGCATCAGGTCTGTCCTGGGTCATGCCGAAGCATAAGTTCCGTACCGAGATGAAACATTACTTCAACGAGTTCCATGAGCGCTGCAGAGTTAATGGCACCCGTCAGAGGAATGTATATTCTGGGCAGAGCTCTTCGAATCGAGGGATCTCGTCGCTCGACCGGTGGAGGACGATTCATGGCTTGATCTGAAGCCGATGGACCACACTCCGTTTGACGATATTTTCGCAAACCAGCCGGCCCAGTACACATCCACTCAAGGAACGCCCAAAGAACCTTGGGATTCAGTCACGACTAAACTCAAAGATATCGATGTATCGAGGCAACACTACGTCAGGCTTCCTGAAGAGTATGTTGTCATCGATTTCGATCTGAAGGGAGAAAACGGTGAAAAAGATCTACATCGCAACATTCGCGCTGCTAGCGCTTGGCCTCCGACGTTTGCGGAAGTCTCGAAGAGTGGTGGAGGATTACACCTCGTATACAAGTACGCTGGTTCTGGAGATACCACTGCTGAGTATTCGCCGGGTATCGAAATCAAACGCTTCCGAGGCAAAGCCTCCCTGCGCCGACGACTTTCGCTCGCGAATGATCTGGAAGTCGCAGAGTATGTGCAGCAGCTGCCCGAGAAAGCAAAACGAATGATCAATCCTCAGCACGTTAAGGATGAGAACCACCTTCGCGCTCTCATCGCGAAAGCACTGCGTAAAGAGGTGCACGCGTCGACAGCTCCAAACATCGACTTCATCAAGCAGGTCCTGGACAATGCATATTCGTCCGGGATCACCTACGATGTGACCGATGCTAAGAACGCTGTGACCTCATTCGCTGCTCAGTCTACTAACCAGGCTGAGCGGTGTCTGAAGGTCGTGCAGTCGATGCACTTCATGTCCGAAGACAAGATGGAACTACAGGAAGACGGAGACGGACCGATTGCGTTCTTCGACGTCGAGGTATTTCCAAATCTCTTCATCGTCTGCTACAAGTATCCCGGGGAGCCGGTCCGACGCTTCCTCAACCCTTCAGCTGAAGACGTTAAGAAGCTCATGGGGCTTCGACTCATCGGGTTCAACAACCGCAAGTACGACAACCACATCATGTATGCTGCGTCGCTCGGATATTCCAATGAGGAACTATACGAGCAGTCTAAGCGCATCGTCAACAACGAAGCGAATGCTACATTCCGAGAAGCGTACTCACTGTCCTACACGGATATTTACGACTTCTCCACGAAGAAGCAGTCTCTGAAGAAGTGGCAAATCGAACTTGGTATTCACCACCAGGAACTCGGTCTTCCTTGGGACAAGCCCGTTCCCGAGGAGCTATGGGAGAGCGCGGGAGATTACTGTGCGAATGACGTGGAAACGACTGAGGCTGTCTTTAATCATCTTAGTGATGATTGGGGAGCCCGACAGATTCTGGCTAGTCTTTCGGGACTATCTGTTAATGACACGACCAACCAGCACACATGTGCAATCGTGTTCGGTCCAGACAGACGCCCCGACAAGAGCAAGTTCGTTTACACGGATCTTTCAACGATCTTCCCAGGATACACCTTTGACAAATTCAAGGGATCTTCCTACCGTGGTGAAGACCCCGGGGAGGGAGGGTATGTATACTCCGAACCCGGTTACTATGAAGAGGTTGTGTTACTAGACGTCGCGTCGATGCACCCGACGTCTATTGAGGAGCTTAACCTCTTTGGACCCTATACCAAGAAGTACAGTGAACTTAAGCAAGCTCGCATCGCGATTAAGCATAAGGACCTGGATACTCTTGGTAAGCTGTTTGACGGTAAACTTCTGTCTATCGCCAAGCAGTATGATCTGGACAAGCTTGGTACTGCTCTCAAGATCCCGATCAACTCTATGTACGGATTGACGAGCGCTAAGTTCGACAACCCCGCATGGGATCCTCGCAACATCGACAACATTGTTGCGAAGCGGGGGGCGCTGTTCATGATCGACCTCAAGCACTATGTGCAGGAGGAACTCGGTCTGACTGTCGCTCACATCAAGACTGACTCTATCAAGATCCCGGGGGCCACACCTGATGATATTCAGAAGGTGATGGACTTCGGGAAGCGATACGGGTACACCTTCGAACACGAGGCCACCTACGCCAAGATGGTGCTCGTGAACAAGGCCGTCTATATTGCCAAGTATGCGTTCCCCCACGAAGGTGAGTGGACCGCTACTGGCAAGCAGTTCCAGGAGCCCTACGTCTTCAAGAAGCTCTTCTCTGGTGAGCCGATTGAATTCGAGGACTACGTCCAGACTAAGCAGGTACAGACCGCCATGTATCTGCGCTTCCCTGATGGGGAGCCTCACTTCATCGGTAAGGTCGGTGCGTTCGTGCCGATTAAGCCCGAGAAGGGTGGCGGCGAACTCCTACGGGAGAACAAGGACGGCGAGATCAAGGACGCTGTCGTGGGTACTAAGGGATATTTCTGGAAAGAAGCAGAAGTAGTTAAGTACCTAAACCAGGAGCAGGACGTCGATACGTCTTACTCCGAAGCGCTCGCGGACGAAGCGCGCGCAGCCATTGAACAATTCATCAACTTCGACGAATTCGTCGCATAGAAAGGAAACCACCATGGCATCTGATATCTGCATTGAAGGCGCAAAGCTCTTCTTCCTGAACTTCTCCGGCGCAGCTTCCCGATTCAACAAGGAGGGTCGTCGAGAATTCTCGGTCGCAATCCCTCCGGAGCTCGTTGACGATCTCGTCGCCGACGGGTGGAACATCAAGTACGGCAAGGACAAGGACCGCAATCCCGACCCCGAAAAGCCGTACCTGACCGTTAAGGTCCGCTTCGACTTCCGTCCTCCGGCAATCTGGATGATCACGGGTGGTCGAAAGGTCCTGCTCTCTGAAGAGACCGTTGGTTCGCTGGACGGCGTTACGATCAAGGCAGCCGATGTCGTGATCTCCCCGCACGTCTACGACTTCAATGGTAACAAGGGTATCTCTGCATACCTTAAGGAGGCTTACGTCATCGTTGATGATGAGTCCTCCTCGTTCGCTGCGAAGTACGCAGATCTGGACGTCTAACATTCCTGACGGGGGTGGGTTGTGTGTGGCCTGCCCCCGTCGTTAGGGGTAGGTGAAATGCTCGATGATGTAGACATTTGGGCACGTGTACCGAATTTCCCCCAATACGAAGTCAACAGGTTGGGGGATATTAGAAGGGTTTGCACTGGCGTTCTGTTGAAGCCGTTCACACGTAACGGTCAGACGCTATATGTCAGACTCTACAATTCTTCCGGGACGGTATCTGAAAGGACTGTCGCCTCGGTTGTTTGGGCTGCCTTCTACAAGAGGTGGCCCACTGATTCCTTCGTCTGCCACGCTGACGGTGACGTTAGGAATAACGCTCTTACGAATCTATATTTAGGTTCAAGGGCGGATGTCAATAGAACAAGGCGGCGCCTAGATGACACAATCTGGGACCGCCTACAGAAGGAAGGAGAACTGGTTTATGGCTAACTGGTTCGAAACTGTGGTGCCCGATGATCGGGGCTGGCAGAATATTACCCCTGTGAAGGAGAAGCTTTCCTCCGTGGATGCTCTCGGTATCGCGGGTTACCTCGAGGCAGTCCTCTCGGATCCGATGAACCCCAAGTTCGACAATGACAACTTCACAGCTATCGTGAATGTCAAGAACGGCTTCATCCCGATCAACGGGGATTACACCGGGTTCTCGATCGAGGTCCAGGGCGAGATCAATGGTGAGCAGGTCAATAAGACCGTGCTTCACACTGACAACCCCGCGGCTGAGGTTTGGATGTGGACCGTAAAGAAGCTCGACTTCGCGGTCAACGGTGCTTCCGCTGATGATGTATCCAAGCACACCAAGATCGATGCGGGTGATGACTACATCATGCGCATTAAGGTCGAGGGTAGTACCGAGGAGCCCGGATTTGCGAATTCCGGTAATCAGGGTCCATACTGGGCTGCGAACGCCGAGTTCAACCCGAAGATCACGCCGGCTGCTCTGGCGTCTATCAAGGCAGCACTCAACCGCGCTAAGGGAATGGAGTATCTCTGATGGCTAAGATCCCCGAAGAAACCAAGGAACAGCTCCGTTCTGGAGTCAAGTTTAATGTCAACGACGAATCGTGGCGAAAGCTCAATGACGGTGTCGTCGGTCTCGTGAAGAAGGCGATCGGCAACAAGATTGCTGATGACCAGCCCTACACCTTCCGAATCAACTTCCAGAATGGTCGAATCGTCGGCGAGACGTTTGATCCTCGTTTCTCTGTCGAGAAGCTTGAGGGCCGTACACCCACCACTGAGTTCGCGCTGAAGACTGACTCGGAAGCGACCTACTACGAGGCTAAGAATCTCCGTATCGCCAACTTCCCTGTTATCGAGAATGGCGACTCTTGGGTTGCTCGATTCAAGATGCTCAGCTACACCAACGTCGTCGAAGCTTTCGTCAACCCCGACTTCGAAGATCCCGAGGATCGCAAGCTCATTAAGGAAGCTCTCCTTAAGGGCTTCGCTCAGCGCGAGATGGCGTGAGTTCGTAACTCACCCGAACTACATTTAGACGAAAGGCATCCTACATATGTTGGGCAGTGAATACTTCCTTCGCGGATTCGGTACAGTCAAGACTGAGTTCTCAACTCCTCTACGGGAGCAAGCGCCTCCCGACTTCAGAAAGGAGATCCTATTCGGTAAGCGTCCTGTCCTCGGGGATATTCTGATGGTGCCCGGGGACGAGGAGGATGTGAAGGTGATCAAATGGGTCGAGGTCACCACACATCGCGGTAAGTGTATCCTTAATGGTACAAACCCTCTGGCGTGGAATTGGATCGCTAAGGTGCACTACGGGTTGTTCAACTACCCCGTACACATCGAGATGTACCCTCACATCCCTGAGGACGCGGCGGAAGTGGTGCTCCGCCTGCTGAAGAAGGAGGTTCTTTCGGAGTAATGGTTGCGAAGTTATATTCGCACCAGGAAGAGGCCTTGGGGCTCCTACAAAGTGGCAAAGTCCTTGTCGGTGGCGTTGGCTCGGGCAAGTCACGAGTAGGAGCCTCTTGGGCCCTTTCTCAGGCGGATGAAAGTAAGATCATTGTTATCACCACTGCGCGTAAGCGAGACTCTCTCGAATGGGAGGGTGAGTTTGCTGCGCTTGGTGCGGATTTCGAGGAGGTGACAATTGAGAGTTGGAATAATGTGGCTCGCTTTGCTGACCATTGCGACCATGTATATATATTTGATGAGCAAAGAGTCGTCGGAGCGGGGGCTTGGGTCAAATCGTTTCTCAAGATCGCGAAGAACAACCAGTGGATCCTACTCAGTGCAACGCCGGGGGATACCTGGCTCGACTATGTCCCACTGTTCATCGCCAACGGGTACTACAAGAACCGAACCGAATTCGCAGAGCGACACATCGTCTGGGATCGATTCGCGAAGTATCCAAAGGTAAAGAGGTATCTCGATACGGGGCTGCTCGAGGCTCGTCGTAGAAAGATACTCGTCCCCATGCCGGCAGAGCGTCATACAAGACGTAACCGGTCCTACATCCCCATGGAGTACGACAAGGAGATGTACGAATCCATCGCTAAGAAGCGTGCGGATCCATGGACCGGGGAGCCATATAGAAATGCTGCCGGCGTCTGTTACGGTCTACGCAAGTGTGTCAACATGGATAGGTCTCGTGTGGATCATATTCGTCTGATAGCGCGCAAGCGTAAGAAGCTGGTTGTGTTCTACAACTTCAACTACGAGCGAGACATCCTGCTTGAGTTGCTGGATGAATTCACCGTGGCTGAGTGGAACGGACACAATCACGAGCCAATCCCGTCTACTGATTCATGGGTATATTTGGTACAGTATACCGCGGGCGCCGAGGGGTGGAACTGTGTAGAGACGGACACGATTGTGTTCTACTCCCTCAACTACTCGTGGAAGGTCTTGGAGCAGGCTGAAGGTCGCATCGACCGAATCAACACTCCGTTCACGGATCTCCACTACTTCTATTTTTTCTCGGAGTCTGGAATAGACTCTGCCATTCGGAAGGCCGTCCAAGAGAAGGGCGTCTTCAATGAGCGCATATTTGCGCACAACCTGTAAAGGAGCATGAAATGTCCATGAAGCCCGGTTGCGTGGTTTACAACCCTGCTGAAAATTTCTGGTGTGTTCTCGTTGAGCATCGTAGGGATGACGGCGAGATTCGTAGGTTTATGTCATTCCACAAGAGCCGCCTGGAAGCCCAGATGATCAAGAAGGCTCACGAGGAAGCGAATGCTAATGAGCGTGAGGTCACAGTCTCGATGTTCGAGTACGATTATATTCCGAATGACGAGATGTTGGCTGCCCGAATGATGATGGATGCATTCGAGCAGATCTTCGTGGACGCCGATAAGGAGCGCTGCAATGACTGCAACGATTGATGTGGCTCCTTGGTGTGTGTTGGCCACTATTAAGTTTACAAAATCCCTACCTCCTTGTGAGGTTCTGAGTATCCATTATTGTAAAAAGGAGGCTCAAAAAATCGCAGATGAACTGTCCGCTGACGAACGCTGGCCCACAACTACCAAACTGCTCGAGTACTCTGGGGAAGTTTGTGATCTGAAAGAGGGAGATTATCTGTTGGGTCACAAGATCGACGTCATTATGGAGTACTCTTACTCACATGTAGGTGCGAAATGAAGACTGAAAACGGTTACACACTCTCTGACTTCAAAGTCGATATTTCTGAAGAGCCGGGGTGGGTCAGGATTCGTCTTGAATGTTTCGCAGACAATCGAGTCGACATCCCGTTTCAACTGTCGGTTAACTCGTTGATCGATTCGGACTGTACGCACGACACGAAGTTCTTCTACTCGGTGTTGTCGCAAACGATCTCGGACCTGGTTAACGCCATCACAACCGAGGATATTTATCAACCCGATCCATGTGAGTGCCAGGACCATTACTGGTTCAAGACGCACCCGGATGATCGTCAGGAGTACTGGCGATCGAAGAGCGGGCGGATCTTCCCGAAGACACATACCCTCAAATGCCCGCACAATCCAGCAAACAGGAGAAAGAATGGCTGACAAGACTTATATTTTCGGACAGAACATCTACCACGAGTGGATGGTTCACATCGCCACGGTTGATGAGTCCACCAAGCAGCGCTACGAGTATTACGCATTTTTCGAAGATCGTGCTAGGGCGGATACCTACGTCAAGGGTATCGTGTCTATGATGCACGAGAAGAACGTCGCGATCCGAATGGTCCAAGTGGAGTGCTTCGATAACATCGACGCTCTGCGCATCTACTGAGAAGGGATATTTTCCATAATGTTTACGGTCCAGTTTGAATACGGGATGGGTCCCTACGCTCCGGTTGAATCCTGTGAGGGTTTCGAGACCCTTGACGAGGCGTACGACTTTGCGAGTCGGGTCCTCAACGAAGTGTCGGCGGTTATTCGTGATGGTGAGATTGCGGATAATGCCATCATCCGAATCTGGCGAGAGGACAAGACTGGGAAACTGATCAACTCTTGCGTGAAGGGGTGTTGCTGATATGTCATACTATGTGTTGACTGTTCAGGGGTATCATAAAGATCTCCTTTGTTTCGAGGAGAGGCATCGGCTGGCTACTTTTCTGGATGCGATTGCCGAATCTGCAAACATCCTCGAACACGAGACCCCCAATCGTAGGTACATGCGGTACGACGTTAGAATCGAGTTGACTGATGAACATTGATCAGGTTCGGTATGGCGGGTGCTACTCACTGGAGATCAGCGGGTACAGGAAGAATCATCGCGTACTCGAGGTGAAGCAGCTATTCGAGTACCATGATACCATCTTTGCGTATCTGTCGAACATGTTTGCAAACGAGCCATGGGGAAAGTCATGCGATAGCTACGACATTCGAATCGGAGTTAGCGAGGTTGCAGAGCCCGAAGAGTGACATTTGTAGGGCGGGGGATCGCCTAAAAACGGTCCCTCGCTCTGCAAATACTACTTGGATTCTCATTTTTTGCCGGGACAGAGTGGGACAGAAACGGGACAAAGTGGGCCACTTCCGGGACAAAAACGGGACAAAAGGGTCTTCAGGCGGGCCTCGTTACCCACTACGGATGGGGTCTCATTACCCACTACTGGGCCATTTTTGGCCCATTTTGGGACAGTGTCCCACTTTTTTGTCCCACTGTCCCACTTTTGGCCCACCTACAGTGGGTGACGTTTTCCGCGGAATATCAACGAAAAGTCCCTGCTGTCCCATTTGGCCCACTTATTTTTCTATTAAATTAAATTAAATTAAAATTAAATATATATAATAAGAGCCCCGGGACAGTGGGCCAAACGGGACACCCTGCAATTTCATGCAATTTCTGGCCCGATTTCACAGTGGGTAACGACCCCATACAAAAACTTTTCGTATAATGGATAGAACGGGGCCCATTACGGGTCCTATATCCTTTGGCCCCAGGGGCTTTACCATTTCTTTACCTTTGCGAAAGGAGCAAACATGAGCGCGAAGGAAAACAAGTATCAGCGAGAACTGATGGGGAAGCTATCCCGGCTATTGCCCGGATGCCTCATCTTGAAGAACGACCCTAACTATCTACAGGGAGTTCCTGATCTTCTGATCCTTCATGGTGACATGTGGGCCATGCTTGAAGTCAAGGCCTCCGACAAGGCGCACGTTCAACCGAACCAGACATATTATGTCAACCGCCTGACTATGATGGGCTTCGCTCGTTTCATCTATCCGGAGAATGAGAAGGAAGTCCTGGACGAACTTCAGATTTATTTCGGAGTCCGCCAGTGAGATTCGTTGATCACTCCAACCTCGAAGGGAAGCACGCATTCCTCGGGGCTAGCAAGAGCTCATGGCTCCGGTACGATGACAACAAAGTCATCAAGACATATCGTAATGCTCGAGCAGCCGCTATCGGGACACAACTCCACGAGATTGCTGCTGAGCATATTCGTTTGGGGCTCCCCTTCGGTGACACTGTAGATACCGTCGGTATGTTCGTCAATGACGCCATCCGATATTCGATGACCCCGGAGCAGGTTCTATATTTTAGCCCCCATGCCTTCGGAACCGCCGATGCTATTTCGTTTGACCCAGACAGTGAACTGCTGCGTATTCACGATCTCAAGACCGGACTAAGCCCGACCAAGTTCGAACAGCTCGAGATCTACGCCGCGCTTTTCTGCCTGGAGTATAACATTTCACCAACGATCAACATGAATCTTCGCATTTATCAAAATGGTGAAGTAAGACCCCATACTCCTGACGCAGATGATATTCGTGACATCATGGCTCGAATCGTCCACTTCTCGGATATTCTAAACTTGGAGGACCAGTGCTGAACGTAAATACCCCCACCCCTGAAGAAACAGACGATACTCTGTCCCACTACGGTATCCTCCGTAAGTCGGGTCGATACCCGTGGGGTTCGGGCAAGGATCCCTACCAGCGCTCTCTGGATTTCCAGGGACTTGTGAAGGGACTCGAATCCAAGGGCATGAGCGAAGCTGAGATTGCTCGAGGCCTCGGTATGACCACAACCGAGCTCCGTGCTACGAAGTCGATCGCCAAGCGAGAACGCCAGGCGGTCGAAATCGCGATGGTACGCAAGCTCAATGAGAAGAACATGTCCCAGGCTGCCATTGCCGATCGTCTCGGTATTTCCTCCAGCACCGTGCGCAACTATCTGAAGGAAGACGCCGGACGAACCGCGAGCAAGATCGAAGGCACCGCGGATATTCTGAAGCGGGAGGTCGACAAGCACAAGTATATTGATATTGGTGCTGGCACTGAGGTGAATCTTGGAACCACCGCGACGACTATGAAGCTCGCCGCCTCCACGCTCGAAGCGCAGGGTTATAAGGTCCAGGATATTAAGATCCGACAACTCGGCACCGATAGATATACAACCACTCGCGTTCTCGTCGCCCCGGGCATTGAAAAACGAGAGGTCGTCCAGAATCTTGATAAGATTCATGTCGTTGGTGTCCGAACAGATCCGGACGGTAATAAGCTGTCACTGAAACCACCCGCACCTCTCGACTCCAAACGAGTCATGGTTCGATATTCTGAACAGGGGGGTGCTAACATGGACGGTGTTATCGAGATTCGAAGAGGTCTCAAAGACCTGAATCTCGGTAAATCGAACTACGCGCAGGTTCGTATTTCCGTAGACGGCACCCACTACCTTAAGGGCATGGCCATCTACGCTGATGATCTACCTGCCGGAAAAGATATTCGATTCAACACCAACAAGTCGAAGTCTGTTCCAATGATATCCGATGGCGACTCCGTGCTGAAGCGCATGAAGTCTGACCCGGATAATCCGTTTGGCGCGATTATCAACCGTCAGATAGAATATTTGGACAAGAATGGTAAGAAAAAACTTTCACCTATAAATATTGTGAACGAAGAAGGTGATTGGGGGGATTGGTCTAAGACGCTGTCCGCCCAGTTCCTTTCAAAGCAGAACCTCTCGTTTGCAAAGCAGCAGCTCGATATTACAACTTCGGAGAAGAAGAATAAATTTGAAGAGATTATGTCTCTTACAAATCCTGTTCTCCGTAAGCGAGCACTGCAGGAATTTGCAGATTCCTGTGATTCTGATGCGACTCGTCTCCGCGCTGCTTCCGTACCGAAACAGGCATATCAGGTTATTTTGCCAGTCAAGACCCTGAAGCCGACTGAGGTATATGCGCCGAACTATAAGAACGGAACGCAGGTCGCACTCGTCCGATATCCTCATGGTGGCACATTCGAGATTCCGATCTTGACTGTAAATAACGGACACAAGCAGGCCCGTAGAAGTATAGGTGAGCTGGCAGCTGACGCAATCGGTATTCACCCGAAGGTAGCACAGCGACTGTCAGGTGCCGACTTCGATGGTGACACTGCGCTGGTTATTCCAATCACACCTAAGAGTCGTATTCGTTCTACATCTCCGCTGAAAGGTCTGGAAGGATTCGATCCCTCTGCTGCATATCCTGGATATCCGGGTATGAAGGTCATGTCGGAAACTACCAAGCAGCGAGAGATGGGTAAGATCTCAAATCTTATTACAGATATGACAATCAAGGGCGCGACGGATGCTGAGCTCGCCAAAGCAGTTCGACATTCAATGGTAGTTATTGACGCCGCTAAACATAAGTTAGACTATAAGACCTCCGCCATAGATAACGGTATCGATTCACTTAAGAAGAAATATCAAGATGGTGGTGGTGTGTCTACGCTTATTTCTCGCGCGGGATCCGAGGTAGCTATTCCAAAGCGTAAGCTTAGGTCGGCTGCGAAGGGTGGATCTATCGATCCCGTCACCGGACGAAAGGTATATGAGGACACTGGCGAATCATACACCGTGACGAAGGAATTCAAGACCAAGGCACCTCGTGTTGAAACCGTACTGCGCACCCAGAAGGTGTCGCGTATGGAACTGGTTGACGACGCCCGCAAGCTTTCTTCAGGTACACCCATGGAGGAACTGTATGCCCGCTATGCCAACAACATGAAGACCCTCGGAAATACCGCCCGTCGCGAGCTCGTAAATACCCCCACCCTAAAAAGAGACCCCCTTGTAGCCAAGGAGTACTCGGAAGAGGTGGCCTCCCTCAAGGAGAAGGTCCGTACAGCCCTCAAAAACGCACCCCGGGAGCGTCAGGCTCAATTGATCGCCGGCGGTGTGGTGAAGGCAAAGGTCGACGAGAATCCTTCAGCTACAAAGGAAGAGAGGACTAGACTCGAGTCACAGGCTCTCAAGGCAGCGCGTGCCAGGACAGGAGCCTCCCGTAAGGAGGTCCAATTCGACATTACCGACAACGAATGGAAAGCCATCATGAATGGTGCAGTCAGTAACGCCATGATGGAGTCCATCGCAAGGTATGCGGATCCGGCGAGATTGAATGAACTATCCATGCCTAAAGACAAACCAGTTCTTTCAACTAGTGTGATTGCTCGTGCTCGTGCTATGGCTCGAAACGGTGCAACCACATCTGAGATCGCCGAAATGCTTGGCATCTCCACGTCGTCCGTTCGAGAAGCTGTGCGAGGTTGATAGACATGACTACTCGATACTTGACGACAACAGATAATCCTTACGATCCTAAAGATGAGTTCGACTTGTGGTTTGCATTCGACACGAACAATGGTTACAACACTTGTGCTCTCCTTGATCGTGTGTGCAAGACAAGCTCAAACCTTAGTGATGCTTTGGTTGCTGATGA
>ERZ773267.588-NODE-588-length-23573-cov-15.047623_pt1 | contig 23573 bp, 22 predicted proteins | sample MGYA00511959_ERZ773267 | MGnify/ENA primary metagenome ERZ773267 (study PRJEB29015, sample SAMEA2738165) | human oral metagenome | biome: human oral; feature: human-associated habitat; material: saliva | place: China | collected 2240 ... | reverse complement strand
TCTGTGCTTTGAAATTAGGTACAATAGATGAATGCGATCAGAATTTACAAACTGTGCCTAAACGTCATATTTTTCAGGATCCAGCCTTTTCTTGGTTGCTTGATAAATAAATCTAAGAGTATAGAGAAAATAAATTAGTTAAACAAAAGGAGAAAAAATATTATGTGTCAAGGATGTCAAAATAAAGTAGTAGAAAGAGCAGCATATAGAGTAGATCACGTGGGATCATTTTTAAGACCTAAGGAGTTAGTAGAAGCTCGTGAAAAATTTTCAAAAGGGGAATTATCACAAGAAGAATTAACTAAGGTAGAAGATAAAGTAATTACAGAATTAGTTGAAAAACAAATAGCAAATGGACTAAAAGGAGTAACAGATGGAGAGTTTCGTCGTGCATACTGGCACCTAGACTTCTTTTGGGGACTTAATGGTGTAGAACACGTTCAAGGTGAAAAAGGTTACCCATTCAAAGGTATCGAAACTAAACCAGATACAGCAAAAGTATCAGGAAAAATCAGTGGAGAAAATCATCCATTTGTAGCACACTATAAATTCTTAAGAGACTTAGTAGCTGATAAAGAAGGTGTAACTGTAAAATTAACAATTCCCTCACCATCACAATTATACTTTGAGTTAATTCGTACAGAAGATCACATTAAAGGATATGAAAAATTCTATCCAACATTTGAAGAACTAAAAGATGCGATTGTAGCAGCTTATAAACAAGTTATCGCAGACCTTTATAACGAAGGATTACGTGTATTACAATTTGATGATTGTACTTGGGGAGCATTAGCTGATGATGGATTTGCGAATCGTTTCCGTGACGCACGTCCTTTAGAAGAAGTTCGTAGAGAATATGCAGCACGTTGTCTAGCATTAAATAATGAAGTTATCGAAGGGAAACCAGGAGATTTAGCTATCAATACGCACGTTTGTCGTGGGAATTTCGCTTCTAAATGGATTTCTCAAGGTGGATACCAAAACGTTGAAGATGAGTTACTTGCGGGAGAAAATGTAAATGCATATTACTTAGAGTACGATACAGATCGTGCAGGAGATTTCAAGCCACTAGCAAAAGTTGGAAAAGATAAAAAAGTTGTTTTAGGATTAATTACATCTAAATTTGCAGATTTAGAAGATAAAGAAGAAGTAATCGCAAGAATTAAAGAGGCTAGCGAATATGTACCTTTAGAAAATATTTACTTAAGTACACAATGTGGATTTGCTTCTACAGAAGAAGGAAATGTGATTACAGAAGAAGATCAATGGAAAAAAATCGCCCTAATTAAAGAAATCGTAGAAGAAGTTTGGGGTACAGAAAAATAATGATACTTTAGTATTTCTTCAGCTACACTAAATAAATAGAATTATATAATTAAAGTAAATGATGAAAGCAAGCACATAAATTGACATATTTATATATAATACAGTAAACTAAACTAGCATTGATTTCATTCGTTCAATGTTAAATAATATCTGGTTTTATTATTCTTATTATAAAATATAGTCTATTTAATTAATACATGAGTAGCAATGTAAGTCTCTCACTGTCGAATAGACAAATGTATTTAACCATTATTAAATAGGGGAAACCAAAATAATTTGTAGTTAGAAAAATAGGACTTAAAATCAAGGAGGAAAAAAGAATGAAAAAGAACAAATTGTTTATAGGAGCACTAGCGTTAGTAATGAGTGTTGTAACAGCATGTAGTTCAAAAACGCAAAACACAATTACCACTTCTCAAGATAAAGATACTTTCACGTATGCTATTAATGATGATCCATCATCAACTAACCCAATCAAGGTAAGTGACCGTTGGGGATTAACAATGACTAATATTATTTACTCACCATTAATCAAAGTTAATGGGGATGGTTCAAAAGAATATGCCTTAGCAGAATCTACTGAACTTGCAAAAGATGGTCTTAGCTTAAAAGTTAACTTAAGAAAAGACGTAAAATGGTCTGATGGACAAAAATTCACAGCTGATGATGTAGTCTTCACTTATCAAACAAAAGCTAAAAAAGAAAATGGAAACTTTAAAAACTTATGGATCGGAGACAAACCGATAACTATTGAGAAAGTAGATGACTACACTGTAGTATTTAAGTTCCCAGAACCAAGTGCAGCTGCGGCAAATAACATTGCGAATGAAACTTACATTATTCCAAAACACGTTTATGGAAATGTATCTGACTTCTCAGTTAAAGAATTAAAAGAAACACCAGTAGGAACTGGACCATACAAACTAGTAGAAAACAAACGTGGAGAATACATTAAATTTGAAGCGAATGAAAATTATTACAATGGTAAGCCAAAAGTTAAAAATGTAGTACTACGTATTATTAAAAGTGCTGATACTACAAAAGTAGCATTACAAAAAGGTGAGGTAGATGCAGCATATGTATTACCTGCTGCAATTAAAGATTTAGATTCTAAAAACATCGATACTTATCCTTACAGTGAAAACCGTATCGGATACTTAGGACTAAACACAAACACAGATGAATTAAAAGATGTTAAAGTTAGACAAGCTATTTTATACGCATTAAACAAAGAAGACATGAATAAAGCGGCTTACTTAGATAGCAAATACTACCAAAACCCTTATTCATTCTTACCACCGAAAAATCCATTCCATACTGATGATGTAGAGAAATATACTCAAAATGTTGAAAAAGCAAAATCACTATTAAAAGAAGCTGGAGTTTCTAACTTGAAACTTAACTTAGGATATGCAAGTAACGATGCTGCAAATACTATCCAAGCAACATTCATCCAACAACAATTACAAGCAGTAGGAATCAATGTAGAGCTTCGTGGTGGAGATGAAACAGCTATCTTTACAGAGTTAAGAAAACCTGGTTCTAAAGCTTACAACCTATTCTTAGGTGGATATATCATGGGTAACGATCCTGATTTATACTCTAAGCTATTTGGATCAAATGGTACTTCAAATTACTTCCAATACAGAAGTGAAAAAGTTGATGGATTATTCAAACAAGGTGCAGCTGAATTAGATGAAGCTAAACGTAAAGAAGTGTACAAAAACCTTCAACAAGAAATTGCTAACCAAGCATACCTATACCCAATCGTAGATAACCAAAAAATCTTAGCGGTTAACAAACGTGTTGGAAATGTTAACGATGCTAAGTTAGTTCCAATCTACACATTTGATGATTTATCAAAAATTACTCTTAAATAGTAATAGTAGTGGAAAATAAAATATAGTGTGAGGGGGAGTACGATAAAATCCTATTTATAATAAGATTTTATAGTATCTCCCTCGCTTTATTAGTTTTAAGGGGAATGTTCATTTATAATTTATATCGAAAAGATTTGTGATAAATCATAAATGAATTTTATAAAAATATAGTAGTTAAAATTTAAAGGAGATTGTATGATTCGATATATTTTGAAACGTATATTACAAGCAGTACCATTACTTTTAGTAATATCGTTTATAGTATTTACTTTAATACATTTAGCACCATATGATGCTATCGATGCACAGATAACGTCGAATATGTCACAAGAAGAAATTAATATTCTTCGTGAGCAAAGTGGACTTAATAAACCATTCTTAATTCAGTATGTGGATTGGTTAGGACAAATATTGAGTGGAAACTTCGGACACTCATTAGTAACTCACAATAGTGTAGGAGAGGAAATTCTAGCGAAAATACCTAATACAATATCATTAGTGTTACCTGCATATGTAACAGCATTAGTGATTGCAATAGTATTAGGATTATTAGCGGCTGCAAATAAAGGTAAATGGCAAGATAAACTTATCGATGCTGTTGCTTCACTTGGAATAGCTACTCCATCATTTTGGATAGCAATGATATTTATCTATGTTTTAGGATATCAATTAAACTTATTCCCAATAATAGGAATGCACACAATTGGTAAAGAGGATGATTTTGGTGATTTCTTATCACACTTTATCATGCCTTATCTAACATTAACAATCGTATTCTTCGCAGAACTTACACGTTATGTAAGGTCTTCAGCTTTAAGTCAAACAAATGAAGAGTATGTAGTGGTTCAACAAGCTTTTCAAGCGACAAAAACTCAAATCTTCACAAGGCACATTATAAAAAATGTATTAATACCAGTAATAACTCAAGTCGGTATGTCACTGCCGATGTTAGTAACTGGAGCGATTATTACAGAAACAGTATTTAGTTGGCCAGGAATTGGACCATATATCACACAAGCAACTAGAGCGTTAGATTATCCTATAATAATGGCGGTAATGTTACTGTCAGCTACATTAGTAATAGTAGGTAATTTAATTTCAGACATACTTTACTCAATAGTAGATCCTAGAATTAGAAGAGGAGGTAAGTAAGATGAAAAGATTTATTAAAATAGCTAAAAGTTCAAAAATCTATATTTTTTCACTTATTTTTATAGCGATATTAGTGTTTGTATCATTAATAGCACCTTTACTTCCTATTGATCCAGCGGCTACTGATGTAGCAAATCTATCTCAATCACCGAGTCTACAACATTTATTCGGGACTGATGAGGTAGGACGTGATTACTTCATTCGTGTAATCTATGGAGGGCGTATTTCTCTTATAGTAGGATTACTAGCGATGGTGACTGCCGTAACAATCGGAACGATAGTAGGACTTATCGCAGGTTATGTTGGTGGAGTTGTTGATACTTTACTTATGCGTTTAGTTGATGTATTATCATCTATTCCATGGTTAGTATTAGTAATTGTACTTAGTGTATTTTTAAAACCAGGAATTGGTTCAATAATTATAGTAATAGGATGTTTTTCTTGGATGCGTCTTGCGAGATTAGTTCGTGCTGAAACTCTATCGGCAAAAGAATATGACTATGTAGTATATAGTAGATTTAGTGGGGTAAAAACTATCTCTATCCTAAAGAAGCATATTATTCCAGCTATAATACCAACTTTAGTAGTAGCAGCAAGTGCTTCAATAGCAAATGCAATAATGACAGAAGCGGCACTTAGTTTCTTAGGTCTTGGTATTCAACAACCTATGACTTCTTGGGGAACATTACTACAAAATGCACAACAAAGTCTACAACGTGCTCCTCATATGGCTATCATTCCTGGATTATTTGTAATGTTAACAATTTATTCATTCAATAATATTGGTAACTTATTTACAAAATATATTCAAAAGGAGGGAGAATAGTATGACAAATATAGTAGAATTAAAAAATCTAACGGTTAATTATAAACCAAATAAAGAAGTAGATAAACAGTTAATACATGGTATCGATATTAATTTTAGAAAAGGTTATATTACAGGAGTTGTCGGTGAATCAGGTAGTGGAAAAAGTATTCTGATGCGTAGTATAATGTCTATTCTTCCTAACAATATTTTTGATAAAAATGATAAGTTTAACTTTGATGGAAAGGAAGTTAAGAAGGGCGAAAAATTACCAATCTCTATGATTTTCCAAAATCCTATGACTTCACTTGATCCAGTTAGAACGATTGGTTTTCACTTAATAGAAGTAATAGAAAGATTTCAAAATAAATCTAAAGAAGAAGCGAAAAAATTAGCAATAGAGCAACTTGAAAAAGTAGGAATTCTTAACGCGCCGCTTAGAATGGAGCAATATCCACATGAATTATCTGGTGGTATGCGCCAAAGGATATTAATAGCTATGGCGTTACTTGCTAATCCTAAGTTATTAGTAGCAGATGAACCAACAACAGCTTTAGATGTTACGGTTCAAGCACAGATTCTATCTCTTATTAAAAAATTACAAAAAGAAACAGAACTTAGTGTAGCATTAGTCAGCCATGACTTCGGTGTAATAGCTGGAATGTGTGACTATGTGTATATTATGTATAGAGGTAGAGTTGTCGAAAAAGGAAATGTTGAAGAAATCTTCAGTAATGCACAACACCCATATACAAAACAACTTCTTGCAGCGGCAAGATTAGAAAATACTAATAAAGAACTTCTGACTGTTGATTATAAAGAAGATAACAAACACTATACTTGGCAAAAACTTAGCGATACTCATGAGTATCTGAAAGAGGTGGAGTAATGAGTAAAGAGTATTTAAAACTAAAAAATGTACGAAAAGTTTATAAGTCTAAAGGAATGGGCAAAGAAGTCAAAGAAACTATAGCTGTTAATGATATTAGTTTAGATATTTATAAAGCTGAGACGCTAGCTGTAGTAGGTGAATCTGGAAGTGGAAAGACTACCCTAGGTAAGGGGATATTAAATATTGATCCATTCATGTCAGGTGATGTTTTTGTAGAAGGTAATGAAAAATCATTAACAAAAATGTCGAAAAAAGAACTTGCAGAAGTATATAGCAAGATGCAAATTATATTCCAAGATCCTTATTCATCACTAAATCCACGAATGAGTGCTTTAGATATAGTTATGGAAGCTTTACATAAAGAAGACAAAGAAACTGCGAAGAAAAAGGCGTTAGAAATTTTAGAGTTTGTTGGGATTTCTAATGAAGACGCGTTAAAATTATCAAATGCTTTTAGTGGAGGGCAACGTCAACGTATAGGTATTGCTCGTGCAGTTGTAACAAAACCAGATTTCATTCTATGTGATGAACCAACTTCTGCCCTAGATGCTTCAACACAAGCTCAGGTAATTAATTTATTAAAAGATTTACAAGAAAAATTCTCTCTAACATATTTATTCATCTCACATAACTTAGGTGTAGTAGAGTATATCGCAGATAGAATAGCTGTAATGTATAGAGGTAATCTAGTAGAATTAGGAACAACAGCACAGATTATGAAAAATCCGCAGCACGTTTATACAAAACGTCTTCTAAACTCTATGCCGATTATTGATCCGGTAAGAGCAAGAAAGATGTTTGAAGAATTCGAAGTTAGTGCAGAGGAAATAGTAATAACTGGCAGTGAAAAATTCGAAGAAGTTGAAGAAGGACACTTTGTGTTAAAATAATAATTTGAATGCCAATCTCAAAAATTAGAAAATTTAACTTTTGAGGTTGGTATTTTTGCAAAAATATTTAAAACAGATTTTGACAGTAGGCAAACTTTGGAGTAAAATAAGGGAGTGACTCAAAAATCGTGATTTCGTAGAAATCGATTTTGTCGAGTCACCCCCGCAAAGTTTATTAGATATCTAAAAAGCTTTTATAAAGCGTATTTTGATATCAATAAACAACTGTGTCTATGAGTTTTTTTGTAAACTTTTTTAAAATCTAGGACTTTTGGGTCAGCCCTATGAAGAAATTAAATAATGAGGTATAATTATGGCTAAGAAAAAAGAATTAAAAACAAATGCTATGCGATTTTTAGATGAAAATGGTGTAGAGTACAATCATTTTGAATTTGATGCAGAAAGTGATGCTGCGAAGACTGGTGTAGGAGTAGCTGATATTATCGGGCGCGATCACAATCAAGTATTTAAAACAATTATGACTACCGATGGTAAAGGTAACTACGTTGTGGGAGTACTTATGAGTGAAGATAGTATAAACTTTAAAAAACTTGCCAAAGCAGCAGGTGTGAAAAGTTTATCAATGTTACCACTTAAAGACCTAACAAAAATTACAGGATATGTAAAAGGTGGATGTTCACCATTTGCGATGAAAAAACTATTCCCAACTTTTGTAGATGAAAAATGTCGTGAAGTTGAAACGATTATTATCTCTGCAGGTAAGGTAGGTCATCAAGTGGAAGTAAAACCAGAAGTTTTAGAGCAATTTATCGGTGCTCAAGTAGTAGACTTCAAAGCTGAATAATATAAAAAGGACGACTTTAGGTAATGAGGTGCATTCTAAAATTTAGGGCAGACTTATATTTAAAGTTGTCTTTTATAAAAAAATATCGAGAAAAGGTTTGCATTGATAAAAAAAAGGAGTATAATATAAGTAAAATAAGTAGTTGGGGAGGTGTATACTTATGAAAAAAAATATTAAAATAGGAGCAATGAGTTTGTTATTAGTGCTACTTCCAGGAAGCTTAGGAGTTGGTACAGTCTATTCTTCATCGGGTGGAAATGCTAATGTGAATGAAGAAAATGCAACATACCAAGATAATAATGTAATCGGAGTAGATAAAAGTCCAATTATGAATAATTTTGAGAATACTGCAGAGAAGATTTCTAAAAGTATTCCTTATGACTATCCCGTAGGTTCGGCATATCCAACAAGTGTAAGTTATAGTCAATTTTATGATGGGCGTGGTTGGGCTTCGGGTACATTATACTTCAGCGATATTTATCCAATAGGAAATGGTAAAGTACGTGTTTGGTACCATGGAGAACTAAATTAAATATAATAAACTCATTTTATAGAGATGTCTTAGAGTATATATTACTCTAAGGCATTTTCTTTTTTTGTTGGAGTAACTCAAAAATCAAATAGATTTTGTCAAATTACCTGCGTAAAGTTTTTTAGTTTTTATAAAGTAAATATATAAATAAATAAATAAATCTCTGCGTTTAAACTTTTTTAAAATATGGACTTTAAGGTCAGCTTCTTAAAAAGTTAGATATTATTGTTGAAAAAAGACAATAATCCTCCCTAAATATTTATGAAAACGCATAAAGTAACAATATTTACGCTAATTGAAAATGTATTGTAACATAATTGAAATAGTTTAGATATTTTAATGAAACGTTGTTTTGATATAATCTTAAGAGTAAGGAGGCGTGGTATGTTATTTGATACACATGCGCATCTAAATGATGATGCTTATTTAGAAGACTTAGAAGAAACTATTGCTCGTGCAAAAGAAGCGGGAGTAAAATTAATAAACATAGTTGGTTTCGATGATAAAAGTATAGAAAAAGCACTGGAAATCACAGCTAAATATGACTTTTTATATTTAACAGTAGGTTGGCACCCAGTAGAAGCAATTGACTTTACAGAAGAAAAATATGAAATGATAAAAAAAATTGCTTTAACTAATGATAAAGTAGTAGCCATCGGCGAGATTGGTCTAGATTATCATTGGGATAAAAGTCCAAAGGATGTTCAAAAAGAAGTATTTAGAAGACAAATTCAACTAGCGAAAGAAGTAAATAAACCAATAGTAATTCACACGCGTGATGCTATGGCAGATACAATACAAATACTTCAAGAAGAAAAAGCTAGTGAAATCGGTGGAATAATGCACAGCTTTTCTGGTTCTGTAGAAAGCATGAATATAATGCTAAAAGAAAACTTCTATATTTCATTAGGTGGTCCAGTAACATTTAAAAATGCAAAAACACCTAAAGAAGTAGCAAAAGCTTGTCCATTAGATAAGTTGCTAATTGAAACGGATTGTCCGTACTTAACACCAACACCATATAGAGGAAAAAGAAATGAACCTGCATACGTGCATTATGTAGCACAAGAAATTGCAGACCTTAAAGAAATGTCGTATGAACAACTAACAAAACAAACATTCAATAATGCATGTACGTTGTTCGGATTAGAAGATAAAAAGGAGATTGATTAATACATGAAATTAGGTAGAATTGTAGCCGCAGCGGCAACATCAGGATTATTATTATCGGGAGCTTTCGTAGTAGCGGAAGAATATACAGGGCACAATGTTTTCGCCGTAAACTTAGATAATAGTAATAAAATTGAGCTGAAAACTAAAAAAGGAACAGTTAGAGAAATTCTTATCGCTAATAATATTCCTTTTGGTGCAGACGATAGAGTTGAACCAGGATTAGATACAAAAGTAAATGGTGGAGAAACTATTAACATTTATAAAGCTCATGAAATAACAATTATTGATGGAAATACAACTACGGTAAGAAAAACTACTTATAAAAAAGTTGAAGATATCTTAAAAGAATTAAACATTACTCTTGGTGAAAAAGATGAAGTTACACCAGGATTAAAGAGTGAAGTAGCTACAGTTGATACAATTAAAATTGCTAGAACTGGAAAAACTACTGAAACTAAAAAAGAAGTAATCAAATTTGAAACAAAAGAAGAAAAAGATGATTCTAAATATGTAGATGAAAAAGTTACAAAAGTTGAAGGTAAAAATGGTGAGAAAGAGGTTACTTACAACGTTGTAAGAGAAAAAGGTAAAGAAGTGTCTAGAGAAGTTGCTTCTGAGAAAGTAATCACTGAAGCTACAGCTAAAGTTGTTGTAGTAGGAACTAAGCAACGCCCAGCAGAACAGAAAGCTTCTAGTCAAGCAACATCTTCAAGTCAATCATACGCAGCTCAATCATATTCATCAGCTGGTGGATCTGTTGTGTTATCAAATGGTAATACGGCAGGTGCTGAAGGTGCTGCAGCGGCTCAAGAGATGGCTCGTCGTACTGGAGTACCAGCGTCAACTTGGGAACATATCATCGCTCGTGAATCAAATGGTCAAGTAGGAGCAAGAAATGCTTCTGGAGCTAGTGGATTATTCCAAACAATGCCTGGATGGGGATCTACAGCTACAGTTCAAGATCAAATTAATGCGGCAACTCGTGCATATCAAGCACAAGGACTGTCTGCTTGGGGAATGTAATAAATAAGTAAAAGAAGACGATTAATCGTCTTCTTTATTTGTTTCTTTTTTATTCTTTTTTGTAAGATAATAACCTAGAGTGCTCCCTATAGCTCCACATACCATGCCAATTATTACTACTGTTGGAATATACATTTTCATGCCCCCCTTATTTATTTATAATGACTCAACAAAATCGATTATTTGAAATCATGATTTTTGAGCTACTCCTTAAAATAGCTGCTATTACTTTTCACTTTCAATTTATCATAAATAAAGAGATAAAACAAGCCTTATAATAACTAGAAATATATGATATAATAAAAATGATAATGCATTTAGGTGAAAAAGGAAATCTAAGATATAGAGGAAGAACTCGTCTCTAAAGTAGAGGGGTTATCCTATTTTATAACTTAGATTTTTTGTTTTATATTTTCTTTTCAACTAGTTTGAATGTTATAAATGATATAGCTGAACAAATTATGATTGCTATTGCACTAGAGTGGAAGATGTTTCCGATACCTACTAATGGTGAAACAACACCACCTAAGAAGAATGGTACAAATCCAAAGAAAGCCGAGGCACTTCCAGCACGCTCACGTTCTAAACTCATAGCGGTAGCAGAACCAGCAGGTAAAATAAATCCTAATCCTAGTAGAAGAAGGAAGAATCCTACTTCGATAAATAGGAAAGGTAGTGTAAGAGTTAGTGCAACTGCAAGGTAGATGCTAACTAATAACATAAGGGATAACCCTAGTTTGATACTAACTTTCTCTTTGAAATTACCAGCGCTCTTGCTTCCTAAAACTATAGCAAAACCATTTAAACCAAAACATAAACTATACATTAATGGACTTAAATTATAATGAGTTTGTAAAATAAATGGTGATGCTGCAATATAGGCGAACATAGCAGCTAAGGCAAATCCTTGAACAATAACAAGAGCAAAGAATAGTTTATTTTTCGCAACATAGACAATAGAATAATATGTCTTAGTTATTGGAAGGTCTAAGCGTTTTTCAATGGCTAAAGATTCTTTAAATTTAAAGCTTACAGCTAATAAAATTACACCTATCAGTGCAAGTGTAACGAAAATTCCTCTCCAGTCTGTAAGTTCTAGTAATACACTTCCTAGGATAGGAGAAAGAATAGGTGCTAAGCCGTTAACAGCCATAAGTAGAGCAAAGAAAGCAGCTAATTCACGTCCGTGGTATAAATCTGTAGAAATAGCACGAGAAATAACTACAGCTCCTGCAGAAGATACACCTTGGATAAATCGTAATACTATCATTGCGTATACATTAGGAAAAATAATAATAGCAATAGTGCTTATTAAATAAACTATTAAGCTGATTATTAATGGATTTTTACGACCGTATTTATCACTAATAGGTCCGATAAGTAGCTGTCCTAATGCAAGTCCGACCATACTACCTGTTAGAGTAAGTTGAATTGTTGATGTACTAGAATTAAAATACGAACTCATAGTAGGTAGAGCTGGTAAATATAAATCGGTAACAAAAGGCCCAAAAGCCGATAAAATTCCTAGAAAGAGTACTAGAAAGAATTTAGAATTTCTTTTTAATGTCATGTTGACTCCTTTCAATTTTTAAGAAATATGAACAGATTATAGCATAAAAAAAATTTTTTCGTAAGTTTTTTTTTCGTTTTTTGAAAAAAGTTTATATGTAATTTTCAGTTTTCATTTTTATAAATATAAAGTTGTATTTCACAAACATTTTTTAAAAAAGATGAAGTCTGAGATGTTTACAGAAAATAACAAAAAGTACTTAAATAATCCTATATGATTAATTTAAGTACTTTTATTTTACATCGAAATCAACAGAGTCGATATTTGCGATTAATTTATTTTTTATAAACCAAATTAATGATAATACATAAACTGTATATGTGAAAAATAAAAAGCTAGAAAAAAGAGTGATTTTAGAGTTTTTTAATAGTAAAAAATTTATAAGGATGATTATTATATAAGCTATAAAAGCAACTACTAATCTTCGTGTATTTTTTTTAATCCAGTTATTGTATTTTGTTTGTAATTCGGCTCTTTTTATCTCTATATCCATAAAAAACCTCCGAAGTATATATATAAAATTATAACAAAATAAAAGAAAAGCTGCAATAAAATATATATAGTGTAAAATAGTGAATAATATTTGTATATATTGCTTAATTGTGTTGATTGAATGTAAATAAATATGGTATAATTAAGTTGCCATATTATACACAAAATAGGAGGCATTATGTCTTATTCAAGAGATTATATATTTGAAAAAATAATAGAAAAACTACCTACTTTAAAAATTCATGAGAGGCGAGAAAAAGAAAACAGTGTTTTTATTTTAGAATATGAAAATCGCCGTGCAAAGATTGATATAGATAGTTTTGTAAGGAAGCTAGGAGATAAGAAAACTAGTGAAAGTGACAAGAAGATAGAGGAATTTGTTTACTACATAGTAGGAAACTTCAATGCACAAAAAAAACTTTCTATAGATGATATAAGTGAGGATGAATTATTGGAAAATATTTTTCCAGTGGTTCGAGCTAGTAGTTTTAACAAAGATAACGAGAAAAATCTTGTTAATTTTGATCATACAAATGAAACTAGAATATATTTAGCTTATGATTTTAAAGATGGTTATAAATTATTAGACGGTAGTTTTTTAAGTAGGTTTTCTAGAACTGAAGAAGAGTTTTTGGGATTCGCTAAAGATAATTTAGAAAAACTACCACTTAAGTATAATGTGGATGAAGTTGCAGGGAATAAATTTTATTTCCTTAATGCAAAAGATGGCTATGATGGGGCGAGAATAATCGACAAGAATGTTTTGAATCATTTTTATGATAAAATAGGTGATTCATTTTATGTAGGCTTACCTCATCAAGATACATTGATAATTGCAGATGTACAGAATAAACAAGGATTAGAAGTTTTACAAAAAATGATGGTGCATTTTTTTACAGAAGGACTAGTACCGATAACAACAATAACGTTTAAATACGATGGAAAAGAACTAGAGAGTTATTTTATTTTTGTAGAATAACTGTAAAATTAAAATTTATTATAGGAGAGAGATTCATGTTATTTTTTTACAATAAGAAGATGTTAGGAGAAACATTATTAATTACTATTCAAAGTAAAGAAGAGGTAACATACGAAGATAAGAAGAATATTACACTAATTAAAGATGAAAATGGCGCTTTAGTAGGATTAAATATTTTTAATGTTGAGAACTTAAAATTAGATGGAGAAGGAAGTATCGATTTAACAGAAAATCAAAAAGAAATCCTTCAAAAACGATTAGAAAAAAATGGAATCAAAATTGACCTAGAAGGTAATAATGATGAGTTCTTCGTAGTTGGGGAAGTTTTAAGTTGTGAAAAACACCCAGACGCAGATAAATTAAAAGTAACAGAAGTAAAAGTTAATGAAGAAGAAACACTACAAATCGTATGTGGAGCTCCAAACGTAGAAGCAGGACAAAAGGTAGTAGTAGCTCTAAGCGGAGCAATGATGCCAAGTGGTCTATTAATTAAAAAATCAAAACTACGTGGAGTAGAATCAAATGGTATGTTATGTTCAAAACGTGAACTAGGTTTACCGCAAGAAGAAGTAAGAGGTATTTTAGTATTAGATGCAGATACTAAAGTAGGAACTCTTGTGAAAGATTTAAATCTTAAATAAAATCTAATTAGGAGGTGTAAAATATGGTGAATTGGAAAAAGTGGTTTTTAGAAGACGATGAAGATGAAATATATGAAGAAAGTATAGCTAAAAAAGAGAAAAAAGATGATTTAGCTGAACGTAGGGAAAAAAGAGTTGAAAACAGAAGAAAAGAAAGAGTTTACCTTGAGGAAGAAGAGGATTTTGAAATAGATTTCAGTTCCAATAAAACTAAAAAATCATTCGATGAGGACGAATTTAGTTCACAACGTAGTACTAGAAGACGTGATGAAAAAGAAGAAAAATTTGAAGCTTATGAAGAAGTTAATCTTGATGATTTTGAAGTAGATAACTACGATGACTTTGAAGATTACGAAGACGACTACGAAGAAGATTTCAAACAAGAGAAAAAATCTAAAAAAGAAAATGGCTTTATTTCTAAATTTAAAGGACTATTCAGTTCTAATAAAAAAGAAGATGAAGAATTCTTAGATGATGAATATCTAGATGAAGAAGAAGACGATGAAGCTGAGGATTATAAAACATATCTAGAGCGTCAAAAACGTGAACAAGAAGAAAAATCTAAAATAGTTGAAAAAAAATATGATGAGTCTGATTACGAAGATGAAGAAGATGACTACGAAGAAGAAAATGAGAAAAAAGTAGGATTCTTCTCAAAACTAAAAGACAAATTATTTAATGTAAGTGATGATGAGATTGATCAAGAAGAATTAGATGCAGTCTTAGATAATTTTGAAGAAGAATTAGAAGAAGAGAAAAAAACTGATAAGAGAAAAGTTCATTCTAAAGAAGAAAAAGTTTTAGAAAAAGCTGAAGATGAGCTTGAAATCGAGTTTGTAGAAGAAGAAAAAGAACAAAATGTTGTGCCTGTGTTTGAAGAAATTAATATTACAGAATATGAAGAAAAAGAAGAAGTAGTATCGGCAAGGAAAGTAACAGATATAGGTGATGCATTGAAAAAACTTGGAGTGGAGAATTCTGAAATTCGTGATGTTGATATCTTTGATGAAAATCCACCAAGAAGAACGCACCCAACACTTGCAGCTGTAAGAACTAAGAGATTAAAACAAGATCACAAAATTGATGCTCTAGGAGATAGCGTAGTACTAGGTAAAGATAGTAGTGAGCTGAAAGAAGAAGTAGCAAGTAAATATAAAGAGAAAATTAAAGAGGAAGCTTCAGTACAAGAAGAGAGAGTCACTAAGAATAAAGAGGCAAGACAAGAATTTGAAGAAAACTTCAATACACTTGAGAGAAGAAGTGATAAAATCGAAAAAGATAATCCTCTATACACTAAGAAAAACGAAAAATTAGATGGTATTTTCGATGAAATTCGTGCTAAAGAAAGCAAAGTCTACGAAAAAGAAACTCCTGAACTTGAAGTTAGAGAACTTGATGCAGAAGGAAGTCGTCGTGAAAAACTTAAATATACTTCTGTAGATGATGTTCTAGAAGGTGCTGATGATTTATTTGAAGATGATATTGATAGAGTGAGTAAAAAACTTGTGGGTGATAGATTTGAAGGAAGTCAAGAAACTACAGAAGATGTAGAAAACTTCAGAAAAGGACTATATGAAGGAAAAAAAGTAAATAATTCACAAGAGAAAACAGCTTTAGATGAACTTATTAAAACTGAGAACATAGATATTTCTCCGAAAAAAGAAGAGACTCTACCTGAAATTGAAGAATTGAATGAAAATCTAGAAGATTTAAGAAAAGATAAAAAAGAAGAGTCTTATGTTGATTTAGTTCAAGAAGCGGCTAAGATAGAAGATATTGAAGTTGAAGATTATGAAGAACTTAAAGATGTTAAAAAAGACAGACTATCTGGATATAGTGATTATCATTTAGATGAAGAGGAAATCGAAGAACTTGAAGAACAAAATTACCTTGAAGAGTCAGTTGATTCGGTAAATATCGATAGCTTGTTAAGAGAAGTTTCACCAAATAATAAAGTTGTTAAAGTTACTAATGACGTAGATAAGTTCACTGATGAGAAAGTTGTTCCTAAGGAAGTTGCTCAGAAGAGAGTAGAAGATGTTAAAACTTATCAAGAAGATGAAGAAGATGAAGTAGAACGTGGAATTGATTATATAGAAAAATTATATACTAATGATGTTTCTGAATACTTCGATAAAGGTAATGGTACTAAACTAGGAGAATACAAAACAGTTGATTATGGTTATAGACCTGTGAGTAAAGAGAAAATAGAAAATAATCAAAAAATACTTGATGCTATTTTTGAAAAATACTCTTCATCAGGATTATCAGCATCAACTAAATCGGTAACGAGCCAAATGATGAGTTCAAATACTATTACACCGAAACCACGTAGTGTAGGTAAATTCAAACCATCACCAGTATACTCATCTATATATGGTTCAGCAACACGTAAAACTACTGAAAATTCAAATAAACCGGTAGGAATATCAACTACAGGATTATCTATTAATGAGCCTGTAAAAATTACTCAAGAAGTAAAGAAAACTGAAAAACAATCAGTAGAAAAAAAAACGGTAGAAGCTAAAAAAGTAGAAAATCCGGTGCAAAGTAATGCAAATATCTATAAAGAAATAGCTTCACAAGAGGAAACTGTTTGGAATATAGGTTCATCAAAACGTGTGCCTAAAAATAAGGTGAAAAGTAAAAAATAATAACTTTAAAGGAGGTGAGATATGTTCACCTCCTTTTTGGAATTTGTTGTTAAACTCAATGAATAGAAAAATCATAATTCAAATAAGATAAGCTTCAAGAAAATATTTTGAAGCTTATTTTTAATCAATTACATATTCCCCGGGACTGATAGTGTTAACGATAGTTTCAAATAAAATTATACCAACTACGCTTAGCATTAGACGAGAACGAATTTTTTTTCTATTCTTTGGAGCATCGTAGACTTTAATCAAATGATCACTCATTTTTGCAAGAGGACTATTTGCAAGGCTTGTGATTGCTAAAATAGTAGTACCAGTTTGCTTAGCTTCTAAAACACAATCATTAATAACTGTAGTTTCTCCACTAAGAGAAAATACTAAAAGGACATCATCTTTTCTGCAGATATCTGGGATTCTTTTAATAGAATAGTGTTCAAAATAGTCGTTTGACCAAAGATTGATTAACTTAAGTTTCCTATTGAAATCACTCATAACCATGTAACTTGAGCCACTGCCTATGCAAAATATACGACGAGAATTTATTATTTTATTGGCAAAAATATCGAAATCATCTTGATTTAATATAGACATTGTTCGAGAAAATTCAACGCTAAGCTGCTCTTTTAAAGAAAGGAAGGTAGAGGTCGTTGAATTTTTATTATTTTTAGCTAGTTCTTTACTCATTTTTAAATCGTATTTTAAATCGATAAAGGTATTATAACCTAATTTTTTACAAGCACGAATTACAGTAGAAGATGAAATAAGAACAGCTTGCTTGATTTCTTTTAGGGTTGTGTGTTCAATATTATCTTGCTTCATTAGATAATCTATAGCTTGTTGTTCTGAAATGGATAGTTTATCATAGTTGTTTTTTAAATTATCAAAAAACATAAGTTGCCTCCAAGAGTAAAATTTACTAATTGATTTCCTTTTCGTTACTTAGTATTAAGTATCATAACATAAATATTTAGAAAATAAAAGCTATTTTTAAAGCGGTTTACATAGTCTAGTAAAATTTTACTGAAATAGTAATTAATTACAAATAAAGAAATTTTTAGGCAAAATAGAAAAAACCGTTTTCAAATCTGATATAATATGGCTATAAAAAATAATAAAAGGAGAAAAGGTAATGGCAAAGAAAAAAAATAAATTCGTCTCTGCTTTTGAGCAATTCGGACGTTCGTTCTTATTACCGGTATCTGTACTTCCGGGTGCAGGTATTATTAAAGGGATCGGGACAGCCTTCAGTAATTCAAACACACTAAAAATGTTCCCAATGTTAAAAAATGACATTATTCAATTTATTATGAAATTCCTAATTGTATTAGGGGATACAGCATTCAATAACTTACCGATTATTTTTGCGGTTGGGGTTGCTGTAGGTTTAGCAAAACGTGAAAAAGGTTCTGCTGCACTTTCTGGTTTACTAGGATTTATCGTATTACATTACGTACTTAACTTCCTATTAGTACAAAGCCACAAATTAGTAGACACTAGTAAATTATCAAGTAACGAAGCAAAATTAGCATTATCTAATGCCATGCAGACAAAAGTACTTGGTATCCAAACAATGGACCTTAGTGTATTTGGTGGTATTATCGTAGGTATAGTGGTATACTTCGTTCATAAGTGGGCTGTTAAAGTTCAATTACCAACAGTAATTGGATTCTTCAGTGGACCACGATTCGTACCTATCGCAACTATCGTAATTATGTCAGCAGTAGCTACTGGATTATTCTTCGTTTGGCCTCCAGTACAAAAAGGTATCAGTGTATTATCAATCTTTATCCTTAAATCAGGACCTATTGGAACGTTCCTGTATGGTTTAGTAGAAAGAGCATTATTACCATTTGGTCTTCACCACGGTTTAAACTGGCCGGTTCGTACAACAGAATTAGGTGGGGCTTGGGAAATTGGTGGACAACGTGTAGTTGGTACAATCAACGCTTACTTAGCTTCATTAGCTGATCCAAATGTTCAGCACGTAGATCCAAGTATTACAAGATTTAACGGTGGTAAATTCGTTTACTTCATGTTCGGTCTTTCTGGTGCAGCTTATGCAATGTACAAAACAGCTGATGAGAAAAAACGTAAAGTTGTAGGTTCATTATTATTCGCAGCTGCTGGTACTTCATTCTTAACAGGTATTACAGAACCAATCGAGTTCACATTCTTATTCGTAGCACCAATTCTTTATGTAGTACACGCATTCTTAGCTGGTTCAGCATTATTCGTAATGCACATGTTAGGCGCAGGGGTAGCAACTCCAACTGGACATGGATTCATTAACTGGGTAATCTATGGAGTACTTCAAGGTCCTAAAACAGCTTGGTGGTTAGTACCAATCGTAGGTGTAGTTTACTTCTTCATTTACTATATTGTATTCAGATTTATGATTGTTAAATTTGACCTTAAAACACCTGGCCGTGAAGATGGTGATGAAGTTAAATTATCTAATAAAAATGAGGCACGTGCTAAACTTGGTGTAGAAATCGCTACAATTGGTAAAGAAGAACCAAAAGCAACTGATATAACAGTTGATGGTGATGATGAAGTAATGGAAACAGTACAAAAAACACCAGAAGGAATTAGAAAACAAGCTATTGAGTTAATCAAAGCACATGGTGGTCCAGATAACATAGAAGCTGTAGATGCTTGTATAACTCGTTTAAGAATTAATGTAAAAGATAAGAGTGTGGTAGATCAAGAGCGTATTACAACGAAACTTGGAGCTATGGGATTTGCAGAAAGTGATATGCAAATGCAATCAATTTATGGATCTCATGCTAATGTATTAAAAATGGAAATCCAAGATATGCTTGGTATGGAGGAATAGTTTCATGAAGAATTTGTTTGTTACAGACTTAGACGGAACATTTGTAAAAAATTCAGTATTCGTCGAAAAAGAAGATTTAAAAGCGTATCATGATTCTAAAAATTACGGGGATTTCTCAGTTGCGACTGGGCGTTCTGTTGAAGAAATCAAATACATTGCTGAAGGTAATGATATGGATGTTACACACATGATAGGGTTTAACGGAGCGGTTGTAACAAGACAAGATGAAGTTCTTTTTGAAAAACACATTCCTACTAAAGATTTAACTGGAATATTCGAATATCTAAAAGAAAGCAAATTAATATTTGATGCTTTAGATGGGAAACAGCGTATTGGTAATTTTGATCATGAGAAGAAAGATAGATTGTGGAACATGGAGCTAATTTGTGTCGAAAATCCTTTTGAATTACTAAAAGGAAAAACAATCTATAAAATAAATGTAAGACCAACAAAAGAACAATTAGATTATCATTACGATGTAATGAAAGAGAAATTTCCAGAAGTAGAGATTTATAAATCTGGTTCAACACGTATGGAAATCACAGCAAAAAATATTTCTAAAGCTAGTGGTATTGAAACTATCAGTTCAGGGTATGATAGAGTAATAGCTTTAGGAGACTCAGGGAATGACGTGGATATGTTTAAAGTAGCAGATATTTCATACTGTATGAATCGTGCGCCACAAGAAGTAAAAGGACAAGCTACACACGTAGTAGAAGATTTTGCAGCGGCGATAAAACATTTTATAGAAAACTATGAATAGAAAAAAGAACCGGCAGTGATGCTGGTTCTTTTTTGCTATTCCATGTATTAAAATCAATAAATAAAATCCAGAGCTAACTTTTAAGTTACCTTCTGGATTTTTAATTTTTTTAGTATTTTTCTAGTATTTCTCCAATATTTCACCTCTTACCGCTGAGATAAGATAAAGTGAACCTGTAATTAGAAGAATTTCATCGTCTTGTAGCTTTGGAATAATATTGTTTAAAGCAACTTCATAATTGTCATATTTAGCAACATGAGTATCACCAAAACTTTGAACTAGGTTATCAAGATTTGATTCTTTAATCTCAATTGGAACTTTAGTTGCTGAGAATTCAGCAGGAATAGTTTTTAATTTTTCAATCATATCTTTATAGTCTTTGTCTTCAAGAATACCAAGTAGAATTTTCAATTTAGGGAATTTTTGCTTATCTAGGTAGGCTACTAAACTATCTATTCCATCATTATTATGTGCCCCGTCTAGAAGGATATTTTCACGAATCCATTCTAAACGACCTACCCAAACTGATTTACTTAGAGCTTCTTTTATAACACTATCTTCTATATCAATAATACCACGTTTTTTCAGATTAGCTAATGCTTCTAAAGCTAGAGATGCGTTAAAAGCTTGGTGAGCACCGACCATTTTTGTAGAATAATCTATACCTTTATATGAAAATTCATTGCCTTTAGCTTCGACCTTATTCACAACAATATCTTTTTCATTTAAAATACTTAAGTTAGCATTTTTTTCTTCACATATGTCTTTTATTACATTTACTACACCTTCACAAGCAGGGTAAATTAGAACATTATCATTTTCTTGGATAATTCCACCTTTTTCATATGCAATTTTTTCAAGAGTATCTCCAAGAATAGCGGTGTGATCTAGACCAATTTTTGTAATGATAGATAATACTTTTTCTTTAAAAATATTTGTTCCATCATATCTTCCACCAAGACCAACTTCCATAATTACGAAGTCTGTTTTTTGCTCTCTAAAGTATAACAGAGCTACACCAGTGATAATTTCAAAGAATGATAGTTTATCACTTGAATCTGGATTATTTTGGTCATAAATTTCTTGAACTAGTTTGAATAAACGATAAGCTTCCTTATATGAAATAAAATCATCGTTAACACGAATTCTATCGTTAAAACTTAGCATACCTGGACTTGTGTATAATCCAACTCTATACTTAGTTTTTAAGACATCTTTCAAATAAGAACAAGTAGATCCCTTACCGTTAGTACCAGCAACATGGATTACTTTAAGATCTTTTTCAGGATGATTGAAAAGTTCAAGGATATGCTCCATTCTGTGTAGCCCTAGTTTCATCCCTGTACGTTCTATTTTATAAGATGAAGTAATAAGAAGTTCTTCACAAACACACTCAATTGCGTAGTTTACAATTTCATCTTCATCTAAAGTTAGAAGTTTTTCAGCAAGTTGTTCTATAGTTAACTGACTGAAAAGCTCTAATAAGTTATTTTTATCTTCTAAATTATTTTCTTTTAAATATTTCTCAAATTTTATTTTGCAATTCAAATTCATAATAAACACCAACATTTCTAATAATATACACTTAATTTTATAATGATAAAGATGAATTGTAAAGGATATAATTTTGGTGAATTTACAGGAGAGGGTTTGAATTAAAACAAAAATTAACTGTAATTAATTCTTATAAATTAGTTATTGTTATATTGATTTTAAATTTTATACAGTATTATTGAAATTAAATATGAAAATTAACAACTTTAATTACATTTTAATTATAGTCTAAAGTTCATGTAAGGTAAGTGAGATATAATATAAACATAACAATACTTAATATTATTTTTTTCATAATATAAATGGCTCATCGAAAGATGGGCCTTTCTCCATTTTAGAAAATAATTTTCAAAACTTTTCAATTTTAGTTTCATTTTAATTATAGTCTAAAGTTCATATAAGATAAGTGAGATATAATATAAATATAACAAAACTTAATAATATTTTTTTCATAATATATGGCTCATCGAAAGATGAGCCTTTCTCCATTTTATGGGTAATTTTTGATTTTGAGTTTGAAATATTTAGATAATAGATATTTTTTTTCATCGGTTAGTCGTAATTCTATCAAGTCCAAAGGAAGCAGATAGAATGTACGAATAACACATGCTACAGAAACTAGAATTTTTAGGACGAAAGGACGAGAAAATTCTTAGTTTCGAATCAGTATAATATAAATGGCTCATCGAAAGATGGGACTTTCTCCATGTTGGTTGTATGGAGTAATAGACATACTATTAAAGGTTTCAAAATTTATAGGTTTCCGACTTGACATGAAGCTAATTTTGTAATACTATGAAATTGTATCAAGAGCCTTATTAGTTAAGGAGAGATACTTGAAGAAGAGAAAGCCTTATTAGTTAAGGATACCAAAAGGCATATCTATTTGATATGCCTAATTTTTTGATAAGAGGTAGTATTGTGATGTTTGATGTTTTTGGAGTATATCTTATTGATTTCAAACAAAATATTGGTGGGGAAATTTCTGGGAAGCACTATGCTGTTGTTATGAGTAAGATGTCAAAGAAAGATGATACACTTATTGTAGCGCCTATAACAAGTAAGAAAAAAGGCATGAAATATAGGGGTGGAATAACTATAGATTGTACAAAATATCAAAAAAATCCGACATATGAGAAGGCATTTATAAAAATTAGAAAAATAAGAGAAATTCATAAAAGTAGATTTTTAGGAAGAAAGATTTATGATTTAGAAGAATCAGATGTTATAAAATTAAAAGATACTTTTAGAAGTTATTTTGATTTATAAATTTAAGAATAATAATCAGTTCGTTTTTAATTAGTTTAAACTAAAGAGAGTAGCTCAAAAAAATTATTTGAGTTACTCTTAATTTTATACTATATCTATTTATTATATTTATTTTTTTAATCTGAGAGAATCTTTTCTCCATCAATAAGGTTATTATTTTCGATATCTTTAATTCCTATCAGTAGTAATTTAGCCTCTAATCGTTCTTTATTTGTCTGGAATTGTAACTTTTTGGAATATAATTAGATGTTTTTTAAAAAATTTTATTTGTAATAAAATTTACAGGCTGTTGACAAATGCAGAAACTGCATGAGTCAGCAGCCTGTTTTAATGAGAA
>ERZ773267.584-NODE-584-length-23636-cov-11.931343_pt1 | contig 23636 bp, 17 predicted proteins | sample MGYA00511959_ERZ773267 | MGnify/ENA primary metagenome ERZ773267 (study PRJEB29015, sample SAMEA2738165) | human oral metagenome | biome: human oral; feature: human-associated habitat; material: saliva | place: China | collected 2240 ... | reverse complement strand
GATGATGAAATAAAAAAAATTACGGCATCAAGATTGGTGTCTAATGGAAAGGAAAAGGGTTACTCTATAGATAACAGACTTAATGTTATCAATAATATTATCAAGAAAGATTTTGATGGTAAGGTAACAAAAGAACAGCTTGAATCTAGAAGCTTGATAAATATAAAACTTAAACCCGAAGTTAAAGCTGTAGTAGAAAAAGACTTCATAGAACAAGATCGAAGAAATGAGGCTATTCGTGAACAGAAGACGTGGGAAAATACTATTAGAGTAGCAAGGGAGAAAGAAATCCAACGACTTGAAAAAGAGTCAAAAAGGATCAATGAGGATAATAATGCCGTAAATGGTCGTGATATAGGGAGATTAATTACAGGTATGGGCTTTTTTACTGCAGCTACTCATGGAAGAGAGGTCGTAATCGGTGAGATAAGAGCTGACAAAAAACAAGATGGCTCTTATGTTATGAAAGCGATGATCAATGGAGAATGGTCTAAGGAACATTCGTTGACAACAAATCAATATGCTCTATTTTTAGCACATGATGACAAAACAAGACTCAAAGACTTTGAGAGAGTTTTCTCTAAAGAAATAGCTATTAGAAAAGCTGATCCTAGAGAACTATATCAAGACGTTATTGTTGTTGATGGTAAAAACATCATGACTACAGAAGAGGTCAAGATAGCACACTCTAAAGAACAAAGTGTAGATGGTCGTGATCTAGGAAACATTAATAGTCATAAGGGATTTTATGTTGACGTTAATAATGGAAGGGAAATAGATGTACAAAAAATAAATGTTGAAAGAATAAGAGAAGGTAGTTATAAGATGACAGCTGTCATAGGAGGGCGCACAGAGAAACTTGAAGCAACAATATCCGAAAAAGATTTTAACAAGTTCCTAGCACAGGATGATTATCACAGAATGAAAATGTTTGCAAAACTCTTCCCAGAAGCAGATATAAAAACTCGTCCAGAATACAAAACAAATATTGGAGAAAAAATATTAGCAGCGTTAACTGTTGCCCGAGATGTTGTTATGAATTCTCCTATGGGAGGAAGGCAAATACCTGAGGTGTATGAAAACAGAAGTATGCACGAGGCTGTAACGTTTTCAAAAGCAGGTTCAATGTCGCCAGAAATGGCAGCTGCTAATTATGAGAATCTTGCGAGAGAAGAACCAAGTCAAGAACAAGCTAAAGGTATTGGAATGGGAGTATAATTATATGAACAATTTTTTTTCTTATGATAATGAATCCAGTTTTACAACTTTAGTGATAACACCAAGTTGGAAACAATTTTTCGTAAATGAAATACCTCTAATTTTAATCTGTGGCATTTCACTGTTCGTTGCTGGCATAGATAATATACCTTATGCGACATTTATATTTTGGACAGGAGTTATTCTTTTACTATATCTTGCTTATACATTGCTTTATCTTCTGAGAATTAAATATATAATCACGGATCAACAGATTATATATATACATGGCGTTATAGGACAAGCTAAAGACTATATGGAACTCTACAGAATAGTAGATTATAGAGAACATAGCAGTTTGCAACAACAGATAGCAAAGATTAAAACTATAACAATTATTTCTGGTGATCACAGTTTACCTGAATTTAAAATGTATGGAATTTCAAAAGATAGTCATATAACTGAAGAAATACGAAAGAGAGTTGAATATAATAAACAGAGGAAAAAAATATATGAATTCACTAATAGGTAGAATCAGTTGTCTACTCCTAATGCTTTCACTATCGCTAGGAATAAAAGCACAAGTTTCTTTGGAAGAAAATAACCCAACGCAGTATGTTGCATTAGAGCTGGGTTATGATTCTATTGGTAAAAATATCAAGTCACAAATAAGGAAACAAGTAGCAATAGCAGCCTTACAAGGTGCCATATACAGAGAACAAAGAAGGGTCAGAAAATGGAAAGGTTCATACCAAGATTATCTAAGTAATGCACGGAATGTAGGAAAAGCCATGGCAGCAGGGAAGAACCTCTATATACAAGCTTTGCGCATTTTAGATAACTTACTGTTATTGAAGAAGGCTATACAAAACAACCCACAAGGAATTGCTGCAAATTTTCCAATGAATGATTTATACATGGAAGTCACTGCGGAATTCATTTCAACATTTAGAATACTCCAAACAACAGTCTCAAAGGGAGGAAAAGAGTACAAACTAAATGGAACTGAAAGAGTACTGCTTATGTGGACACTGTCTGACAAGCTGACAAAATTAAATGATAAAGTACAGACTTTAGCTGAATGTATCAACCACTATACATTGATACATGTATGGGATAAAGTTGTTGCAGGGAAAGTAGGATGGACACATGGCCAGATCGCTGAGAGACAAAGGAAAGAATGGATTAAAAGGCAGAAAGATAATATGAAATTATATCGAAAAAAATGATGAAAATAAAAACATTATTACTCTTTATATGTTTTTCAGTATGTTTCCCATGGGAAGTACAGGCAGGAGTAGATCCTGCAAGGGCAGCACTTTTCTTAGAACTTAAACAAAGACAAGAAAGATGGTATAAGGCACAAGCTGCTGCTATCGCTGCAAATGTAGAGGGACATACTTTTGTCGCAAAACAGGTTAAAGGAATTACAGATTTAAATAAGGAATATGACGATTTTCTAACTGATGTAGATAGTGTTCTTAATTATGTTGGTACTTCATACGGATTGTATATACAAGTCAAGGAGTCTATAAGGGCTATTAGAGATTTGAAAACAGCCTTACGAAAACATCCAACTGGACTATTAGCAACATCACTCTCTGCAAGAAAAAATGGACTTATTTTAGATGTCAGCGATACAACAGGAAAGCTTATCAACGATATAAGGGATGTTTTCTTGAGAAAAGAAAATAGAATCTCAAAAAAGTCGAGAATAACTTTACTCGAAGGAATAAGAGAAAATATAACCACCTTAAACAAAAAAATGTGGATGCTGTCAAGGGCTATAACATATACTTCTTTAGTAGATGACTGGAATGAGTTTGTAGGACTTGCTACATCATATAAAAAGAAAAGTAAAGAGACTATTTGTAAAGAGGCTATGCACAGATGGTCAAGAGCTGCTAATATGACTATAAAATAAAAATTATGGAAGAAAGTAAGGAGATACAAAGTCTATATAAGATTTTTAGAATGAGCGTCTATATTTCTATAGGTATTGAGTTTTTCATGTATGCCTTAGACCCTGTCGCTCTCGATTATATGAATGGAATAATAGTGACATTTCACGACAAATTAAAATCAATTCCTATATATAACAATATTTTTCTAAGTAAAATTACGACAATAGTTCTCTTGTGTATCGCAAGTATGGGAACCAAAGCTAAAAAAAACTTAGAATTTAATGCTAAGAAGATGGTAGTAATACCGCTTTCTTGTGGACTTGTGATGGTTATAGCCTCTATTATAATCTTCTATATTGAAGGAGAAACAAGATGGTATCATATAAGGTCAACATCATGGATATATATGGCTCCTTCATTGTATGGTGTAATGATGATGAACGTTGCACTTGACAACATATCTAAATACTTTAAAGACGGACTCATCAAAGACAAATTCAACTTTGAGAATGAGAGCTTCAAACAAATGGAGAACAAAGATGAGAATCAATACAGTGTTAATATACCAATGCGATACTACTATAGAGGTAAATTTAGGCATGGATTTGTTAATATTGTAAATCCTTTCCGAGGCACATTCGTTGTCGGAACACCTGGATCTGGTAAGACGTTCTCTGTAATTGAACCATTTATAAGACAACATTCTGAAAAGGGGTTTGCTATGGTGGTATATGACTACAAATTTCCAACATTAGCAACTAAACTATATTACCAATATAGGAAAAACCAACATTTAGATAAAGTACCAAAAGGATGTCAATTTAATATAATAAACTTTGTCAATGTAGAATATTCACGAAGAGTAAATCCTATTCAGCAAAAATACATACCAAATCTTGCTGCAGCATCTGAAACTGCTGAAACATTACTTGAGTCATTGCAGAAAGGAAAGAAAGATTCCGGGGGAGCTGACCAGTTCTTCCAAACTTCAGCAACAAACTTCTTAGCTGCATGTATATACTTCTTTGTAAATTATGATAAAAAACCATACGATGAAGATGGCAATGAATTAGTTGCAGAATATAAAACTGACAAAGACACACTTCATAGAAAACTAACTGGACGTGTTTTTAAAGATAATACAATGCAAGAGAAAGTACAGCCTGCTTATTGGCTAGGTAGATATTCTGATATGCCACATGTACTTTCATTCTTGAACCATTCTTATGAAGAAATATTTGAAGTCTTGGAGACAGATCCTGAAGTATATCCATTATTAGCATCCTTTGTTACAGCCTACCAGAATAAAGCTATGGACCAGCTCGAAGGTATGATTGGTACACTACGTGTACAGATTTCAAGACTTGCCACAAAAGAGGCATATTGGGTTTTCTCAGGTGATGACTTTGACTTAAAGGTTTCAGATCCTAAACACCCAAGTTACCTTCTTATAGCGAATGACCCAGACATGGAAAGTATTATTGGAGCGTTGAATGCTATGATTCTTAACCGACTAGTTACACGTGTTAATAGCGGTATGGGAAAAAACGTTCCTGTAAGTATAATCGCTGACGAGTTGCCAACACTATACTTTCATAAGATAGACCGCCTTATCGGAACAGCACGTAGTAATAAAGTAGCTGTAACATTAGGTTTCCAAGAATTGCCACAACTTGAAGCAGACTATGGCAAGACAGGTATGCAAAAAATTATAACAACAAACGGTAATATCATTGCAGGTTCTGCACGTGCAAAAGAAACATTAGATTGGTTGTCTAATGACATCTTTGGAAAAGTAGTTCAAATGAAGAAAGGAGTTACCATTGATAGAGATAAAACATCAATTAATTATAATGAAAATGTAGATAGCCTAGTTCCAGCAGCAAAAATATCTGACCTCCCTACTGGATGGATCTGTGGACTAACGGCAAGAGATTTTACAGAAACCAAAACAGGTAGAGATGGATCAATGAATATTCAAGAATCAAAAGAATTTGAAACAGCAAAATTCTTCTGTAAAACAAACTTTGATATGGAAAAAATTAAAGAAGAAGAAGCTGATTACAAAAACTACCCTATTCCAAAGTATTATGAGTTTGAGTCAACAGATGCAAGGGAAAGAGTGCTATATGCCAATCTTGAGCGTATAAATCAAGAGGTAAAAGAAATGGTTGGAAAAATACAGAAGGAATTTGTAAAGAAATAAGGGGCAAAACCCCTTATTTCCCTTGTATTAGTCTTATTAATATTTCTTGGTCCGAAATAGTTTGCTTAAGTTCATTTTGTCTAGCTATAAGCTGTGTAATTTGCTCCTCTTTCTCAGAAAGCAAAGCTGACTGATTGCCATTCGAATTATTTTTTTCTTGTAAATCGACTATCTCCTTATTCAAATCTGCAATCTTTTCTCTCTGAGCATCTCTAATTTTTTTTATCTCAGAAAGCTCTTTCTGAGCTTTAGTAAAGTCTTTTTTTACAGAAGAAAGCTCTTCATAGAGAGGTGTTTGCTGCCTCTCATTCGAAGAAGAATTTAACAAAGAGAACTCTTTAATTTCTTGAGTAGCCTTATCAAGTTTATTGATTAACTCAGAGTTTTCATCTACAACTTGGGACCAGCTTGTATAGTAGTCATTACACTTCTTTTCAGTTGAATCAAGTTTATTCTGGATTTGGGTTATTTGCTCTTGCAATGAGGAAATGAGAACCTCACGATTATTAAGGTTCTTAACAAGCTCGTGATTGTTGTTTTCCCATTTCTCAATTTTCTTTCTATTTTCGTCTTTTTCGTTTGAAAGTGCTTCATTGATTAAATTATCAAGTTTTGTATGCCAAGCAGCTTCATTTTCGGCAAGTGCTTTCTTTAATTCTAATTCCGATTTATTTTGTAGTTTGGTCAATTTCTCTTTTACTTTCTTCGAACTATTCTCTGCTGTATGTAAAAGTTCAACTGTCTGAGACAGTTGTTCTACTAGAGAATTACATTTCATACGATAATCATCTAGTTTTTGGCAAACTTCATCATAGCTTTTTTGTTTTGCCTCATTATAAGCTGACTGACGAGCTTTTTCTATTTCAATGGGCATAGCTAGTTTAAGCGCTTTAAGTTCGGTCTGAATATTCAAATAATCATTACTCATTTTATCGTATAACTGAGCAAATGATTGAACTTTTTCCTTTAATGAAACTTCTGTGGGAAGGTCATACCTTAAACTATATTTCTTTACGTTTTTAAAGTCACAGATAAAATGAACATGGGGATCATAATGAATCTTCCCATTCGAAAAATATCCCTGTTCCTTATGTACAAAGATAGCAAGCGTTTTTATACCTAATGTCTCTTCCAAACGAGAAGATACAAAGTCGAGTTGTTCACGAGTTACTTCATTCGAAATACTCATGACACATTCTACAATATCAAATTCTCTTTCGTGTGTACAATACCAATCGTTAGATGCTTCCAAAGCTATGTCAATATCTCCAAGAGCTGCTGAAAGCATCTGTGGGAAATCTGCAACTTGCAAACAAATAGCTGATATTGCAGAGGAAGATTGAATAATAGGGGTATTACTATCAAGCATCTTACCCACAGAAAGAGGCACTGGTAAAGAAGAGTCACTTGATGTAGATTGAGAGGAAGAAAACTTCTTCTTAATTCCTTTAAAGATAAATGTCATAATAAAATATTAAATTCGTTTCTCGGCTAATTGATCATATAAATATAATTTGTTCTGCAAGATTATCTGTTCACATTTAGTGACATAATTTCCAGCTGTAGCATAACCAGCAGCTTTAATCTCAACTAGCCAATTATGATAATCCGTAGGACCAAAGTTCCAACAACGACGATAACGATTGGACATAAGAATTTTTGAATGATATTCCATGCTTTCCAAAGGGGAAGAGAAATTACAGAATTTCTCTGAACGATAATCGTCGTCATGTGTACTATATGGTAGGTTTTGGCTTAACCAAGAGGTAGTAGCTTTAATTCCAAAGAAATTATTACCTAAACGGGCAAGGTCAGAAGTTCCCCATGTACTTTCTAATGCCATTTGTGCGAGAGTGACCGAAGCTGGGATGCCATATTTAACTTGATGATCCATAGCTGCAGGAGCATATAAGTTGAAGAACTCCTTACGACTCAATTTCAAAGATCCTAAAGCATGGAGTGCCTGTAAAGCCTCAGAACGCACATTCTCGACGTATCTAATCAAATCTAATGGATTAACCTTAACACCATTACGCTTACAAGTAATATGAAGGTGAGGACCTGTTGATCTTCCTGTGTTACCACTAATAGCAACGGCATCACCTGCAAAAACCATGTCGCCCTTATTAACTAAAACACGTGAAAGGTGACAATATGAAATCGTATATTTACCATATTCTAAGATGACATATAGCCCAGATCTACTATCCTGCCCTACTCCAATTACATATCCATCAAGCATAGAAAGGACCTCCTCGTAATGTGCTTTCAAATCTATGCCAGAGTGGTGACCCTGACCTCCAGAAAAAGGATCTTTTCTTGTTCCGAAAGAAGAAGTAATAATAATCTTATCTAGTGGCAAACTGACACTAAGATATTTCTCTATCCAATAGTCTTTCTCTAATTTATCGTTTACTGCTCTATGTGCAGTTAATGGAAGAAAGACTGATAAATACAGGGATAACAATATTACTATTCTTGAAATCATATTCTAAAACGATAGTGACTTATGCAAAGATAAACTCGCAATTTTTAATAAAAGAATAGAATTAACGCTATTTACTGAATTAACAATTCAGTAAATAGAAACAAAGTGGTGGAAGAGTGGTTAAAGCTGAACAGAGCCTTGATGGAGAGAAACATCGAGGTATGGGAAAAGATAGGTAGATTAGAGGCTCGCCTCCAGTAGTTGGAAGAACGCAGTTGTTACTGTGGGAATCAACGTGTAGGCAATGAGCCTTGCAAGGTGGTGCGCTTACAGCCTAAGTATTAAAGAATACAGATGAGCCCGCTTGACGAAAATATTGTCAGGCGGGCATTTTGCATTATTTGGCATGGAAAGGTTGCAAAACAGGAAATAAATGCTTATATTTGCAACGTGTTCTAAAAGGAACAGGTAAAACAATGACAGCTTTAGTAGGAGTTTTGAATAAGCATGCAGTTGCCATCGCAGCTGACAGTGCCGTGACGATGGGCAACACCCACAAGGTGGTGAACAGCGCAAATAAGATATTCACGCTGTCGAAATATCACCCAGTGGCAGTTATGACCTATGGCGATGCCGCATTTATGGATGTACCTTGGGACATTATCATCAAGGAGTATCGCAAGGAATTGGGTGAAACGAGTTTTCCGATATTAAGTAGGTACATAGATGATTTCGTACAGTTCTTGCATCGTCGCAATTTCTTTTGCGATGAAGAGACGCAACGATCGTGTATGCTTTTACTTTTGGATTCTTTTTTCAGTCTGTGCCATAATGAGATTTTACGAGGAAAAGGTATTGAGATAAAAGACCAGACAGAGGAAATCATTGCAGAAAAACTGCAACAATGCTTGGATAGTAATAAGGCTGGAAATCAATGTCCCGAATTTTCAGAATATGGTTATGAGGATTTCACGCTTTACGCAAAATCAGATATTGATGAATACGCAGAGAAAGTGGGTTTTAATGACTCGGAACTTCTGTGCAAGTCTTTCTATCACTATCTGTCTGCCAGTTTGGACATATCCTTGAATACTGGATTAGTGTTCGTGGGATATGGCGAAGACGAGATTTACCCATCTATGTTTCCAATAAACGTGTCTTTCGGTATGGATGGACATTTGCGTTACTACTTAGATGAGAGCAATGTAGCAAGGATTTCTGAACATGGATCTTCTGCAGTTATAGTTCCTTTTGCGCAAATAGACGTAACACAGACCATCATTCGTGGTATCAACCCAAGTTTTCAAGAAATCATTTATAATGTTATAGGGAAATCTATCCATTCCCTTTCAAATGCTATAACGGACATTCTTGATGCGCATGCATCGACCGCAATTGTTTCTCCAGCCATCAAGTCACTTGATAAGGATTCTATTATTCGCGATATAACACACCAAATTAATAAAGAGATGCGCGAGAGCTATACAGCCCCTTTACTGAACACGGTTGTGTCGTTAGACAAAGAGGATATGGCGAATATGGCAGAGAGTTTCATTTCTCTTACATCGCTTGTAAGGCGAATGCAGCCGGGAGAGGAAACGGTTGGTGGCCCTGTGGACGTAGCGGTCATTTCCAAAGGCGACGGATTTGTGTGGATTAACAGGAAGCATTATTTCAAACCTGAACTGAATGCTTCTTTTTTCAATAATTATTTTAAGTAAGGAGGTTTTTCTATGATAGGTTTAACGTTAAGCAGTTTGTGTTCTCAACCACAGGTTGAGGGCACGTTGTTGACACCAGAGCAAGTAGAGGAAATCTCTTCTCGCATTTCAAGAAGCGTGTCGGAAAAGATTTCAAAGCAGTTGGAGGAGGCACTTGCGTCCTCTACAATGCAGGTAGAGAAATCAAAGTAAAATAAAATAATATTATAGGCAAGTGCGCAACCCAATGAAAGATTGCGCACTTTCTATTTTAATGTCTATAGATAAAATAATGGTTGCCCATGAGCTTAACGGCAGCGTAATAAGCGAGGGCGATGATGACGAGGTGTGCGGTCTTGGACGGTGAGAATTGACACAAGAGGATGCGATGGAGGCAGTTACGGAAAAGGTGGACATCGGCAGCCTTGCGGTCGCTTTCACTGCCTCCACGGTCGTAGTCATCGTTGTGGATGCAGCAAGCAGCATAGAACAACTTGGCATAGGGTGGCTTGAACTACCTGGAGATATCACTCTGACAACCACAGCCCTTACTCATGGTCAGCCTCCTTCCTGTATGGCAACCAGTCGATGGCATCCTTTTTCTTCCAACCATTGGTCAAAGTGGACTAGATAAAGGACTTAAAACTGCCATTGTTCTATTTAACAAAACTCCTACAGAAACCTAAAAACATGATATAACAAAACACATGAAACCAAAATAGAACTTACTGAATTGTTAATTTCAAAAGTACAGTACATAAAAATTTTGGATAAAAGAAAATAAGACTAACTTTGCAGCAAATACAAAATATTTGAAGCAAATGGTATATACAGATAAATTTGATGAAAGTGAAATCCCATTTGAAGCACTGGATAAGTTCGGTATCACCCAAGAAATGATAGACGATCTTCCTGGGCAAGTAATGCTACTTCTTACAACAGGGCAATATACACCAGTTCTGCTTTTGCAGACATCTAATGAAGAAGGACAAACTGTTGAAACAAAAGCAAGAATAAGCCTGGTACGTAATACAGATGGTTCTGTCTCATTAAGGTTTGCTCCTTATTGGGAATCTGCTGACTTAGAGGAATTTTCTATTGAAGAGCAACAAAAGCTCATGAATGGATTAGTCATTATGAGAGAAGAAGATACGCATCTTTATTATGCCCAGCTTGATACAATGACAAATCAAGTTATGAGAGTTCCTGTGGAACTGATCCAGCACAATATTGATTCTTTCTTCCAGAAGGGACACATTGATGAGACTAATAAACAAAATGTGAAAAACGGACAACTTGCAGAGATTCGCTCTACATCTAGTTCAGACATTGTGACTGTAGGAATAGACCTAAAGGAAATAGATGGCTTAAGAATTGTAAATGGAGACGCAGCTATATGGAAAGAGGAAGCATATATAAGCGATATGCCAGAATATAATTTTGGGTTCTATGGATGCTGGCTTTCCGACCAAAATGGACATTTGTCATATATTCCTGAAGAAAAATATACTAAAGAAATACAGTCAGAATTAGAAAGGACTGCTGGACAAAACGCAGTTAGAAGTCAATTATCAAGATAAACAGATGAAATTAAAGGGATTTTACAACGAAGGAGACTTAATAAATCTTCTTATTGACGGAGATATCACTAAAGTTCAATATTTTCTGCATCACAGTAAGTATAAAAAAGAAGAATACCTTTCTTTTTGTAAGGAGAAGGGGCTAAACCCTAAAGAAATAGAGTCTGGGGAGCTTTTCTGGAAAGAAGATGGAATAGAAGAAGATAAAACGTATTAGTTTCTTATAAGTCATTATTTAAATCTATACCCACATTTTTTTAGTAATGACAACTGCCAGGAGTCGTGTCAAGCTCCTGGCTTCTTTTATCTAAAAGCACGATGATGAATACTATGTGAAAATTGTTCTTTTTCCCTTGATCCTTGTTTCTTGTCAGCATGAAAATTCTCTTGTGAATCTATGATACCATCACCATCTGCGTCAATATTCCCAGGTGTTATTGTTTGAAGATCAAGTTCTTCATCTTTTGAGGATAGTTCGTCTTCTTCTTGTTCTATTCCATTATTAAGAAAAGTAGATAATTGAACACTGGATTTCTTTGCTTCACTAAGAACAGAATCAATATAGGAGTTAGATGATCCTTTACTACGATAATATTCCAATCTAGAGGCCAGCCTTTCATCTATAATCTTTGATAATGATAACTTTGCAGAGTATTCTGCAGCTGTAATTTCTGCAATAAGGTCTTCTTTATAGTATTCTTCTAAAGAACTAATGTTCATTATTTTGTTTATACGAAGATGATGAACAAGTTGATGAAGAGTCTCACCTATCTGAACTTGTACGTCAGCAGGAGAACCCATATTCATTTCTTCACGTTGAGGACTGTAGTAATTCTTTTCGGAAGAAATTATTTCAGTTTTTCTTATTCCTTTCATTTTATCCATAAAGGAATTTAATAAAGATTTTTTTTGATCTTCATCAAGAGAGTCTTTTGTATCACTCCAACTCTCCCCTAGTTTGATATTATTCAACCGTGACCTTAACGTGTCACGATTGAATATAAAGTTCTTTATAACCATATCTCATTTATAGTTATCAGATTTTAATAAAGACGTAAATTTATAGCACCTATTTATCATCTATAGAGCTCTTTTTTCTCCATTCCCAAAGAGAAATGTCTTGTACTACACACTCCATGTTTATATTGGCATTATAAACATTAAAATGAAAATCACCATAGATGGAAACAGATTGTTCTGGAGAAATTCTATTCTTATCAGTAAGATGGAAATTCATAAAATGAATCCAAATAAATTCTTTTTCCTCACCAGATTTACTTGAAGAAAAAGCAGAAAAGGCTTGGAAAGGGCGACCTTTCTTATCAGTAAGGTCCTGCACTATCTTACCAATCTTCCCCTTAAAATCCAAAGTTCCTGTAATAAAAGGAGTACACTCTGGGTCTGCTGTTAAGATAGTATCTTCACAATGTACATTATAATAAACAAGACCCTTATATTTTCTAGGTATCATCTTACCTTTGAAACTAACTTTCTTCCCTAAGGAATATTTCCCTATCTGAGAATAGTCTCCATCTATAGATACGGAAAGAAAGAGATCAGCTCTTGCCCCATAAAAGCCAGAGACAGGAATTTTTACAGTAAAAGATAAGATTTTTTTTCCATCTTTATTGGTTTTCTCTAAAGCAGGTTGGCAAATCTCACCACAAGCTTGTATACTACATTGTATCATAAAATAAATATTTAATGTAAATAGAAATAATTATACGTTTAACTCATTTTTATCTGATTTTGTTGTTGTTTTTCAACAGCAATCTCACTTTCATATATAGCCGATGATGTCTGAGATAGTTTATTCACATCTACAGCTGCAAGTTCTCTATCAGAATGATATGCTTCAACCTTTATAGAGGCTTTTTCTCCCATAAACTCCTTCTCAGCTTGGAGATCGGCATCTTCTTTAGAAACAGAGCCTTGCTCGTCCAAAGAACTTAGCTGTATAGCAAGAGATATTGCACTTTTAAGAAGTGGAGCAATTAGATCTGCAAGAAGATCTCCTGTTGACTCTTGGCTACCATCTTGCTGGTTTTCACGACGACGACGTTCTTCGTCAGTATCATACCCATTCTCGTTTATTCTATCTGCAATGGATAACTGAGTTGAAGAGGGAAGAATGGCCATTTCTGATTTATAAGAAGCAACCAAATCTACTTTTGATTTCTCCGATATAGCTCGAACAGGAATATTCGTTCTAAGAGAAATTTCAGCTAAATATGCTGCTGAATCTAAATTCTTCTTATTACCTTGACTGTCAATATAATCTGTTTGAAAATGAAGGTGAGGGCCCGTAACGTTACCAGTTGCACCAGAAACACCTATTTGTTGGTGTCCATTAACAATATCACCCTCCTTCACTTGTATTTTACTGAGGTGCATATATGTAACTACAACTTTACTGTTATCAGGTCGGTCATACTCAATAGAAACAGTATTGCCACCTTTACCTGAAAAACCTGCTTGAATAACACGACCATTATCCTCTGTTGCAAATAATGGAGCATTGTCTGCCTTTATGTCAATACCTTTGTGGTTACGACTAGCACCCTTTAATCCTAAGTTTCTTTCTCCTCTTTCTGATGTAACAATCATATTGTTTGTGTTCATTGGAAGAGAAAATGTACCAGGCATGAAACTAAGGATATATTTTTTATCCTTGCTAATATTTGAGGAAACAGAACTACTCTTATATTCATTCTGCCTTCCACGCATATATCCAATTTGAACTCCTTGTTGAGCAGCTTGTTCTAAAGCCATCTGATCAAGTTTCTCAAAACCATTTGACTTAATAACATTTTCAATGGAGGAAACATAATCTGGAGCTGTAGCATAACCAGCAGCTTTGATACCCTTTATCCATCCTAAGTGGTCTGTACTCGATAAGTGAGCACAATACCTCATGTAGTTACTTCCCAACAATACACGTGAATGATCCTCGATACTATCTTCCTTACTATTATAGACTCGAAAATCCTTCCAACGGTTGTCGTCATATTCTTTAACTGTTGGACCCTTCCAACTACTTCCAGCAGTTACACCAAAGCAATTATTCGCACGCTCAGCCAAACCAGACTTATCCCAGCTACTCTCAACAGCCATTTGTGCGAGAGTGACCGAAGCTGGGATGCCATATTTAATATGTTGCTCTATTGCCAGTTGTGCATACTTACGAGTAAAATCGACTTGTTCTTCAAAAGTTGCCATAAACTTAAACATTACTTACGAGACATACCTTTACTGGAATTTACATCTTCATCATTCTCAAATGATTGCTTAGTATCTATCTTTTCAACAGTTGATAATTTTGTCTGTTCCTTTTCTTCCTTTAAGGGAGTATCAGAAATAGACTGACCTTCATGTAATACATTTGAAAAAATCTTTGCAGCTAACGCATTCTTATAACTTTGCATGTTATCAACTTTCCACATTCTGCGGAAATCTTCACGAGAAATCTCTTGATGATAATTCTTCCCATCTATCGTGGCAAAAATTAAATACTTATTCCTGTCCTGTGCATCACGAGTTATACCTGCTCTTTGTATTCTAGCGATATCTTGTGAAGGGACTTTTGGCATCAAGAAGTCTACCTTCAATTCTGGATGACTTTGAGCAAGATTAATGTATTTTTCTCCAAGAGAAGTTTTTGCATCATATATTGATTGCTGATCATGACTTTTAAATGCTTCAAATAATCTACTTAAATCACTTTTATCAGGCTGAATAATGAAATATGGTTGGCCTTTTTCTTTTATGTAAAGATGCCACCTATTATTATCATCCTTTACAGCAGAAACATCCTCGAATGAATGACTTACATTCTGAGAATGATCATTAATATGTAGATCTTGCTGAGGAAGAATATCTTTTCCATTGAAAGAAACAATTTGCATAGTCTTATCTTTGAAAAAAGAATCATCTTTGTTTAGACCGAGGGTACCGCTTGATTGATAAAATTTTATATCCTTGTCTCCCTGTTGTAATAAAGCCTGACGAAAATTATTATTATTGAGAACGCCATTCTCACTTACAGTCTCTATCCCTGTAGAAAGTATGACGGAGGTACTAGCATTATTCTTGTCACGTATGATGACAGCAGACATAGGATCGGTCTTAGCAATCTCATTCAATTCTGAAACATAATTAAATGATTTTGTTTTGTCATGCAATGATTTCCCATTTATAGCTGCATAGTCAACCTGTTCACCTTTAATAAGCTTTTCAATGGTATTTACAGTATTGTTGACATTACGTTCTAACGAAGACAGTAAATGAGGATCATTCTTAATATCTTGAGCCCAAGATTCAACACTTTCATGACTTACTTGATCAGAGAGAACAGCAGGGTGTGCTTGTTTGAGTGAAAGTACACCTGCAGACAATGTAGCAATAAGCTGCTTAACAGACTCTATGTCCTTTTCGGGCATAGAAAACTGATTAGAAATATCCAAACGTTTATTATTAGCTACTGACTGTGAAATAGCAAAGTAAATAGCATTGCTATTCTCAACAGCTGTTCTAAGCTCGCTTCCTGGATTGACAGACTTCTTTTTATTAAGGATTATAGTGTCTGTTTCCTTATCATAGCTAGTTGGCTGTGTTAAAGACTTCTGAACGTTAATGCCAGTAGACTTTGAGTAATTATCAAGTACAGATTCTGCTTTTGACAAAATTTTAGTTGCCTCCTTAGGTGCATTCAAACCTTCAGAATTTTCTGCAATAGCAACTCTCTGACCAGAAGAAACTACAGCTTTAAGCACCTTATCTAAATCTGAAAGCTTGAAGTATGCAATAGACGTTTTACGATTAGACTTTGAATTATTAAAAGAATCTAATGTAACACTATCTTTAGCTAGTTGGTGAATAGTCTTTGCATCCTTTCCAAAAGCGTTATAAACACCATTATGAGCAAATAACACTAAATGGTCAGGGTGTTGTTTTTTTATCTTAGAAACACGATCGGAAACCAAATCGACAGAATCAGTGGAAGCAATAGTTTGCATTTCCTTATAGTGTGTATCATGCTCCTTCAAAACGGCATTATACTGTTCTGGATTTGCTCCCTTTAAAACGGTCTGGTCGATATTAAAAATCTTTCTGTCAAACTTTACAGGAGCTTTCTTGAAATGCTCTTTTTCATCGGGAGATAGATTCTCGTATTGGTTGGATGTTATTGATTTTGGCTCTGGACCTTTTGATTTATACATAGACCAATCTGTCCAACTGTATGGCAGAGACTCAGAACCTTTCTTTACAGCAAGACTATCCTCATGTTTAAAGGTTGTATAGACATTAGTTGCATAACCATTTTTGTCACTATTCAGCGACATAAATATTTGATTGTAAGGACTAACATCCCAAGATGCTTGATGGAAAGTTGGAGATTTCTTTCCATCAGCATTTAACCATACTCTATTGTTGTCTTTAGCAGAAAAAAGAGCAGTTGAAAGTAATGATGACCGCAAGAAAGCAGCTGTTATTATTTTAGCAGAAGAATCATCTTTCTTCTGTGATTCTTGCTTTTCCTTTTCTTTTTTTTCAGCTTCTCGTTGACTCTCTTCCTTACGTCGTGTTTCTGCGTTCTTGTCTTGTAACTCCTGCTTTGAGGATACTTCACCAGATAGCTCTTCATTTTTCAGTTCAATCTCCTTTTCTCTATCATCAAGACCACGCTTCTTATCTAATTCTGATGAATCTGGGAGTCTTTCCTCAGTTCCAGCTGCCAAACTTTCCTCCATCTGCTTTGGAGTCATCCCACGTGAAGCTGCTGCATAGTTAAGAGCATCATGATCCTCATGTTGAGTAGCTTCATATAAATCATGGTCACTAGAATAGTCTTTACGCCCACTGAGACTCTTTACATCCTCAGAGGCAGTATCAGGAAGACCATAGCGATTTATACTGTTCAAAATCTCACTTTGAGGAGACTTACGGAAGATTTCATAAGCTCCTCCTGCAGAATTGTTGTAAACAACAGCATAATTCTTGTTCTCACGCAACACCTCATCACCACTGTTTTGAAGTGGAGACTTATGAGTTGCATCCAGGGAAATATCTTTACCAGAATCATATTCTGCTGCAACCTTAAGCATCTTGTTGAGATGACCTTTTTCACGCATTGAGTTGAATAGCTGCAAATCTTCACCCGATTTGATAGAAACGACAGAAGAATAGAATATTTCTTCATTCTTTTTACTGTCTTGTTGAGGTTCTTTTCTTGCCATAGTGTATTCTTCACTATTATTTACACTTTTATTAATCGAAACACTTTCTTCCTGGTGTTGGTCACGAGAAACATAGACATGAGCTTTGATGACATTTGTTGCTGAACCAAAAGCTGGCTTCTCCGAATAAGAAACATTAGAATCCTTAAATTCAAAAAACGAATTATTAGGAAGTTGTGATTTGAAAGACTCTATTTCAGATAACTTAGTCTCTGAAAGAGAAGAGTCTTTACCTTCTGAGAGATGTTTTACAGCCCAAATAGGAATATCATATTGTCCATAAGTAATTGGGGTTGATTCTCTATGCTGATTATCAGCAAGAGAAAGAACAGAGCTTTTTAAAACAGCTAAATTTACATTAGGAGTTTCACGAAGCAAAGTCATTTTTTCATATCCCTTTTCTAAAACTTTCTGAGCGTTTTCAGGATCAAGAAGACCACCTAATAAAATGAAATTCGAAATTTCTCTTTCAACTTTCCGCTCTTCAGTAAAACTAGAAAGAATTGAAGATGAATAGTTAGAGTATAGTGAAACTAACCTTTCTTTATCGGAGTCAGAAAATTTATCAAAAGTCTCCCTACTAACTTGAAAGTTGTTAGCTATGTAATCACGAGCCAGAGAAGTATCTTTTGTTAAATCATAATTTACACTTTGCCTTTCTTCTTTAGCAATAGTATTGATTTGTTTTTTGATATTTCCCCACAGTGATTGTAAGTCAGCTTTAGAAATACCTTCTGAAGATGATATACCTGTTTCTGTCTTTGTAGATAATGATTCTTCTATTGGCGTTGCGTTTGTTTTATCCTTTCTATTTGTCTCTCTGAGTTCTTCTGTAGAGAGACTATCTGACTTTTGTTCTGATTTAACGTATTTTGCAGTTATCCAGTCAGCAAATTTAACAGCACTGTCCACGCTTCGGAATTTCACTAAGGGGGCATCGCTGTCAACAACGGATCTGTCCGCATCTTCTGCAGATAGGTTATATTCGCTACTAATATCCTCCCATTTCTGCCAGACATTATCAACCTTTGTCTCTACCTCATCACCAAAATTATATACAGTTCGTTGATAGGAAGGGGCGGTAATAGCGTCTGGCACTACTGTCTCCACAGCTAAGTGAGATGTTCTCCCATCAACCAACAGAGGAAGATATAAACGCTTATCATCATAATGATTCGTATCAGCTTCAGTCCTGTTGCCAGTGTCCGTTTCAACCTGATAGTCGATAAGCTCATTCAATGACATTTCATTTTCCGTCCTTCCTGGTCTTGATGAATTGGAAAGTTCGTTATCTTGTCCTTTCAAATTACTGCCTCTCAGGAGTGATTGATTTTCTTTCTCCATAAGAATAGGGGAAAAGACATCAGCTGCTACAAGATCTACGAACTTACCTTTAATTGTACCTTGCATACTACGGTACTCTTCCTTGTTTAGTGACACATCTATGAAGGCTCTAAGATGTTCAGGAATAAAACTTGATTTAAATTCTTTATCGTAACCTTCTATCTTTGCAGTAAGGGTTAGCTCTCCCACCAGATTCCTGTGGAGAGTGCCTTTTACACGAGGTAAAATGTCTTCGAATGCTATTGATAGCTTATCTTCATATTCATCGACTGGGACGTGCCAAATATTGTCTCTATCTTTACCTCTCTTGCCTTCGTAGTCTGCGGAAACAGGGATAATAAAATGTCCAGAGGCGATAAGTTTCTTTTCTCGCTCTGCTTGTTCCTCTCGAATAACAGAAAGGGGTTTTAACTGACCAGAATAGATGGATTGGGGAATCATAACTTTAGTTGCTTCCTCAGAAAACATAAAGTCATGATCATATACAGCTTCTACATTGGCATTATAAGCAGTGATAATCTGCTCCGCCTGTCTTATACGCTTTGCCAACTGGTGAGTTCTTTCATTATTCACAGCAGCTGGATACCGGGCGTTAATAATGCTGTATTGTGCTTGAAGATCTGAAAGAGTCTTGCGATTCTTATTGTCTTCGGACAAATCTTTGTCAAGTCTATTACGAGTAGACTCATCGGTAGGGAAAAGATCGCTAATATGTTGCTCAAAATAATAAATTTTTGCCTTATCAACAGTAGTTGCAGGACCAAGCTCTGTATTATGATTCCCTTCAATTGAACTCTCTGTAATTTCAATTGATAACTTAGAAGGAAAATCTTTCTCGAAATCTTTTACAGTCTTTAGCTGCTCTGCTGATAATCCGTCTTCTATATTGTCTTTGAAATAGGGAATTGACCAATCAGGTAAATAAAACTCACCATAGGGAACCTTCTCTATAAGAGGCTTATTGTCTATATTACTTGATTTACTTTTACCATAACTTGCATCTGAAGCCATGGCTTTTAACTTCTCTATCTCTTCAGCTGAAAGCATTTCGCCATCCTTTATAGAAGAGCTTAGATCAACCTCTCTGTTTTCTCTGTATTCGGCAAATACTTTGCCTTCCTTCAACAATCTGATTGCATCATATAAAGGACTACCTGGAGCTATAGGTTCCTCGGGTGTAAAACCCTTATGTTGCTGCTGTAGATATTCAATAGCGGATTGAGTAAAATTATGGGGATGTAAGTCCTTGACAGTATTGAGAGCTGACATAGCCATAAACTCACTTCTTGTGATTTGATGTTCTTTGGCAGCTTTGAGAAAACTATCGAAACTGTCCCATCGCTGCTTTCCATTACTGAAGATAAGTTCGGTTGATTCAGGCATTAATGAAGTTGCCCTTACGTTACTAATGTTATTAACCTGTTCAGCTGATGGAGATACAGACTCTTGTAATGTTTTTTCTTTAAATAGTGGCTGTCCTAAAGCTACTTGCTGTGCATCTATCTTTTCAGTAATCATATCTGAAGCCTTACCAACATCAGAAAGAACTGTTTTAATGAAAGATGGCTCTTCCTTTAAAACTTTAAGCCAAGAAGAAACATACTTAGCGTTATTATCATTAATACGCTTATCAAATCCCATTGTACTCGAAATCAGAGCTGCTGACAATTCAGCAACAAGTTCCTCTTTTGCATACTTTTTATCACCGAAAGAGCCACTAAGATCACGATTAAGACGACCTTTGGGACCTGTAGAATGAGCCATTTCGTGAAGCAAGGTTGCATAGAACTCTTGCCCATCTGCAAAAACACCTTCCTTACTATCACTCGTTTTGTACTGATTTTTAAGAGGAACTTTGATAAAATCTTTAGATAGGTTATAATGAGGGGAAGATATATCAGCTGTTTGGTCTATAGGGCAGTACCAAGATAAATTATCCTTTCCACTTTTCCAAACCGAAGGCTTTGAATGTGCAAGAAGGCTATCTATATCTTCATTGAAATACATACCATCACTATCTGGAAGAGAAGGACGTTTAGTGTATTTATCGACAAAACTATTATATAATGAAGGATTCACTTCCTTCATATTTGTTTGGTCAATGTTAAATAAATGGTGTACCTTGGGATAAAAATATGCTTTAATATCTTTACGCTGCTCCTCAGATAAGTCATTATACTCTTGATCTGAATATTCTTTTCCCTGCATATCCTTATATTTATGAATCATATAATAAACAGGAAATGCTTTTTCCCCTTTATTAATCTTCATAACTTTATCAAGATTCTCTAAAGCAATTTTTCCAGTAGACGGATCTTTTAAAGACTCATTCATACTAAAAAGTTGACGAGCAGTCAAATACATAGAAGTAGTATACTCATGTTCGATTGTATTATACATAAGCATAAATGGATTTATACCATTATACTGTCTACCAGTAAGAGCATTGCGTGGGAAACCAGCATCACCACGCCCATCCATCCAGCCTTTCTTCCAGTTACTCTCTTTCATGTCCTCCATTCTCTTTATCATCATATCAGCAAATTGCTGAATAACAGCATCTGAATAAGAAGATGATGCTGATGAAGAGGCGTTAGTTTTTTTATAAGCCATATCGGATATATCTTTAGATTTTATTAAATTAGCGTTTTCAACATAAACTTTCCAATCATTTAGTGAAGCCTTATGTGATTTCAAATCATCTAATCTCTTATTAAGTGTTCTAAGAGCAGAATCTGTTTTCTTTATATCTGTAGAATCAATAATATCGTATAAATTTGCTATTACTTGATTAAGCTGATTAACGAAAGAACCTTTAAGAACAAGACTACGACTAAAAGGCAGAGATTTAAAAGACTGAATGTTTGCTACTCCAATACTCCAACCTTCTGTTGGCTCATCATTCAGACTCCATTCACAAGAAGCTACTTTGCCCCAATGGTCAGAGAAACGATAAATGTCACCTGTATGATGATTCACTAAGTATTCACTATTACTTAAAGGAGAATGGTGCCATTTAAGATCTTTGTCTGATTTAAGACCTTCCCAGAAAGAAAAAACAGACTTGTCAGAAGAAATCTTTGTAAACTCGGCGGAGGTAGCTTCATAAAAATCAGATAAATCAACATCCTTTTTAACCTCTCTGTAAGATACAGTATTGCCTCCATAAAGATTAACAGAACCAATACCCAAGTTATCAATATTACGAGAAGTAATAGCAGAACCTTTAAGCTTTTCTCTTACATTGTGATTAGGAGAAGGAAGAGAAAAACTATTTATATCAACAAGACTAGTAGACTGTAATTCTTCTGGAATGACAGCCTCAGAAAACGTAGCCTCGTGAGTATTCTTCTTTGGGGACATAATTGCTAATTCTTTCTTATTCAAAGGAAAAGAAAAAATCAGCAAAAATAAAAGTGCCTTAGAAAATCTTTCTAAATTAACAATTCAGTAAAGAAGATGACTTATCAAAGGTTTGTTTTGTTAAGTATTTTTACTTATTTGTCTATAAATAAAATAGGGTACCCTATTGGACACCCTATAAAATTCTAAACGTTTTCAATCTTTTTAAAAGAATCAATAACAGTTCTATCTAGTATTTTTGCATAACACTGCTGTGTTGTTTTTATATCTGAATGACCTAGAACTTTAGCAACAACTTCTATAGAATAACCTTTGTTTAACATAAGCATTCCACAAGTGCGCCTAGCCCAATGAGTAGCTAAAGGCTTATCGATGTTGCAAGCCATACTTAGAATTTTCAAAGCTCGATTATAAGACTGATTTGTTCGCTTTGGAATATTATAATTATACTTATCAAGTAGATTTTTTAAAGTAGGATAAATGACAGTTACATAAGATTCTCCGCTCTTTTTACGTTTACCAGACAATACAGTAACACCATCTATCTCTGTAAGTTTCTCTGGACTAAAATCCATTAAATCCGTATATGCCATACCTGTATAACACTGTATTAAAAACAAATCACGAATTATTTTTAGAGAAGAAGGAATGTTTTCTATATTCTCAATTCTACTAAGTTCTTCTAAAGAGAGCCATCTACCATTCTCAGCAGACCCACGTTTTACTTTTAGTCCGTTACAAGGGTTCTTATCAAGTTTATCATGTTGTATTGCGTCATTTATATATACTTTTAAGAATTTCATATAACTGCTAGTTGTAGTAAGTTTCAGTTTCTGAACCTTACCTTGGATAATAACTTCTTTCCCTAAAAGAAAATTGTAGTAATCAGCAACGTTACTCTTTGTAAGATCTGAAAAATAAAGTATCTTTCCAAATTCATCCAAAGATGTGAGTAACTTTCTATGATTTGCCTTTGTGGATGGTTTTATATCATTACGCTCTTCTATTCTTCTAGCAACATAATCAATGAAAGTTTCAGAGGACGTGGAGGTATCCATCCTCTTTAAGAATATGTCAAAATCGTCCCATGAAAAGGTAATTCCTTTTTCCATAAGACTATTAAAATATGAGTCTATCTTTTCTTTACAGAAAAAAAGTCTTTCGTTAAGTTCGTCGGAATCGAGGCTATTAACAATATATCTTTTATCATGCCATTGATCCTTAAAAACTTTAATACCTGTACTTATCCACTTTCTTTTCTTTTCGTAACGTACTTCGATTTGAATAAGCCCCTTCCTTTTCTCTGATGAGATTTTTTTTCTATCAAAAACAAATCTTGATATTGGATATGATAAAATCATAATTTACATATATTGGTATCTCAAATAAATTACTAAAGTGGTATCACAAAGGGTATCACTGTGGGTACAAAGATAAGTAAATAACGGTAAATATCGGTAACTATCGGTAAATAAAATCGTGTAAATCTGCCATAAAAAATACAATTTTTTTAAGTATATAGATAATAAAGTATTTCGTAACTATCTGAATATCAAAAGAAAAGAGAATAACCGATGTAGTTATTCTCTTAAATCTTCTCAGTGATTCCGTTGGGGTTCGAACCCAAGACCCACAGCTTAGAAGGCTGTTGCTCTAATCCAACTGAGCTACGGAACCA
>ERZ773267.577-NODE-577-length-23766-cov-9.181603_pt1 | contig 23766 bp, 17 predicted proteins | sample MGYA00511959_ERZ773267 | MGnify/ENA primary metagenome ERZ773267 (study PRJEB29015, sample SAMEA2738165) | human oral metagenome | biome: human oral; feature: human-associated habitat; material: saliva | place: China | collected 2240 ... | reverse complement strand
AAGCACACGAAAACTTCGATTCAATGGAAACATACGAACTATACACACTAGCATTTGAAGTAAATGAAAAACTAGGTTATAGACTATTTAGAGATATCTATTCATATAGCTTAAGACGCGACTTTGAGAGAGTAGCCAAAGCGGTAGAAACATACGAAAAAGAAGGTAAAATAACGAAGTTTATTAAGTAGGAAGTTCGATAGGGGTACTTAGAAACACGATATTAAAATTACGATATTATTTTATAATCATAAAAATAAACTTCACATTTAGAATCAAAAAATCAACGGGGAATAAATTATGCTTAAATTGAGAATGATTAATAGAAATAATATAGGGGAGATTCTGAAATTAGAGGTTTTTGATAATCAGAAGAGTTTTGTAGCTACAAATAATAGTAGTATCATAGAAGCATATATAGCAATTACAGAGAATAATGATGTATTTACATTTGGTATATATAAAGACGATGCACCTATTGGTTTTCTAATGATAGGTTATGATGTGAATTCAGATGATGAAGGTGCTCCTAGTATAGCTAAAGGGAATTACAATATATGGCGTCTGATGATAGATAAAAAATTCCAAGGGCAAGGATTTGGGAAAGAAGCTATGAATTTAGCTTTAGAATTTGTTAATACTTTCCCTTGCGGAACAGCAAAATATTGTTGGTTATCTTATGAAAGTGACAATGATGTAGCACGACAACTCTATAAATCAGTTGGTTTTGTAGAAACCGATGAAAAAGACGGAGAAGAAATAGTAGCTGTTCTAAAGTTATAGAATAGTATTGAAAAGAAAAAATCTAACAGCTAATATAAATTTATTAATTAAGTGTAATAGAAAAGAAAAAAATATATTTGATATATATATTATAAGATAGCTAATTCTTTAAAATTAAATATATAAGAAAAGTTCGGTAGAAATACCGGATTTTTTATTTATAATTATATTAATATAAATATAGTAGTATTTACATTACATATACCTAATATTAGGTATATTTTATAAATATTGTTTATATTTGTAAAATATTGCAAAAATATATTGCATAAAAATAGTACTTATAGTATTATTTATATAAAGATAACGTAGGAGGTCTTAATGGAAGATAAACACGAAAAATTTATTAGATTAGCTGAATCTAGAACAAATTCGGCGATAAAGAGTATACAACTGATTGGTAATTTAGCAAATAGAAGTAATTATGAATATAGTAAAGAAGAAATTTCTGAGTTATTTAAAGCGTTAGAAAAAGAGATACAATTAGCAAAACGTTCTTTTGAATGGGAATTAGAAAAAAAAGATAGAAAATTTAAATTTACACGTAAATAAAAAGGAGAAAGTTTATGAAGAATAGATGGATGTTCCCACATGGGAAAGATTTAACACCAAGAGGAGTAAATGATCCGGCAATTAATTCATTTCTAGATAATGTAATAGATTCTTTAACAAGGGAAGTTATTCAGAATTCGTTAGATGCAAAGATTAAAGAAAACGATAATCCTGTTGAAGTTACGTTTGATGAAGGAGTAATTAAAACAGAAGAAATACCTGGAATAGAAGACATTAGAAATGCTTTACCTAAAGCAATTAATTTTTGGGATAAAAAAGGAAATGTAGGGACACTAAATCATCTAAGAGGATTTGAAAAGTTATTAAATTCAGAAACTGTAAGAATATTAAAAGTTAGTGATTATAACGCTTATGGGTTAAATGATAAAAGTTATGATGCATTGATCATAGGAAATGGTTATACTGAGAAAATAGACGAAAATGCAGCAGGTAGCAAGGGAATTGGGAAAGCAGCACCGTTTGCAATTTCTGATTTGAGACTTGTATTTTATAATACAGTACCAACAAAATCAATACCGAAACACGCAGGCGTGATGAATTTTGTCTCTTTTAATTTTGATGAAAATAATGATTCAATAATTACACAAGAAAGAGCATTATATCAAACAGAAAATAAAGATCATGTTACAGGTCAAATTAGTTTTAATTTTGAAGAACGAAAATTAGACGATTATGGAACAGACTTATTTATTATAGGATTAAGAGAAATTGATGACGATTGGGAAAAACGAATTTTACTCTCTGCTGTAAATAACTTTCTTGTATCAATCCTTGAGAATAAATTAAAAATTAGAGTGAACAAGACTATACTAAATCATGAAAATATCGGTGAAGTAATAGCACGGTTAGAAGAATTTAAAAAATCTTATGATGAAAAGAAAGTATTTAAAGATACTATAAATTATTTTGATGCTTTAACAAACCAGGAAAGATTAGAATTTGAACTTGATGAACGATTTGAGAAATATGATTTTATAAAAAGCAAAGCTGATGGAAAACTAGTATTATTAAAACGTGAAGAAGCAAACCGTATGATATTACAGACTAGAATCTCTGGAATGAAGATTTATGATAGAGATCGAATCAGTGGAAATATCATGTTTACAGGAGTGTTTAGAGCGACTGGAAAAGAACTAGATAAATACTTAAAATCTCTAGAAAATACTAACCATACAGGTTGGAGTCCTGATCAATTAACGGAAAACAGAAAGCAGGCAGAGGAGTTCTTAAAAGATTTATATCATTGGTTCAAAGAAACAGTTAAAAATTCATATGAGCAATCTGTAGAAAATGTTATTGATGCAATCGGAATTAAAGATTTCCTACCACTTGTTTCTCAGCAAGAAGGTAAAAAAGATGAACAAAAAGACACGGGTATTAAGAAAACAATTGATAATATCGTTATAAAAAGAAATACTAAGAAGAATAATATATATAATACATATGAATCTGCTGAGGATGGAGTAGAATCAATTATTGAAGAACTTGGGTATGATACTGAAGAAACAGAAGTAGATAAAGAAACTAAGAAAACTAGAAAGGTTAAAAATCTAATAGAAAAAATTAATCTAAGAAAAAAATTGAGAAAAGAGCAACTTGTAGATGCTGATGAATTCTTTGGAGTTAAAATTATAGCTTTGAATACAAGTGGTGGTCTATATAGATGTATTCTAAAACCTACAAAATCATTTAAAGAGATTGATATTAAATTTAATTTCGTAGGTGAAGATGGAAGAATAACTGCAACAGATGTTCGAAATGTAAAATCAAATACTAATAAAATGAAAAAAAATGATTCAATGATTAGACTTTATGATATAAAAAAAGGTGAATTAGCAACAATCGATATAAATATAAATTCAAAATTATTATTGAAAATGAAAGGAAAAATTTATGAAGTTAAGATCTGATTTATTCCCGTATCCAGTATTAAGTAACGAATTAGATGATTATATTAATAGTAGTTTCGAAGTAGAAATTAATCAAGATAAGATAAGTGTTAATAGAATTAAATTATCTTTTGAATTTAAACTTGATAATGCTGAACTTAATTCTTTAATAGAAGAAGAGAAGGCTTCGTTCGCTATACATATAGAGGGAGAATCATCGTCATTTAGGAAGTTAGCTTATTTAGCTAAGGATGAATACAAATATTCTGTTGAACTTGAATCAAAAACAACACCAAAGAAATTATTTGTTAACTTTATGGTTATCGCGAAGGAGAAAATATATAATTACTCTAATAAAAATTTTAACAAAGATTATTATGGTGATAATCTAGTTATTGAACAGTTAGAAAAAGGAAGTATTTTAGCTTATGATACAATGGCTGAATTAAATATTGATTTTTCTAATGATGACAACGGAAGCTTAAAATCTATGATAAGAGTAGCTGAGTTTGATGAAAATTATATGGAAGTAGATTTTGATAGTGATGTAATTCAAATAAATCTTCCTAAAAAATCATATATAGCATATGTTAATCTATCAAAATCTAGTAAAGAAAGACAAAAATTATTACTAGTTACGATTATTCTCCCAGCCTTAACGATGGCAATAGAAAAAATAAAATACGGTGAGATAGATGAAACAGTTGAGTGGGTAGTTTCGTTAGGTTATTTATTGAAAAAAATTAATTTAGATATTGAATCTATCAGAGATTCAGATTATAATTCGATGAAGATTGCCCAGCAACTATTAGATTGCCCATTAGAAAATGTTTTATATGATTATTATATATATGAAGGAGAAAAGAATGAGTAAATTAAAATATGTTACAGATGTGTTTTTAGATGATTTTAAAACAAATTTTAAAAGTAAATACTTACCTTTATATATGAAGGGGGATAAAGAAAAAATTAGAGAAATATTTTCTAATAGTGAAAATGTATTAGAATCATCGTTTGAGTTTGAATACGAAGAATTAGTGTTAGAATCAGTGGATCCAGATGCAAGTATAAAAAATATACAAATCATATGGGAATCGCTAAGAGGATTAAGTATTACAGAAGCGGAAAATGAAAAAGTTTGGGTTGCTTTAGAAAATACTTATTACCTGGATTATCATTTAGATCAATTAAAAATGATAATAGGTAAGAAAAAAGAAGCAAGTATTATGTCTAGAACAATTTTCAATAATGGTAATAAGAGATCTCTTATGATTAATAATATTTCCATTCTATGGTGGATAGCTTATTATACTTATGACGAGAGATTAGAAGATCCTTATTACTATACAAAAAGATTCCTATCTGGTTCATACAGAGGTAATGCAGTAGCTTATTTCTCTAGTAATCTAGTTTCAAATAAAGAAATAGTACTAGGAACATTAGAAGCAATATATGAATTAATAGACGAGAATAAAATGATAGAAAACAGATTCTCGTATTCAAATGCTAACAAAATACTAAATTTAGTAGGTGGGGTAGTAGTACTAGATTTCTTATCGAAAGACGAAATCAAAAATATTGTTAAAGAAAATCTATTGAATTCAGAGAAGATAAAGGTAGTGGAATAAAGGTGAAAGTTAACAAAGAAATAAGCAGGGACAGGAGTTCTTGCTTATTTCTTTGTTATGCTTTATTAAAAATGCTATAGTTGTGTGACAGTTTATTTTTTGATAAATAGTTATCTAACTGTAAAGAAAATGATTTAATTTCACTAAGAGTAAAGATTAGTAAACTATTCCATTCAATATCTAGTCTAATATTAGTCATTCCACCAAATGAGTCCAATGGGTTAACTTTATCTTTTACAATTTTCCATATACCGTAATGCATGAATGCACTTCTTAGTTCATCATCTTTATATTTATTATTAATAGTGAAATCAGTATTATAATAATTATTGATTTTATCTATACTTTCACAAATATAAAAATATAGATTGTATGAAAAACGTAATTTTGTAGTTAATAATGTACTTGTAAAGTTATTCAAACCATATAGAACGAAATTACACTTACACAATAAATCAAAAATAAGAAATTTATCTGAATACACATTGTGAAAAGGTGAGGATCGAGGACCAAAATCATAATCTACTATTTTGATACTTCTAATATTGTTTGTTAACCTATCTTCATGAGGATGTATAAAAATACCAAAAAATTCTCCTATATTTTCAGCAATACTATATAAAGCTTTACTAGTTTCATTTAATTTATCCCAAGAAAATTTAGGAATTAATACAGAAAAATATACTGTATTATATATTGGTAATTTTTTAGTTAGGCTATCTTGATAAGTTCCAACTCCATATGTTTTATAAATTCCTAACTTTTTTGAAAAGTTACTTCTATTTTTTTCAAAATAATCTTTAGTTTTATTAAATTGATATTTATAATTATCGTTAATAGTTACAATATCATTTTTTAAAAGTTTATTGTATTCACGATAATATTCAGAGTATAGTTCTATTTCATTAGGAATATTTATTGGTATACTTTTTTTAAATTCTTTAAGCTTTTTACACCATTTATATGCTTCTTTGTATACAAGAGCCATATATGGGAGTAATGTGATAGTAAAATTATATTCTTTCCTTACCTCCATGTCTTTAATAACATTGTATATAAATTTCATATCATCTTGTATTAGCTTTAATACAATCTGTTCGGTGGGAGTTAGTTTTAATTTACTCATGCTCTTACTTCACAATCTCATTTATTAACTTAATAATCTCATCTTGTTTCATTTGTTTTTTAAAAGTGACATTTAAGCCATCCTGTTTAAGTGCTTCAAAGAATTTTTTAGCACTTTCAATACGCAGTTGTTCTTCAGTACGTAACCCGCTATCTTTTTGAACATCTTTTGTTTCAATGATTAGGTTTAATTCTGGTTTATCATTTTCTCGTTGGATAATGTACATAAAGTCTGGACTAGTAGTTCCACCGAAGTAAAGTGGGACTTGAATACTTTTACGTGGGATTTTTCCGAAAACTACTATTTCATCTATTTTACTACGTTCTATAGTGGCTTTTTCTAGTTCAGAGTCATAAACAAATGAGTCGAAAAGGAATTTTTCAGGAACGATTTTCTGATCATCTTTGATCACACCAATTTTCCCTTGAATGATTTTTTCTTTAGGAAGACCATCTAGTGTAGTAAGAGCTGTTTCGTTAATTTTTACATTCATTTTAGTATAACTGAATCTATTTCTGAATGTTTGTTCTAGCCATAGTTGATATTTATTAATAAAGTTGGCTAATGATTTTTTGTTGAAATAATCTTTCTCGAATTCGTTTGTTTTAGAATATTCTACAAAACATTTATGAAGAGTAGCAATAGAAAAACCAGTTTGTTTGTTAATAGTCTTCAGGAACTTGTTATAAGGAATAGTTTCATTAAGTTCATGATAGTCTCCTGTAGTACCATCTTTAACAGACATATTCTCATTAGTGTTTACTATTTTTTTCTCTATTATTGCTATATTATTAGCAGAATAAATACCTTCATAAAGTATGTTCATGATAGCAGAATGAATTTCTTCATCGCTAATATCATCTAATTTTAGATAATATTTTTTGTTGATGCTTTCCCAAAGTGGTTTAAGCTGTTCATAATTATTTTTACGAATCCCTACATAACCTTTTTTATCTAATGTTTCTTTATTTCCAACTTTATTAGGTTTTAAACCAGTATTAAATTCAGGATATTTATTGAAAAACTCATTCCTATTTTCTACTATAATATTTTTATTTGTATCTATAAAGTCAGAAGAAAGAAGTGTAATGAATAGGTCTTTAACATTAGTGTTTAAAGTTTTAGCAACACGTTCTAAATCAGAGTCGGTAATGACTGAATTTTGAACAACATCACTATTAATCTCATTAACAAGAGTATTAGCAAAGTCTTGTTCGCTAAAGTCAATTAGATATGTTAAATAAAATTCTTCATTAGAAATTCTGTTACCATATTCATCCACAGGAAGACGTAATCCACGTCCAACTTCTTGTAGTTTACTAATTTCACTACCACTTGATCTAAGTTTGGCGATTTGGAAAACATTAGGATTATCCCAACCTTCACGTAATGTCCATTTAGAAAAGATGAATCTACGAGTGTTCCAACTTCCATCTTTATGTTTAAAAGACAACATTTTTTCTTTATCACGTAAAATAGCATCAATTTCTTCTCGAACCTTATCATCATCAGTAGAATTATCTACAGCAAAATATCCACCGTTTGTTGCTTTAATATCTTTTAAAGATGCTTCTAGGAAACTTTTATATTCAAGCTCCCTTATTTTGGTTGTATCCGAAAGTTTTTCTATTTCTCTTTCCAATTCAAGTTTAAGAAATGACTCGAATTTTGTTTTCAAATACCCATCGTTTTCTTCTCCACGATATGAGTACACACTATCAATAAAGAATAATGACAATGTTTTTATTTTTCTTTCTCGATAGAAATTGTCTTTTTCTTGCTTGAAATGGTTTTTTATTGCTTGTTTTAACATAATGTCCTGATAGTTATCAGAGTATATGTTAGGATAAATTTTCTCCCCAACAGCAATTATAGTGCCATTAGATAACTCCGCTCCTTTAGCTACATTATATTCTTCAAGTTTACCAATTTTTTCAAGTGTAATTCCTCGAAATTCTGGAGTTACATCTGATAAGCTTTCTCCTAAATTGATAGTATATTCTCTTTTATTTTCTTCATTTCTAAAAATAGCAACCTTTGGTTTTTTAGTAGTGATGCTAAGTAATTTAATTTTAGCACTCTCGTTACTATTATTTTCTGGTGTTTGTATAGCAACCCCTTTAATAAGACCATCATTAAAAGATTTAACAGCATTTAGATTATAAACTAGATTATTATAATCAGTTACTTTAGTTTTATCATTTTTAGGGAAGGTAGCACCAAAGCGAATAATAGCTTGTGGTTTTATTTCTTCTACTAGCTTCTTATATGCTTTATTATCTTTTTTAAATCTATGAGGTTCGTCAATGATTACTACTGGTCTTGATTCTCTTAAAGCTTCAGTAGGAATGGTTATTGAACCAAATAATGTTTGATCAAAACTTGTATCCATAGTTGCTTTTGATAGTAACATACTACTTGTAATTAATAATGAATTAATCTTATTATTCTCTAGTCTAGTAGCACGAGAGAAGTTTGAAATAGCAGAGGGGAACATCTTTTTCCCTTTTTTATTTTTTTGTGGGTTCAATACTTCAAGTTTAAGTTCAGCTTCAGGATATAAGTCGCTAAAGTGCTCACGAGCATAATCAGATTCAATGAATTTCTTAGTTCCTTCTTTAATAGCAGTAGTAGGAACTAGAATAATGAATTTATTAAAACCATAATTTTTATGAAGTTCATACATTACGCGAGTGTAGGCATATGTTTTTCCTGTACCAGTTTCCATTTTAATGTCAATACCAAGTATATTATCATCATCTGCTTTAATATCACTTATATCAATACGAGATTCAGGATTAAACGTACCATTTTGAATGTTTTTTATATTTTCTTTAATCCTCAAGTCTCTAACATCAAAAATTGGATTTTGAGAGATATTTCCAGAGATAAATTCAACATCACGAAAAACTTCGTTAACTATATCAACAGCATTCGTTTGATGAGGTAGTATTTGTAATTGGATTTTCATATTAGTACCTCTCTATAATATCTACAGTTTTGTTATTTCTTAAATTCTTAATATTAGTTTTTAATTCATTAATGATAGTAAATGGTAGAGAGTATGTATAGATAACAATACGACTGATATTAAGTTCGTTATTCTCTATCATCTCAATTAATCGACTAATATCAGAACTCTCAATACCTTCATTCACTATGTAAAGTGAATTAGAGTAACGATGTGCAATGTAGTTTACAAGTTTAAAATCTTGCCATTTAGCGTGAAGCCCATAACCATCTTGATTTAACCAAGTAGTTAGGATGGTTTCAAGACCAGAAGAGTCTTCATTAGAAAAATCATTTACATAATCATCACTAACTAGTACATTAGGATCAAATGATTCTAATCTATCTAATGTATCTTCTTGAATGTTTTCAAGTTTAACTACTTTAAAACCATAGTCAATATCAGCATTTGTTTCTTCTTTAATTTTTTGAGCAGCACGTTTAATTCTTTCACGACCAATCTCATCAATTGTCTTATATCCTGCTTTGAAAGCTGGTTTTGATTCTTCGATTTTTTCAGGTAGTTGAACTAAAATGTATTTTCTATTACCACCATCTTCAGCATTTAATTTCATTACAGCATGAGCAGTAGTTGCTGAACCAGAGAAAAAATCGAGGATAAGAGAATTTGAATTTGTACCTATTAGAAATATTTTATTTAATAATTTAGTTCCTTTTGGATCGCTAAACATTCCTTTATTTAAAAGTGCAGCTAATTCTTCATTATTGCTATGAGAATGTCCCACTTCTTCGTATCCCCAAAATGTTCCACATGTTATACCATTTCTTACTTCAGATAAATAGGTTTTTTTATCAACTCCTCCATTTTTATTAAAATAAAGTTCATTATTATTATATAAAGATAATAATTTCTCTTTTGAATATCTAGGATATCGACCTTGTGGAGCACGCCAAGTTATACCATTTGAGAATGTAATAGTATATATTCCATTTTCAGATCCACTTCTTGCATGAATTGGAGTTGCTTTCCATGGTCCTTTCAGATCATTATCTCTGTTTTTGTAATCTTTATTCTGTTTCTCTGTTCTAGGTAGTAAATTCAAATTCGATAGATATCTTACTTTACTATAACATAGGATATTTTCATGTTGATATGAAATATCTGTATCATTTGAAACAGTATATTTATTATTCCATATTAAATTACAAATGAAGTTCTCTTCACCAAATATTTCATCACAAATAAGTTTTAAATTTGATTGTTCATTGTCATCGATACTAATAAAAATTACGCCATCATCACTTAGTAATTCACGAGCTAATACAAGGCGTGGATACATGAAGGTAAGCCAAGCAGAGTGAGTACTCTTACCACGCATATCAATAATACGATTTGCTTCTTCTTCATCTATCCCCATTTTAGTACAGAGTTCAGAAGAATTAAACTTAAAGTTATCAGGGTAAGTAAAACCATCATTACCTGTATTATACGGAGGGTCAATATAGATACATTTCACTTTTCTGCTGTATGATTTTAATAAATGTTTTAGTGCATCTAGATTATCACCAATGATGTATAGATTTTCAGAATTTTTATTTTCATCTATGTTATTATGATCAGTTAATGGGCTGATAATAGTTTCTGTTTCTGTTGAGGTCTGGAATCTTGCATAACTTTTTCCTAAAAAGTTAAGCTCGTATCCTTCTTTAGTAATATTAATTTCATCAGATTTTAATGTGTTTTTGAATTTATCTAGCATAAAGTTATTATCTTTATCAAAAAAATCAGGAAAATTTTCCTTAAGTTGATTTAAAAGTTTAGTATTAGGTTTTACATTGTCATTATTTTCAAGTTGTTCTTTAATCATGATATTTCTCCTATATATAATATAATTATTATACCATATTTATTATAATATGTTGTTTTAAATAGATAATAATATATTAAAGAATTGTTTTAGTATATATAGATTTTATTAATTAACCTAATTTTTAAAAATAGAAGTTATTTAATAGAGGGAAAGCGTTAAAATGAATAAAAAATTATTGAGTGATAATTATTAACATTAAAGTTAATTATTAAACCATTAGATTTTTAATTTTAAAGAATATTTCCAAGTTGAAAAAACGTCCCTTTTTTTGACTTTTTGTCCCAAGTGTAATATAATATATTTACAAACATTAAGGAGATGTTGACAATGAAAAAAGCTAATATTATAAATTTAATAAAGTATTATGCAGAAAATAATGATACAGCTTTTCGAAATGAAGCTTATCTTATTGCAGATAATTTTGATAAAATGGGGGATTATCAGCTATCTGAATATATTATGGCATTACTTTCAAATGCAAATACTTTCGTTCCACAAATAAATGAATTTAACTTAGAATTTTTAAAAAAATTAGAAGTTTCTCATGAACCATTGCCGCTACCAGAGGAAATTAAATCAGATTTGTTAGGAATTATAAATGCTGTAGGGCATAATATGGGAATCAACAAGTTTTTATTTTCAGGATATCCTGGTACGGGAAAGACAGAAACGGTTAAACATCTTACAAGGATACTAAATAGAGAATTATACTCTGTTGATTTTAATTATATAATTGATAGTAAGCTTGGGCAAACTGGAAAAAATATTTTTAAATTATTTGAAGAAATTAATAATTTAAATACTCCTGAGAGAGTAGTTATTTTATTTGATGAACTAGATGGAATAGCACTTGATAGAACTGATAAAACTGATATGAGAGAAATGGGAAGGGCTGCGACAACTATTCTAAAAGGTTTGGATAATTTAAATGATAGAGTTTTATTGATTGCAACTACAAATTTAATTGAATATTTTGATAAGGCACTGATTAGAAGGTTTGATTCTATTATAGATTTTAATAGATATTCAAGACAGGATTTAATTGATATTTCAGAAGTTATATTAAATTATTATTTAAGTAAATTTGACAAAATTGGTAGAAATATAAGGGTTTTCAGAAAAATAATTTCGCTTTATGATACTATTCCATATCCAGGAGATTTAAAAAATTTAATAAAAACTTCAATCGCGTTCAGCGATCCAAATTCAGAATTTGATTACTTAAAAAGATTATATATAACTGTTAGTAACAGTAAGGAGAAGAACTTTAAACAAATGAAAGAGCAGGGGTTTACCATTAGAGAAATTGAAATATTGACTGGAGTTTCCAAGAGTCAAGTATCTAGAGAATTAAAGGAGTAATATGATATGAATGAAATACTTCAATTAAAAGGAATATTTGAACAAAGCAGTGCTAAAAATAAGCCAGGGCCTCGGAATATCCCTAAAAATAAACATATACAGCTGCAGCATTTGTATTTGTTAAGAGAAGATTTAGAAAATGTTCTAAATTTTTGGGAAAAGGAAAATTTAAAAATAAGTCCCTTGATAAGTATATATTATAATAATATTGTTGCTAAAAGTACAAGGGCAAAAGGCATATTAGGAGGAACACAAGAAAAGAATAATAATTTAATAGTAGGATCCAAATTTACAAAAGATATTGAAAAAAAACATATTATTACTTATTGTGTTGATATTAAATTATTGAAAAAAACATTAATAGATATTACAGATGTCATAGAGTTATTTAAAAAATATTTTACGGATATTATTACTTATAGTGATATAGATGATATAAATAAAAATAAATACAAACACATATTTACTAAGAATTCACTAAAGAAAAGTAAATTTGTTAATATTTTAGTTGATATGTACTATATAGAAAATTTTGGAATTGAAAAAAATATATCAGATTTTAACGAAAATACTATCGTAACAATATACGATACAGGATTGAAAACTGAAGAAATTATGAAACAGTTAAACATTAATTTTTTAGAAGTTAAAAGTATAGATGAAACAACTCTATTATTAAATCCTGAACAATTTAGAATTTTAAAAGATAAAGCACCGTATCTTATTTCAATGGCAGTAAGTGATATTTCTATTTTAGAAACTGAAGATTTTAATTTTGGTACGGAAAAACTAATTACTGTTCCAAGTCCGCAAAATGAGCCTATTATTGGTGTTATTGATACTATGTTTGACGAATCTGTGTATTTTTCAGAATGGGTAGAATTTAATAATATGCTTGATAAAAATATAGAGTTAAGTAAAGAAGATTATAGACATGGAACAATGGTTTCATCTATTATTGTTGATGGACCAACCTTAAATCCGTTACTTGATGATGGTTGTGGGAGATTTAGAGTTAGGCATTTTGGTGTAGCTACGAGTGGAAGATTTAGTTCATTTACTATTTTGAGAGCGATAAAAGAGATAATCGAAAAAAATAGGGATATAAAAGTATGGAACTTATCATTGGGATCTACTATGGAAGTAAATGAAAATTTCATTTCACCTGAAGCAGCAATTTTAGATAAAATACAGTATGAGAATGATGTAATATTCGTTGTAGCAGGCACGAATAAATCAAAAAATTCAAAAATAAAGAGAATCGGGGCGCCTGCTGATTCTATAAACTCTATTGTTATAAATTCTGTAGGTTTTGATGGTAAACCTGCAGAATATTCAAGGGAAGGCAATGTATTGTCATTCTTTAATAAACCAGATGTTTGTTATTATGGAGGTGATAGGGATAGAGCTATTAGAGTTTGTTCACCTTTAGGAGAGGCATTTGTAGAAGGAACATCATTCGCAGCACCTTGGATAGCTAGGAAACTAGCATATTTAATAAATATTTTAGGTTTATCAAGAGAACTAGCTAAGGCTTTAATAATAGATTCAGCTACTGAATGGAATAATATTGATTATAGTGCAAAATTAGTAGGATATGGGACTGTACCAATACATATTAATTCAATAATTAAAACGCCGAAAGATGAAATTAAATTTATGTTAAGTGGCGTATCGGAAAAATATGAAACATATAACTATAATATACCTATTCCTGAAGAAAAAGAAAAGCAGCCTTTTGTATCTAAAGCAACCCTTTGTTATTTTCCAAATTGTTCAAGAAACCAAGGTGTGGATTATACAAATACAGAGATGGATATGCATTTTGGGAGATTAAAACTAAATAAAAAAGGTAATATAGAAATTGATACTATTAATGATAATAAACAAGATAACGAAGGGAGTATTGTTTTATATGAAGAAACCGCTAGAAGGCTATTCAGAAAATGGGATAACATAAAACATATAAGGGAAAATTTAAGGACGCCTAAAGGTAAAATGAAAAAACCTAAAAAGAAAAGAGAAAAAGGATTATGGGGAATAAAAATAAAAACCAAAGAACGTCTTAATAAGAAGGATGGGGAAAATGTTAAGTTTGGAGTAATTATTACATTAAAAGAAGTAAATGGTGTAAACAGAATTCAGGAGTTTATTCAACAATGTCAATTCAGGGGTTGGCTAGTAAATAAAATAGATATAGAAAACAGAATAGATATTTATAATATTGCGAGGGAGGAAATTGAATTAGAGTAATTATGAACTCTCACTTTCAAAAAAATTAATTATAGAGAATAATAGTTCTTTATTTTGAGATAGAAATTTTAATCGCTTCTATAAATGAATATATGGAAGTTGTAAATACAGTAATACTAAAAGTAAGTTTTTAATTTTTCTCTTTACCCTGTAATTTTTAGAAATTCAAGCAATATAATGGAATATACTCTCTTTATTTGAAGTGATTCGAGTAAAGAGAGTATATTTTTCTATTTTTTTTTACAATGAAAACATTCTCTTATTATTTATGTTATAATAAAACATAACAGATTATATTAATTATCAAAGTAAAGGAATTGTTAAATGGAAAATTATAATGAGTTATTAACTCTTAGGAACAAAATAGAAAATACACTGAATTATCAACTTTCACTAAGTAATTTGGAATTATATCACAGCAATCTATTTGCTGTTGTTCTAGAAAAATCTGAATTTATTAATCATAAGTTCTTTAGTGATGTTATTGATATTAATAAAAAATTTACAGATTTGAAGGTATATAGAGAAAAAAACTCAATTGATTTAACTATCGAGGTTAGTGATGAGGATGGACAGACAAATGTAATTTTTATAGAAAATAAGGTTAAGTCTTTACCTGATGAAGGTCAATTAATTCGTTATTCTGAAAAAGATACTAATGCTAAAGGGATACTTCTTAGTTTAGTTGAACCTGGATTTGAGCTTCCTGAAAGTTGGTTTAGAAGAAGTTATGTTGAGTTAATTGAGTATTATCGTAATTTACTTGATAAAGTAGATGAGACTCTTAGATTATTTTTAAAAGATTATATTGAATATATGGAGAATGTGGAAGAGTTTATAGGAAAGGTAAGTTATGGAGAATCATACTTTTTAGAAGAATCTAGTAATAAGGTACTTGAAGGTATGAGATTAAGGTCGGTTATTGAGAAGATTCATTATGCGAATTTACAGAATAAGATTGCTGATTTAGGATATAAAACATACTCTGGTAGAATAAGGGGAGGACATCATTTTGGTATTGATCTTCCTATCGAAGGTACTACGTCATCATTTGATATTCAGATACAAGGAAATTAGTATAGACATAAGGTTAATTTTTCTCTTGAAGATAAGGAAAAATTAGGTGATTTAGAAAGAATATGTGATAGTATAAAAGAAAAAACTTGTCTGTATCATTTCAATCTAGAGGATAATCCAATTTTACAAAAATCATCTTCAAGAAAAAAATGGAAGACATATGATAAAAAAGATTTTTATGATTATGCACTTATAAAAAAACATGTATCTAGTAAAGTGTTGATTAATTATATAAAAACGGATGTTAGGAAAATTGAAGCACATCTGAAAATTGTTAAAGAAATTATTTTGGAAAATATGGCTTAAGCATATAATAAATAATTTTATTGGGTGATAATTTATGGGAACAAAAAATAATAAACTTCATAGGAGAAATTAATGGAACTAAGAAACGAGAAATTTGTCATCGATAATAAAGAATGTATTGGATATATTTCAGAGAATACACAATATTTATTAATACAACCTGTTGATGAACATGATATAGAAGTATTGGATAATGAAGTAACAGAAATTCAAAAAAATACAGATAAACAATTCTCACTTATTGCTTTTAAAATCGAGGATTGGAATAATGAACTTTCTCCTTGGGAAGCACCTCCAGCATTTGGAAAGAAATCTTTCGGTTCAGGTGCTAAAGACACTTTAGAATTTATTGAGAGTAGATTAATACCAACGGTTAAAGAAAAATATAATCTAGGTGATGAAATTAAATTTATTCTAGGTGGTTATTCTCTAGCTGGTTTATTTTCGTTATGGAGTGCGTATAAGTCAAATACATTTTCAGGTATTGCTGCGGCTTCTCCTTCTGTTTGGTTTAATGGTTGGGAAGAATTTATAAATAATAATACGCCATTAAGTAACACTATTTACCTAAGTTTAGGTGATAGTGAAGAGAAAACGAAAAACAAAGTAATGTCTGTTGTTGGTGATAATATTAGAAAACAGGAAAGACTATTAAAAAATGATAAGATAAATACAATATTAGAATGGAATAAAGGTGGTCATTTCAGTAATTCAGATTTACGAGTTGCTAAAGCATTTGTATGGTGTATTGAAAATATTTAATTAAAACTATTAATTAATTTTAAAATAAAAAAGAAAGAATAGATTGTAAATGAGTAGATAGATTTTAATAAAGCCTATTTCCTTTCATTCTATTCTTTTTCACGTTATAATTAAGTTACTATTACTAGAAAATTTAGGAGGTAACATATGAATGAAGTAATTAAAACGATGCTAGATCATCGTACGACTCGTAGTTTTGTAAAAGGAAAAGAACTACCTAAGGAACACCTTGAGTAAATCATCGCTAGTTCTAAACAAGGATCTAGTTGGATGAATGGTCAACACTATAGTATTATCGTAACTACAGGTGAGACTAAACAACAAATTGCTGATTTAATCCATGATAAAGCACCTGGCAATGCGGCTCATATTGAAAATTCTGCTGCATTCTTACTATATTGTTTAGATTATACTAATATCAAATTAGCGTTTGACATTGAGGGTGGGGAGTTTGATATTTCTAATCAATATGAACCATTAATTATCGGTACTTTGGATGTTGGTATTGCTATGCAAAATGCAACTTTAGCTGCTGAGTCTTTAGGATATGGAATTGTTTATTGTGGTGGAGTAAGAGGTTTCGGAGATAAGGTTTCTGAATTACTAAATATTCCAGAAAATGCATTGTTCCTATGTGGACTAAGTATCGGTGTTAAAGATGAAGAGTTATCTACGGAAAAAGTTAAACCAAGATTACCGAACGCGGCTAATGTAGGATACAATGAATTCCCTAAATCAAACGAAGAAGTATTAAAAGAATACCGTCAAACTATGGTAGACTTTGCCGAAGCACGTGATACAAAAACATGGACTAAGAAATTCGCTGACTTCTATGCACAACCTTCAGGAATAGAAAAAGTAACTAAAGAACTATTAGAAAAAAATGGTTTTGTGAGTGAGAAGAAAAAATAAATATAAAAGCTCTTTGTTAAATTTGGGGCATGGAGAAAAATAGGTAATGAAATCTAGGCAACAGTTTGCTGCTTAGATTTTTTCTTATTTTCTTTAAGTTTGATATTATTTTTATATACAAAAAAACAAATATCCAATATAATTAAAGTGTCGAAAAATAATTGACTAGGGAAGGATATTTGTCGTGAATAATTTTATCACAAATTTACTATTAATAAAAAATAAAATATAACTATAGAGGATAAACTTGATTTAATTAATGTGGATGGTCAGGATACATTCGTATTTCATGGAACTTTATCTTATGACCCTAAATATTGTGTTAACTGTAGTTGAAGAAGGAAATAATATAGTTAAAAATGGATTTGGAGATACATTAAGAATAGTTTTATTAAAGATGTCAGAATGCCCTACATACCTTAAATTAAAGAAACAACGCTTCAAATGTAGAGAATGTAATTCTAAGTTTTGTGCTGAAACATCATTTTTGAAAAAGCACTGCAGTATATCTAAAAATCTTATATTCTACTTTATGAAGAATCTGTCTAAAAGATATAGCCGATTTAAGTAATGTATCAGTACTTACAGTAGTAAAAGTAATAAAATCATGTCGAGAAGCTGTAGAAGTTAATATTTATTCGAGCTTATCAGAGCACCTATGTTTTGATGAAATAAAATCAACTAAAGATAGTAAAAATGGAATGATTTTCATATTCTTAGATGCTAAAACACATGACTTTATAGATATTGTAGATAGTAGAACACAACATATATTAAAAAAATACTTTATGAGATATTCAAGAAAAGTGAGAAAGAAAGTAAAAACGATCTGTATAGATATTTACCCTCCTTATATGAATATGATCAAAGAGATGTTTCCTAACGCTGAGATAATAATAGATAGATTCCACATGGTTCAAAATATTAATAGAGAATTAAATAAAGCTAGAGTAAAACTAATCAATCAATATAAGAATAAAAAAGGTTCTATTTACACTATTCTAAAGAACTTCTGGAAAGTAATATTATAAGATATCCACAAAGTAAATTCAACAAAAACATTCTTTTCTAGAAGCTTTAAACGCTATGTAACTAGAAAAGAAGTATTAGATTATATATTAGCTATAGATGATGAATTTACAGCTAGTTATGAGAGAGTACATGAGATAAGAGAAGCTATTAAGACTAAAGATTCTGTAGAATTAGAGAAGTATATAGATATGGATACTAAAGGATTATCTAAAGGTGTAGCTAAAGCTATAAATACTATGAAAAAGTACAAAGTGTACATGCTTAGCGCTGTTAAATATGAGTATTCTAATGGTCCATTAGAAGGATTTAATAATAAAATAAAACTACTAAAGAGAGTATCTTATGGATATTCTAGCTTTAGTAATTTCAGATTACGCATTTTAATTATGTCTAGATTATTTGTTTCTGAATATAAAAATAATGCCAAACTTAAGGGAAATAAGAAAAAATCTAAGTAGCAAAATGCTACCTAGATCTAATTTCCTATTTTTCTCCATGCCCCGAATTTGACAAAGAGCCAATATCTACCGTCTAAAAGTTATAGTTTTTATCTGAATTTTAGAGGATGGTATAATATATCGTCTTGAAAATTGTGTTAATAGTTGATGTTTCTTGAGTTATTAGTAAGTATTTTTTTTATTAATAATTTTTCAAAATCCATACTATTTAGCTCCCAATTAAAATATGATTTTTCCATCAATTTTTTGTATATAGAATATTCAGCATTATTGCGATTCTCCATATCTTTTAATCCACTTTGTTTCAAGTCGTGTATCTTTTCTTTTTGTTCTTCAGTAAACCCTGTATAGAAAGAAAAATCATTTAAAATATAAAAATAATTAGAATCTCTTAGTTTGTTTGATTCATTGTTCGGTGTAATTGTGGTTGGGAAATTTTGAATAAAGTCAAGAATTTGTTGGTAAAGTTTCTTTAATACAATCTTATATAATTTATTAATGTTATCGTTATCTTTTATATAGTAGGCTATAGCACAAAGTACAAAATAGTTATTTTTATTTTTTTCAAGAATTTCACAGAGTAGTTGCGAACTAAGTTTTCTATTTAAGGATTTTGAAAAACTTATTAAATCTGAAATATTTGATAAGTTTGAAATATTAATTCTTATTACCAGAATGATTTTTTCAAAAATTTTATTTTCAATTAATTCTAATTTACTGATTGTATTGTCACAAAAAGAATCACTATCGTTTTCTACTAGTTTTGATAAATTATTTACACTATTTTTAATTTTTAGTAAAATTTTAATAAATGAACTACATGTTTCAGAATCTACATGGCTTAGGAAAACATTAGTTATATTTTCTAAAAATGAATATAAAACACTCATATATGCAGTTAGTGAATATTGAGAGTAGCTATTAACCTTTATAAATGCTGGTTCATAAAATTCAATTTTTATAGCTTTAAGAAAATATAAAACGGCTTTTCGTTTTTTATTCTTTGCTTTGGCAATTATCTCTTGGAATTCATTGTATATATTATCCCAAAAGTTTTTATTAATTAGTATATGCTTTGAAGTAATTTGATAGTCAAAATTATAGTTTAGTTTTTTTAGTGAGTTGGCCAGCATTTTTATTTTTTGCGAATCTTTTTTTTGGCGACTATCTAATACTATTCTTTGTTCTATATCGATCTTTCTAATTAATTTTTTGATGTCTATAATTACAGTATCAAAAAATGAAAATGGATATTCTAAAATTTCACGTTTTTCTGAGCTAAGACATAAGTTATATGTATCTAGTGCATGTGAGATTTCCTTTTCAATGAGCTCAATTATATCTTTTTTGTGGCTAAAAATAAAGAAATCATCCATATATCTATAAATAGTATAGTCTTTACCTTTAAATATATTCTGTTTTATTAAGCTATGTTCAGTTTCTACATCACATTGTGATAAAATTATATCTGAAATAATACGATTAAATTCTGGACCGATTACTATTCCATTAGTTTCATTATAATTACATTTTTGTTGAATTGTGTCAATGCTTGAAGCGAAAGTTGATTTATATTCTCTCTTATAATAAGTTTTACCAATATTTTTATCGCCTATTACTGCCCAAGTTAAAGAATGGGTATATATGCTGGAGAAAAAATTTTGTATATCTAATTTTAAAAAGTATCTATATTTGTGACTATCTCTCTTGAATTGTGGTGAATTTAAAATCTTTTCAAGACGAAAATGTGTATTATATGAAAAATATTTTTTAAAAATACAATCTATTTCTTCATTGGATATGGTATTTATACCATTCAACCCATAATTTTGCTCCAGTTTTTCCATTTTTTTCAAAAACACTTTTTTTTCGTTATATGTAATTTTATTAAATTTAACAGGCTTTCGACAGTTAAAGTTAGATTTTTTTAAAAAATTAAGTACCAAATTTTCATATTTCATCATGAATATTACAATATCAAGTTGAGATCTTGGATGTATAATAGAAATTATACGATTAGAATTATTATTTTTTGGAATTCTAAAGTTTAGCGGTATAGTATAATCTTCAGTTATACCTTTTTTTAGGGTAGCTAAATCTATAGTAAGTAATTCATCGATTTTCATAATTATAGGTTTGTTAGAGAATAAATTTGGTATTTCTACAGGGAGGAGTTCTGTTTGTAAAAACCATTTTTGTTTTATATTTTTATTCATAATATAATTACCCCTTGCTATTTTTCAGTTTTTATTATATCATGATATTGGGTCGGGGTAAACTGATTTAAATGATTAATCTTCTCGAGTTTAGGTTAATTATTTTTACAAGGTTTTTTTCCATACACACAAAATGATTGTATCAAGTAGTCTAGGCTACTAAGTGAATATATTAAATATATTCACTATCTCACGATGAGTATGACCCGTAATCCTAGATATAGATATATCTATATCTAGGATTTAATAATGGGAAGGAAGTATGTTTATGAAATTTAATTCTTTATTTGTTGAGTTTTCGTATAAAAATAGAAAAATGTATAAACTTAGAGATCAAATGTTTAGTGTTCAATTGAACGATATTAATAAGGAGATTATTAATAAATATGGTATAGATATTGCCAATAGAAATTCAATAATACGTTCACTGGTCCAATTTTTAAGTCAAGGAGACATTTTAAAAAATGAAAAATTAGAGGCTGTTACACAACCATATTACATTATAAGAACTGATATAGCAAAATTTTTCCCATCAATCAATAAGCACAAATTATATAAGAAAATCATTAAGTCTTCAATTTTAAATGACTATAGTATAGAAGTAATAAAGAGTTTCATTTTCAAAACTAAAGTTAAAGGCATCCCTATAGGAACACCCTTCTCAAACACTTTGGCTGAATTGTATTTGGAAGAGTTTGATCGAAATGTTCAAATTTTGTTTAAACCACTTTTTTATGTTAGGTATGTAGATGATATTCTAATAATAAAACATATTGAGGACTCTAGTGTTAGTAAAGTTAGCATTAAAGATAATGTTCAAAACTTTGATTATGAGATATTGTTAAATTTATTAGATAAATTTAACTTGAAATTAAATAAAGAAAAAACAGAAATTTTAGTTCGTAGAAATGGCCAAGACTCAATTAAATTTGATTATCTTGGTTATGAATTTAATATTTCTAATAGGATATTAACTGTTGATATTTCAGAAAAAAAATTTTTTAAAAAAATACTGAATAAAGTTATTCGCTCTTTCAAAAAATTTTTATCATCTTCTAAAGATACTACAGAGTATTGGATTTTATATTATAGATTGAAGAATATTATTTATGGTGTAACAACTAGTGGAAAGAATAATCATATAAAATTCGGAATTGGATATTCATATAAATTTATCAATACTGATAAGTCACTCAAGATATTGTTAAAAACATTTCACTACTTTGTTTACAGAATAACACCGAATATATCAAGGAGTCAAAGAGGGAAGCTATTAAGTTTGATTACGATTGAAGATAATGGAAACTATGTAATTTTAAATGATAAGAATGAGAGTAACTTAATAATTAAACTACTGAATAAGAGGGTAAATTATACTAAAATGTCAAATAGAACTTTAGAAAATATATTTAGAAGAATAGGTTGTTCAAATATAAATTATGGGAATGAACATATTTATCATAAAAATTTACAAGTTCAAATTATGAAAAAATTAAGCCTAAAGCTATAATATTGTAAAAAATAATCTTGTATGTATTTAAATTTTCTGTAGGGGAAAAATTATGCAATTTATACCTGTGCAGTTAATAATACAAAATAAATAATAGTATATTGTAAACATTTATTTTAATGATAGATTTAAATTAGGGTATAAATATAATTTATTGAATAAATAATATTTATATATTTTTTAATATTAAAATCTAAAATTAAAAATCTTTCGGAGGTAACTTATGAATGAAGTAATTAAAACGATGCTAGATCATCGTGCGACTCGTAGTTTTGTAAAAGGAAACGAACTTCCTAAAGAACACCTTGAGCAAATCATCGCTAGTTCTAAACAAGGATCTAGCTGGATGAATGGTCAACACTATAGTATTATCGTGACTACAGGTGAAACTAAACAACAGATTGCTGATTTAATCCGTGATAAGGCACCTGGTAATGCGGCTCATATTGAGAATTCTGCTGCATTCTTACTATATTGTTTAGATTATACTAATATAAAATTAGCGTTTGATATTGAAGGTGGAGAGTTTGATATTTCTAATCAATACGAACCATTACTTATTGGTACTTTAGATGTTGGTATTGCAATGCAAAATGCCGCTTTAGCTGCTGAATCTTTAGGATACGGGATTGTTTGTTGCGGTGGAGTAAGAGGTTTTGGAGATAAGATTTCTGAATTACTAAATATTCCAGAAAATGCATTGTTCCTATGTGGACTAAGTATCGGTGTTAAAGATGAAGAGTTATCTACGGAAAAAGTTAAACCTAGATTACCAGACGCGGCTAATGTAGGATACAATGAATTCCCTAAATCAAATGTAGAAGTATTAAAAGAATACCGTCAAACTATGGTAGACTTTGCTGAAGCACGTGAGACAAAAACATGGACTAAGAAATTCGCAGACTTCTATGCACAACCTTCAGGAATAGAAAAAGTAACTAAAGAACTATTAGAAAAAAATTGTTTTGTGAGTGAGAAGGAATAATAAATAAACACCACATGTATATTATAATAATATATATGTGGTGTTTATTTATT
>ERZ773267.576-NODE-576-length-23810-cov-9.099137_pt1 | contig 23810 bp, 24 predicted proteins | sample MGYA00511959_ERZ773267 | MGnify/ENA primary metagenome ERZ773267 (study PRJEB29015, sample SAMEA2738165) | human oral metagenome | biome: human oral; feature: human-associated habitat; material: saliva | place: China | collected 2240 ... | reverse complement strand
GCGAGTTTTTGACTTTTCCTTAATGAATGACTGTTTTATATAAGTAAAATTTTAGTAAATGAAAAAAATATAGTTTTGTATTATATTTATGTTTTACTATTTTGAGACAGTTTTTTTCCCATATCTAATTTTATTTTCCGTCAAATACTGTTGGATATGCCTTGTCATTATTGAAAGCCCAAGAACCGTTGTAATAATAACTGTTGTCTGATGAATTGTAAACTAGATTTTTTCCTGCTTTTAAGTGCATGTATTTATATTTTCCCAGATATTTTTCAGTTTTTTCAACATCCTGAATTAAAACTCCAACTTTTACATTTTCATAAGTTTCTGAGTCAAATACACATTTTTCAAATTCTACGTCAACTCTGTAGTCCTTTGTATTTATTTTTTTAAAATCGCTATGACTTTTTGGTACAGTGCAGTAAGAATCCTTTTCTAATTTTGCAGTTTTGTCATGTTTTTTAGCAGCATTCTGATTTTCAGCAAAAACCAGCATGGAAGCCATAAATAATACTAATAATCCTTTTTTCATAAAAAAATCTCCTCCTAGTATTTGATTTCTATTATAATTTACCTATAACATTATAGCACATTTTCTTTGATTTTTCCATTTGTAAAACTCTATGAAATCAAAATATCCCCTAAAATATAGCTATATACTGATATATAAAATAATAATATAAATTATATAATTCGATATTCAAAATTTATATTTGAAAAAACTGCCAAGTAGGACTATAATTGTAGTAAAGACAAAATCTCAAAAATGAAAGGAAGGATAATTTATGGAAAGATATGAATTAAACAAAAATCTGGCACAAATGCTTAAAGGTGGGGTAATAATGGATGTTTCCACTCCTGAACAGGCAAGAATAGCAGAAGCTGCAGGTGCCGCCGCTGTCATGGCTCTTGAAAGAATTCCTGCTGATATAAGAGCCGTAGGAGGAGTATCAAGAATGAGCGATCCTAAAATGATTAAAAGTATTCAGGAAGTTGTTTCAATTCCTGTAATGGCAAAAGTCAGAATAGGACATTTTGTGGAAGCGCAGATTTTAGAAGCAATAGAAATTGATTATATAGATGAAAGTGAAGTTCTGTCACCTGCTGATGACAAATTTCATGTAGACAAGAAAAAATTTAAGGTACCTTTTGTCTGCGGTGCAAAAGATTTAGGAGAGGCTCTTAGAAGAATTGCTGAAGGAGCTTCAATGATAAGAACAAAAGGTGAACCTGGAACTGGAGATATTGTACAGGCTGTAAGACATATGAGAATGATGAATCAGGAAATAAGAAGAATTCAGAACATGAGGGAAGATGAACTTTATTTTACAGCAAAAGAATTACAGGTTCCATTTGATTTAGTAAAATTTGTTCATGAAAATGGAAAACTACCGGTTGTAAACTTTGCTGCAGGTGGGGTTGCCACTCCTGCTGATGCTGCTCTTATGATGCAGCTTGGTGCTGAAGGTGTCTTTGTCGGATCAGGAATTTTCAAGTCAGGAGATCCTGTAAAAAGAGCTCAGGCAATAGTAAAAGCAGTTACTAACTACAATGATTCAAAAATATTGGCTGAAATTTCCGAAGATTTAGGAGAAGCCATGGTTGGAATTAATGAAAGTGAAATTCAGTTATTGATGGCTGAAAGAGGTAAATAATGAAAATAGGAGTTTTAGCTCTGCAGGGAGCCTTTATTGAGCATGAAAAAATACTTGAAAAAATTGGTGTAGAAACATTTGAAATCAGAAAAAAATCCGATTTGGCCAGTGCTATCTCAAATAACAGTATTAACGGGCTTATTATTCCAGGTGGGGAAAGTACAGCAATAGGGAAACTTCTCCATGACCTTGATTTATTTGAGGATATCAGAAAAGTTATTTCAGATGGCCTGCCAACCTTTGGAACATGTGCAGGACTTATTCTTCTGGCAAAAAAAATTGAAAATGATAATCGTATACATCTTGGTCTTATGGACATAACAGTAAAAAGAAATGCCTATGGCCGTCAGCTTGGAAGTTTTTTCACTGAAAATGAATTTAAACATGTAGGAAAAGTTCCAATGACATTTATTCGTGCACCTTACATTACAGGAGCCGGAAAAAATGTGGAAATTCTTTCAACAGTTGATGGAAATATAGTTGCGGCAAGGGAAAACAACATACTTGTCACTTCCTACCATCCTGAACTGAATGATGATTTGCAGGTTCATAAATTTTTTGTTGATATGTGTAAAAAAGCTGCTTCAAAATAGATACTTGGAAGTTAAGATAAAAAAATAAATTTAATCTTTACAATGCAAAGGATGTGAATACAGATGAAGATTGGAATTGTTGTAGGGAGATTTATACCTTTACATATAGGCCATGTTAATTTAATACAGAGGGCAAGCGGATTAGTTGATAAAGTTTATGTTGTAGTTTCCTATTCAGATGAAGGGGATACAGAAATGATATCCAACTCACGTTTTATAAAGGAAATTACCGCAAAGGACAGATTAAGGTTTGTAAAGCAGACTTTTAAAAATCAGAATAATATTTCATCTTTCCTATTTGATGAAAGTAGCTGCCCACCATTTCCTGAAGGTTGGGAAAAATGGTCAGCCCTTCTTAAAGAAGAAATGGAAAAAAGGGAACCGGATTTAGATTGGGAAAATGATGTTTTATTTATAAGTAACAGAAAAGATGATGCTAAATACAATTTAAAATTCTTCGGATCCCAGACAAAGTCCATTGATCCTGAGTATCACGAATATCCTGTAAATTCATGGGAAATAAGGGAAAATCCAAGTAAATACTGGGAATATCTTCCCCGTGAAGTTAGGGAACACCTGATTCCTATTATTACAATCTGTGGTGGGGAAAGCAGTGGAAAAAGTATAATGATAGATAAACTGGCAAATGTTTTCAACACTTCTTCCGCATGGGAATATGGACGTGAATATGTTTTTGAAAAACTTGGTGGCGATGAAGATTCCCTCCAGTATTCCGATTATGAAAAAATCGTATTCGGACATCAGTCAAATGTGCTGTATGCCGCAAGAAATGCCAATAAATTTGCATTAATAGATACAGATTATATAACTACACTGGCATTCTGCCTTACTTATGAAAAAAGGGATAACCCTATCATAAGGGAGTTTGTCCGTAATTATAAATTTGATTTGACAATACTTCTTGAAAATAATGTAAAATGGGTAAATGACGGCCTCCGTTCAATAGGAGAAACTGACAGACGGGAAAAATTTCAGAAACTTCTGAAGGAACTGTACAAAGAATACAATATCCCTTACATCATTGTAAAATCATCTGATTATGAACAGAGATATCTTGCATGCCAGGAAATTATAAAGGCCTACTTGGCTGGAAAGGATAATCTGCAGGAAATTGCTGACTCTTTTGTATAATATTTGTATTTAATAATACAATTTGCAGATAAAGAATTAATTTAAAACTGGAGTATTCAAAAATGGGCTACTCCAGTTTTTTTATTATCAATATCACTTCCTATTCTGTTATTTCAATTAAATTTCCTTCACAGTCTTCTACAACACTTTCATAATAACCATCTCCAGTTGTTCTAGGACCACTCAAACATCTAGAGCCATCTTTTACAAGTCTCTCTGTCAGTTCATCTACTTTTTCTTTACTTCCAACGCTGAAAGCCAGATGAATGAAACCTTCATTCATTGACTTATCTTCTCTTACTGAAAGCCCAGGACGTGTCATTATTTCCAGCCTTGTCCCACTGTCTGGAAAACTTAAAAAATATGTTTGTAATCCTGTATTTTTATTATGATATTTCTCATTTGCCTTTGCCTGGAAATATTTCACATAAAATTCCTTCGTTTTTTCCAAATTGTTTACATAAATTGCCACATGATTTATTTTCATATTTATTCCTCCTACTTTTTTTATAATTTATGAAATATAGGTTTCAGGTTTTTCTTCAGAGTCATCACTATATTTGCAGTGGATATGATAATCAGCAAGCATATTTTCTCCTTTCTTTATCTTTTTTCTTATTATACCTAAAAAAATTGAAATATTCCATCATAATCTGTTCTTTTTATAACATAATTTTTTAAGTTTGCTGATTTTCTTAAATATTAAAAGTTGATAAAAAATTAAATATGTGTTATAATGAATCGTAAATTCCGATGGAGTCATATACTAAAAAAGAGAGTGCGTCTTCACTCTCTTTTTTCATTTTTACATATACTTTTCAATTAGAATTTGTATTAATTCCAATAAAAGCAATAAAAATATTTTCAGAATTTCTTCCTCTGGAATCATATTCTCACCTCCAATCATTAGAGGATGAGATATTATATTATATTATATTTTTATTTATTTTTAAAACTAATTTCAATTTTTATTTTAAAATTAATTTATATTTTTAAAAATATTCTCAATATTCCAAGAATTAAAAGATGAAACGGATAAAAACAGTAATTGAATAATTTATTCTGTTTTCCACGCTTTCCATTGTATGTAAGTATAAGACCAAAACCAAGCAATGACCAGACTTCCTTAAAAATTGAAAAATATCCTGAAAATATTGCAAATACAGGTTTATCATGAAAAATATAGAAGAAATAGCCAATCATAATGGCATGATACTCATAATCCAGTCCTGCAACCATTGATATAATGCACATTATTCCAACAATTACAAATGAAACTGGATACCAGATATATTTAGACATATTTTGCATCTTTTCTTTTAAAGTGTCTATAATCCATATTGTTATCAGCATTAAAGCCAAAGTAAACATTATATTATTGGAATTCGGCTCAAAAAATACACCTGATAAGGCCATGTCAAATGGAATTTCCGAAATAATACCAAAAATTACAAGGGAAGCAAGATACTTTTTCCTGTTTCCAGTTTTAAAGAACCCTTCCACAAGAAAGAAGGCAAAAAGCGGAAATGCTATCCTTCCCAAAATATCAAATGCATCACTTATACGCTGCAGTATCCCTTCTCCACTCAGAAAAGGGTATATCAGTGCTTTATTTACGTGATCCGCAAGCATTGATAAAAAGGCAATATATTTTAACTGTGCACCTGAAAATATACGTATTTTATCCAGTTTCCCATTATTTTTATCCATTCTATGTTAATTCCTTTCAGTTTATTAGAGAATGTATAGATTTTAAAAGATTATCAGGATATAGATTATTCCAAATCTTCCCCATTACTTGCTATTACTTTTTTATACCAGTCAAAACTTTTCTTTTTACTTCTTTTTAAAGTTCCGTTCCCGGCATTATCCCTGTCCACATAAATAAATCCGTAACGTTTTTTCATTTCACCTGTTCCTGCACTTACAAGGTCGATAGGCCCCCATGTTGTATATCCGAGTAAATCTACCCCATCAAGGACAACTGCATCCCTCATTGCCTTTATATGTGCCCTCAGGTAATCTATCCTGTAGTCATCTTCAACATATCCATTTTCATCAGGTATATCAACTGCTCCAAGGCCATTTTCCACAACAAACAGAGGTTTCTGGTATCTGTCATAGATTTCATTTATTGTAGTCCTAAAACCTAGTGGATCCAGTCCCCAGCCCCAGTCAGTCACTTCAATATATGGATTTCTCATTGATTCCAGAAGATTTCCTTCTCCAAGTTTATCAGCTTCGGCAGAAATACAACGTGTTGTATAATATGAAAAACTTACAAAATCTACTGTATTTTCTTTTAATATTTTTTTATCTTCTTCTGTTATATCTATTTTCAGGTTATTTCTTTCAAGAAATTTAAGGGCATAGGATGGATAATATCCCCTTACCTGTACATCAATGAAAAAATAATTTTCCCTGTCCTTTTCCAACGCAGTCCATACATCTTCCGGCTTTGCAGCGAGAGGATAGAATTTTCCTGCCGCAAGCATACACCCTATTTTATTTTCAGGATCAATTTCGTGAGCGATTTTTGTAGCCCATGCACTTGCCACAAGTTCATTATGTGCTGCAGTATATAAAACCTGCTTTCTGTCCTCACCTTCTTCAAAAACAATTCCGGCACCCATAAACGGAGCATGCAGAAGAATGTTTATTTCATTAAATGTGAGCCAGTATTTTACAAGCCCTTTATATCTTCTAAATATCACTTCACATAACTTCTTATAAAAATCAATTATTTTACGGTTTCTCCAGCCACCATATTCCTTTATGAGATGTATCGGGAAATCAAAGTGAGTTATTGTTACCAGAGGTTCTATCCCATATTTACGGCATTCCTTAAAGACATTTTCATAAAACTGAAGTCCTTTTTCATTTGGTGTTTCTTCATCTCCATTTGGAAATATCCTTGTCCAGGCGATGGACATTCTATATGTTTTAAATCCCATTTCTGCAAACAGAGCAATATCTTCCTTATATCTGTGATAAAAATCTATCGCCCCTTTTGCCGGATAAAAATATTCATCTTCAAAATCAAGCATTTTTCTTTCACCTGTAATTACTGAAGCCCTTGCCTCTCCTACTGGAGATAGGTCAACATTTGCAAGTCCTCTTCCATCTTCATTGTATGCTCCTTCAAGCTGATTGGCGGCTGTAGCTCCACCCCATAGAAAATCCTTTCTGAATCCCATACCGTTTCCTCCTCATATTAATAATATGTCAACCGTTACAAACTCCTGATATTCTGACTGCTGTCTGATAAGTCCTTTCGTTTTGTGACTTCTACTTTATTTTTTCCAGCATTTCCTGCGAAGGATTTATCACTTTCATATCAGATCTTTTCCTAATTTCATTTTCAATATAGGGAAAATGCGTACATCCAAGAAGAATTGCCTCATTTCCCAGATTTTTAAGATATTCCGTCAGTTTGCCAAAATGAAATTTTTCTGCAATTACTTCAGGTAAAGTTCCCTTTTCTATTTCCTTCACTATTTCAAGAAATGTCATACCTGTAATATTAATTTCACTATTTCCTTTAAACATGGCATTTTCTATCCCTGCAAGGCCCTGTGCATTTGCGGCAAATACAGCTATCTTTTTATACTTACCGGCTATTTCCCTATAAATCTGCATGGGAGTGACTATTTTTATGTTATTTTTCTTTTCCAGTTTTTCAAAATCAACTGCTCCGCTTAATGAATTACAATATACAAAAAGTACATTGCAGTCAGCCTTTTTTATGTTGTCTATATGACCGTTTATTACCTTTTCCTTATACTCTGTTTCTGAAGTCTGAAATACTGTCTGTTTTACAGGATTTTCAGATATTGGGATTCTTATTATTTCATCTTCAGAAAACCCATTTTTTTCAAGAAGAACAGCTCCCATATTTGTATCTATGGGAGTGCCTGCCATTACTGCTATTTTCAAAGTTTCACCTCAAAATTTTCTCAATTTTTCTAATGGAAATCTCCATTCAGGAGTTTCAAGTACAGTCTTTCCTTTCAGTGAATACCATACTCCCATATCTCCGTCTGCAGGGTTAATCAGAATCTGTGTCTGCTGTGCCGGCATATATGACTGTGCAAGCATGAATATCTTTTCCCCTTTGTCATTTTCAGCCATATCCACAATAATTACAGCATGTCCGGGACTTCCTCCCATAATAAATACGTCTCCTATTTTCATATTTTCCAGAGACTGAGGTTTCATTTCCTTTTCCATGGACAATGTACCTGCATATCCAAATACAATATTCATGAAACTTCTGAAATCTTTATAAGTATTTGACGGAGAAGTCTTCTTATAATAGGAGCCTTTTCCATTTGGATTTATTCTGTATCCCTGTATCCATTTGCTGTACTGGGCATTAAATCCCGAAACAAAATTAAAATTAATTTTATCGTACTCCTTCTTCTGATAAAAATATTCTGCCCTTATGAGCATTATGGCATCTGCACACTGATGCAAATCCCTGTCACCTATTTCCACATTAATTACACTGTCATATACCCCTTCACTTCTTTTAGCCTGTCCGTTATAGTACAGTGCTTTTTCTCCGTAAGGCTTGAGTTTCTGTTTTCTAAGAAAATCTGCAAAACTTCCATTTTCAACAGCAACTCTTTTGTAACCTGCAGGAACATTATACCGTGTTTCTATAGTCATCCCATCTGGATTCACAGCCTGTGTTGAATTTACCGTTTTAGAATTATTTCCAGTTTTCCCTGTCACGCTATTCACACTTTTAGTATTATCTGATTTAGAATTTCCTGAAATATTCCCATTTTTAGGATTTCCGCCACACGACATCTGTAACATAGTAAAAACACCTATTATAATGTATTTATTCAACTTTTTTTTATGCAAAACCATAATCAAAAAATCCTCCCTATTTTTATTCTGATTTTATCCCAGTCAGATATTACAGAGCCTTTTAAAATTTACTGTCATCATATAGACAGCTCATGTTCTGTTATGAAATATTAATTTTTCTGTTTTTTCTTCTTATTTTTCCTCATGCATTTTTTTATAAAGGTCTATAAATTCCCTTACAAGATCCTTAAATAAAATTGCTCCCATCAGGTGATCCTGAGAATGAACCATTATAAGACCTACATCCAGTTTTTCTCCGCCTGCTTCCTTTACTATTAAGTCAGTCTGTATTTCATGTGCCTTTATCATTTCCTCACTTGCTTTTTTCATGAATTCTTCCGCTTCTTCAAATTTTCCTTCCTTTGCCGCAGCAAGTGCCTGATATGCAAGACTTTTACTTTCTCCTGCACGCCCTATAAGTGTCATTGCAATCATTTCCAAGTCTAATTTTTCTTCCATTTTATTTCCTCCTGATTTTTAATTTTGTTCTTACCTTTTTATATCATATGGATTGAAGGATGTCAATTTTAAAAACAATCGACAATTCGTAATCATTCACAATATATATATCTGATATTTAAAAATAATATTTTACAAATATATAGTTTCGTTGTATACTTATTTCATAAAATAAATTAAAAAAGATTGGAGAGATTAAAATGAAAAGACTAAATTGGTTATGGTGGAACATATTAAATACAGTTTAATAATATTTCACCGGCAATTTAGGATTTTATATAGTCTATCTGTTATAATAAATATAAGCAAAGGCATCGGTGTATAAATGTGATGCTTTTTCTTTATTTATAAGTCCTCTATTTACGGAGGACTTTCTTTTTTACTAAATCAAATATTAGGAGGATCAAAAATGGAAAACAATAATTTTAATGAAAAGGCTTATTTTGGAAAATTTGGAGGACAGTATGTCCCTGAAAATGCAATACCTGCTCTAAGGGAACTTGAAGAGGAATATGAAAAAGTAAAAAATGACAAGGAATTTCAGGAAGAACTTAAATATCTGCTTAAAAATTATGTAGGGCGTGAAACTCCATTATTTTATGCAAAAAATTTAAGTGACTACTATGGGCATGACATTTACTTGAAAAGGGAAGATTTAAACCATACTGGAGCTCACAAAATAAACAATGCTCTTGGACAGGTGCTGCTTGCAAAAAGAATGGGAAAAAAGAAAATCATAGCTGAAACAGGTGCAGGACAGCATGGTGTTGCCACCGCTACTGCCGCCGCACTTATGGGACTCGAATGTGATATATATATGGGAGCTGTAGACATAGAAAGACAGAAACTTAACGTATTCCGTATGGAACTTCTTGGAGCAAGGGTCGTTTCAGTTGAAGACGGATTGAAAACTCTTAATGAAGCTGTAGATGCGGCTATACAGGCATGGATTAAAGAAATAGAAAATGTTTTCTATGTTTTAGGTTCTGCAGTAGGCCCTCATCCTTATCCTAAAATGGTAAGAGATTTTCAATCTGTTATTGGAACTGAAGCAAAACAGCAGATAGAAAGTCTTGGAAAACATGCTGACCATGTTATTGCCTGTGTTGGCGGAGGAAGTAATGCCATAGGAATTTTTTCAGGATTTCTTGATGATGAAACTACAAAACTTTACGGAATAGAAGCAGCTGGTCACGGTATTGACACAGATATGCATGCAGCTACCCTGACTTTAGGTAAAGAAGGGATTATCCATGGGATGAATACATATGTACTGCAAGACGAAAATGGTGAAGTGAGTCCTGTTTATTCCATTTCTGCAGGACTTGATTATCCTGGTGTTGGACCTGAACATGCTTACCTATGTGAAACAGGAAGAGTTTCCTATGCCCCTGCTACCGATAAGGAAGCTCTGGATGCACTTATTCTTACTACAAGAAAGGAAGGAATTATTCCTGCCATTGAAAGTGCCCATGCACTTGCATACCTTGAAAAACTGTGTCCTACACTGTCAAAAGACAGAAGCGAAACTATAATCGTAAACGTTTCAGGAAGAGGAGACAAGGATATGCATACTGTATTTTCCATACTAAAGGGAGAAAATGTAAATGAATAAAAATGTTTCTGATGTATTTAAAGAAAAGGAAAAAGTTAATATAGGCTATATTGTAGCCGGTTATCCTGGCATTGATTTTACTAAGGAGTTTTTACTTAATCTGGACAAAACTTCAATAGATATTCTGGAAATAGGAATTCCCTATTCTGACCCGCTTGCTGATGGAAAACTTATTTCAAATGCTTCATTTATAGCCTCGGAAACAGGAATTATTATTCCTGATCTTCCTTTTGAAGAAGCACATGAAATTTCAGAAAAACTGAAAAAAAATAATATTGCATTTATTCCGCTTGTAAGTGTTACTTCTGAAGAAAGAATTTCAAAAATTGTATCACTGGGAGATGGTTTCATATATGCAATCGGTTCTCTGGGAGTTACTAGTACAAAGCAGGTTAATCTGGAAAGGCTGAAAAACTTCATTTCAGAAATAAAAAATACTTCCAAACTCCCTGTTTCCCTAGGATTTGGAATAAGAACCAATGAAGATGTAAAAAATATGAGACAATATGTCGATGGAGTCATTGTAGGAACAAGTATTGTTGATTTAACTTCTTCAGGAAATGTTGAAAATACTATTAATGAAATAAATAAACTGTTTGAAGTTTAAAAATCTGCAGCACTTTTCTTAAGCTGTTTTCTTAAAATTTATCTAACATATCTAATTGAAAACTATCTAATTTATGGATTAAGATATCTTTAAGCCATATTTAGATAGTTTTTTACATATGAATATTTATTTTATACTAAATATTATAAAAATTAAAGAAATAAAAGTAAAATGTTCAAAAATATGCTATAATCTAAAAAATAAAATTGAAAAGGATAAATAAAATGAATAAGAAATTTGATTATACACCACTTATCAGATACACAGATTATGCTGAAAAGAAATATATAAAACCTGAAAAGGCAGGAGACCTGAAAGAAGATATGGAGCTTTTCCGTGAAAATGGACAGGAAGCAAGAAAAATTTTCACACAGATTGCCAAATCTCTGGAAGAAAAACTGGATAATTTTCATGTGCAGAAAGTCAGCAGCTGGATGAATCAAGCACAGATTGCAAGACCTTTTCTGTGGGTATTTTTCAAAAGGGAAGACGAAAGTGTGGAAGAACCTGAATTTGCGCTTAGAGTTTTTAAAAATGAGAGAACTAAGAAAGTTGGTATCTCACTTGAGGTCGGCTTCATAGAAAGAAAAATTGGAAAAAATACCCTTGAAAGGCAGAATAAAGTGTTAGATTTGGCGATTGAGCCACCTTTATATTACTTTGTTCAGTATAAAAACAGTAAAGATGACTGTAAGCTCCAAAGAATAGAAGGAAACAGTACAAACAGGGAAATACTCCTTAGAGATATGGAAAATGGACTCATAAGAAAAGTTCTGGTTAAATATGATGTGGAAGAAATCAGTAAATTTAAAACACTTGAAGATTTAACGCAGGAATTTTTAAAAGGTTTCAGACTGCTTATGCCGTTTTATTTAAAAACAAAGGAAATTTAACGAGAAGGAAGTAGACATAAAAATACTTGATAAATATGATAATGGAATATAAAATAAGAATAAAATATATAGAGCAAAAGAATTTTGACTAAAAGGATAAGTTTAATATATAAGGAGTGATAATTTTGGATTTGAATGAAGCTTTTAAAATATTGGAAATAGATTTGACAACAGATAAAAGAACCATAAAAGCCGCATATTCCAGAATTCTGAAAAAATATCATCCTGAAGAATTTCCTGCTTTATTTATTCAAATTAATGAAGCTTATAAAAAGACTCTGGAGTATGCTGAAAACTATTCCAGTAGATATAGAACTGAAAATAAAAATGATTACAATAATTTTGAAAATATTGAAGAAACAAAAGATAAATATTTTGAAGATATTTTTGAAAATGATGGTGAATTTAATGAAAATTCTCAAACATTTCAGGAAAATCATAATAAGGAAAGTACTTACAGCAGCAAAAAATATAAAACTATGTTCGATGACATGAATATTCTTGAATATATAGAACATTTTGGAAAATCAAACAATAATTTTATTGATGCATTTAAAATATTGAATATAAAGCCAACAAATGACAAACATAAAATAAAGAAAGCATACTCTGAATTACTAAAATGGTATCATAAAAATCATCCTGAAAAATACGAAGAAATATTTCCAAAAATTAGTGAAGCATATGTTGTTGCTCTAGAATATGAGGGTTGGAACTTTAATGATAGTAAATTTAATTTTATGTTTGACCCTTATAATAGTAATAGTAATAACAACAAAGAAAAAGATGAAGAAGAATATTCTTCCAATTATTTTTATTCAGATAATCCAAATAGAGAAAAAATATTTAATTGGATAAAAAACCTTGAATTAATTATTAGAAATGAAATTCGTCCGTTGGAAAAGTATCAAAACCTTTTTAAAAATTTTAATATATTTGAGAAATCTGAAAAAGAAGAAATTTTAGAAATTTTAAGAGAATATAATGTACTTAATAAAAATACTAAAACAACAGAGCTTGAACAGATATTTCTGAACTATAATCTGGGTAATCTGGAAAAAATAACAGATATACTTGAAGAACTTCCGGAAAATATTCAAACTGAAAATTTAAATAAAATAAAAGATAAACTTAAAAGTAATAATAAAAAAGAAGTTGAAAATGGATACATAAAATTTATTGAAGACTATTTAAATATTACAGTTTTTAAGCTTTTCGGAATAAATATCATGTTATTTCAAAAAAATAAAAAGAAAACAGGAATTCTTTTTAAAATTATTAAATTCATAAAATGTGAAATAAGAAAAGATTTTAAATTTATTAATGAATTAAGTCATATTTTTAATGTAGAATCAAAAAAAGTTAATTATTTTTCAGAAATAAGTACCGAATTATTATCTTTTTTATGGACAGGATTTTTACTTATACTAGTTTCTAAATTTTTAGTCAGATCAGTTGATAATTCATGGGAGTTTTTAAAAATTTCCACTATTTTTATTTCACTATTTGATTTTGTAAATATCCTATTAGAAAAAGATTTTAGATGGAGCAGTAAAGCTACGATATCAAATTATATATTTTTAATTATTAACTTCTTTTTTATAATAATGCTTTTTACAGTAAATGAAATAGATGAAATACAATTATTTTTTCAACAGTATATTTTCTTAAATATAATTTTATTTATAAAAATGATAATAACTTCAAATATAAGATATAAAAGACTAAAAAATTTCTCTAAACAAATATTAGATGTATTTGTTCCAGGTAGATAGAAAATAAAAATGATGTTGAGAAACTAATTCAAAACATCATTTTTTTATATTATAATTTAGAATTTTCCCCTGTCAAAGAAAATCTTCTATTTTTTTGCTGTTACTCCCTGAATAAGTAAAAATACAAGTACAACAGACATTATGGAAATATTTACTATAAAAGGCAGACGTGAATTTGCATTAAGCAGATATCCTGACAGCAGTGAACCTATTGCATTTCCTAAAAATCCTACGGCAGAAGCTACTCCCAGTATTTTCCCCTGCTCATTTTTATATCTATGTGCAATGATACTGTTTCCAAGAGATCTGACTATTTCATAAGTCATTGTATACACTGCCATCAGTACATATGAAACTGTTCCAAGATTAAGTCTGTACAATATAATTGACATCAGTATTATACCAATAAAAATCATAATTCTATGTACCAATTTTTCGTCATATTTTGTAATAAGTCTTACTAAAATGACACTTGTTCCCAAAAACGCAAGAAGCGAAGAGAACATAACAAATGTCCCTATTGTATCTGAAGTTACCTTAATCTGAAACTTCAGAAAATAGTTCAGGGCACTTGCATACGAATATATTCCAATACTTGAAAGGAATATTATAAAACAGAAAAATTTTGAATAGTTATCAAGTTCAAATATATATCTGAATGTTGCAAAAGGATTAAGATTTTTCTTTTCCTTTGATTCCCCTTCATTATCCTTTTTATCCTTAATTTCCTTTAAAATTAAAAATATAAGCAGAGAAACTGTACATCCGCATATAAATTGCAGTCCAAAAGGATATCTTGTATCTATTTTTGCAACCATTCCTCCTATTTTCTGACCTATTGCCCCTCCAATTACTGCAGCCGAACTGACTTTTGCTATATTTTTACTTTTTGTTTCTTTCGATGACAGATGGCTAACATATCCAAAAGCTACTGCATATGTACCACCTGAAGCAAATCCTGAAAAAGCCCTTGCCAGAAAAATTACTGGCAGATAGTTTACAAATCCAAAAAATACCTGTGCAGTTCCGTACATAAGTGGCATAAAGACAAATATCCTTTTCATTCCTATATTATCAGCCAATGCCCCTAAATACGGTGATGAAATAAACATTGCCGTACTCATTACCGCCAGAAATTCTCCAGAAATACTTTTTTTCCAGTTTCTCAGTTCTATAAGTCCCGGAGTTGCCGGATGTGCCAAATTATAGACAATAATACATAAAAACATTAAAAATATCATTTTATTTATATTTTTTTTCTCCATTTTCCTTCCTTTCTTCTTTTTGTAAGTTAAATAACTATAACTCCATCACTGAAGTCCTTTTCCACCCTGTCAGCTTCACATATAACAGTATATATTTTAAAATCCAGTCTTTCCTTTTCTTCCTTCAATATTCTTTTAAACTGATAGGATATACGGCATGAACCATCTGTCACCATTAATATGTCAGCTTTCTTATAAACTTCCTTTTCGGAAATTATTTCTATTCCCCGTCTTAGAGGAGTTTCAAAATCAGTTCCCCCTTCATAGCTCTTTTTAAGAAATTTTACCGCTTTAGTTATATCTTCCTCACCCTCAAGTGAAATTTCCTGAAACTGACCTTTCGCTCCAAATAGTATAACATATAATTCCCTATTTTCATCCCTTAATATTTTTATAATTGAAAGTACCAGTGCTTTTGCCCTTAAAAGAGGGGTTCCCTTCATACTTCCTGAAGTATCAAGACATACTACAATTGGGCCTTTGTTACTTATTTTTTCTTCCGCCTCATTTTTTTCAATTTCATCTTTTCCCTTAATTTCATAAGTTAAAAGACTGTTTTCAAGATATTTTGCATAAAAAAGATATTTCAGATTCTCATCTTCAAGGTTTAAAAGCTCTGACGGAAGCATTCTAGATATATTTCCACTTTTATTTATTCCAAAAAGTTCATCCCTTTTTATTTTTGCAACTTTACTTTTATCCTTCTTTTCAACAGATGTATTTCCTTTTCCAAGCCTTTTCAGTACATCTTTTATATGCCTGTTTCTATTCATTTCCTGTACAAGATGCCTAAACTCATCTCCCATTTCCTTAAGCTGCTTAAAAGTAAAGTCTCCTCCAAGACCTTTTACTGAATTTTCATTCTGCTCATATCCAAGTATTATTTCTTCAAGTACTTTAATAATTTTTATTACAATTTTTATGACAGGATCCGGTATTTTTTCGCTATTTATTTCCCTGAAAAAATCCAGCATCTCCCTGTATTCCCTGTTAAGATGCTTCATTATATCATCATTTAGGGGAACTTCCTCATAATTTTTTATAATCTTTCCTACATTCAGCTTTCTAAATTCTTCCTTTTCACTGTCTGAAACTTCATTTATGGAAAAATTCTTCTCATATAGCGTTTCATCAGATATTTCATCAGATATTTCATCAGATATTTCATCATATTCAAAATTATAATCCCTTAAATCCTGTAAAAACCACTTTACAGCTCCTGCCTTGTTTTTCGCCTTCTGTTTTAAAAGCCCCAGTTCACTCATATTGCTTTCAGTAATATCCTCCGACTGCCCAAAAAAATTCTCTTCCGAATAATCAAGGCATTTCTTTACAAAACTGGCACTATCTTTAAATACAAGCCTGTATTTATTCTTTTCTCCAATATATCTTTCTGCGGCTTCTGCAACCTTTCTATTTTCAATTGCCCCTTCCTCATTTGATGAAACATACAGACTTTCGGGAAAATGGGAATTTTTTATAAATTCCTCCATTGTCATGCATTTCACTTCATCATCTTCAGATGACAACCCATTTTCATTTATAGTCACAATCCTATCATCACCAATATAAACTCCAGCAGAACCAAAATCACTATATATTATGCTTCCTTCCTTAGGAACAACCTTTTTTCTGTAGATACTGTTTATATAGTATTTTATTGGCTTTACAAGATGTGATGTCAATGAAACTTCTATTTTCAATGTTCTATTTCCTTTCTCTTTTTACAACCATATATTATCATTAATCTGCTTCAGCAGAAGCTCATTCATTATTCTTTCTTCAGAGCCAGTCCTGTTATTTTCCAGAAAATTTTCAATTTCTTTCCTTGTATTTTTTTCCTTTAAAATTATTTCTGACATTTTTCTCACTATCTTCTGAACTGTCTCAATTGTCAGATCCCTCTTGTTCACTCCTTTGTTGTTATATGCCCAGAATTCATTTGCAAAGAAAAGCCCTGAATCCTTTGTATTAAATAATATTATAATATTTGACTGGATATAAAGTCTGTCCATGTAAATAATCTTCAGTTTCCTGTCACGATAGAAATCTTCTATGTTTCTGTCGATATCATTGTCTTCCATATCTATAAGTTCTCTAAAAACAAAATTCATAAACTGCTTCCTGTCAGACTTTTCACATTCCCTTGTCATTTCAAGAAGGTTTATTTCCTTTTCTTCATTTAATATCCCTAATATCTCAAGGTTTATTTCCTCTTCAGTAGTACCTTTTATTTCATCTATTGTCATGTACCTTTTTACAGACAGTCTAAAACTCCTTCTCTGCCTGCACTTCTCCTTTCTTTTCACTCTTTCTATGGTTATATATTTTATTTACATACTTTATTTGTATACTTTCACTTTACTCACTGTCTATTTACCGCTCCACTTTTCTATTTCAACAATTTCCAATTTTTCCAATACAGATTGACTTCCGGATTATTCCTCATCCTTTGCAACATTTCTTTTTACCGCTTCTAAAACAAGCTTTGTAACCTTCTCAATATTTTCAGGATTATTCCAAAGACAGTTTGTCAGAAGCATTAAATCTGAAAAATCCACCTTATCCCTTCCATTTAAATATGCAGAAATTTTAAGTAATTTTACCATCTTCACAAGCTTCCTGTCAGAAATTATTTCATGATTATCTTCAGCAAAAATTTTATTATACTCCTGCCTTATCTGCATAATTGTTCTTTTTATCCCGGAAGTAACTCTTACTTTTTCTGATTCATTTTTTATTTCATTTAAATCAGACTCTGTAAATTTTATTTCAGCAGGTATTTCCATATCTGTTTCTTTTATATCTAAAAGCATTTCTATTTCATCATCACTTACATAACCAACTACCGCCCTTATTAAAAATCTGTCGTATAAGGCCGTCAGTTCATCATTTTCGAACGGAAGTTCGTTAGATGCCCCTATAAGCGAAATTAGAGGGGTTTTTTCCCTTTTTAGACCATTATGGAAAACCCTTTCATTTAATATTGTAAGAAGTGTATTAAGTATAGAGGAATTTGCCTTAAAAATCTCATCTAAAAAGACAATTCTGCTGGAAGGCATATATCCTTCCGTATTTCTCTCAAATTTATCATTCTGGAGCTGTTTTATTGATAAAGGTCCAAATATCTCTTCAGGTGTAGTGAACTTTGTAAAGAGATATTCAAAATAAGTTTCACTGTCAGTGTCAGCGAGTATTTCCCTCAGCCTTCTTGAAATTTCACTTTTGGCTGTTCCAGGAGGTCCTACAAGAATCATATTTTCTCCTGAAAGTATACTGAGAAGACCCATTTTCATAACTTTTTCTTTCCCAACAAGACCATTGTTAAGAATCTCCAAATTCTTTTCTATTTTTTCCCTCAAGGTGTATTTATTCATTTTTCTATTTTCCTTTCACTAAACTTCCAAATAATTTTTAAAACTACCCTTTTTATTACAACATTTTATATACAAATATTATAGATAGAAAAAAACCAGAAAAATCTGGTTTTATACTTTATATTTTTAATTAATCTTAGAATAATCCTGGGATACTTACTCCACCAGTTACTACTTCCATTTCTTTTTCAGCCATTTCTTCAGCTTTTTCTAAAATTTCATTTACTGCGTTTATTATTAAATCTGAAACTATTGAAGTATCTCCTTCTTCAACTGCATCTTTTAATACATCCATTGAAATTGACAGGTCAACCAGCTGTTTCTGTCCATTAGCTTTAACAGTTATTCCTCCACCGGCAACTGAAGTTTCAACAAATTTGTCCTTCAATCCATCCTGTATTTTCAGCATTTCCTGCTGCATAGCCTGAGCTTGTCTAATTATATCCTGCTGATTTCCCCCTTTAGAAGTACTAGCTCCCTTTAACTTTCTAACCATATCGTAATTCCTCCTATGAATTATAAAGAAATTTTATTATCACATTTATTTTTTCTTATTAATAAAAAATGGTGGTGAGGGAAGGATTCGAACCTTCGAAGGCTGAGCCGGCAGATTTACAGTCTGCTCCCTTTGGCCGCTCGGGAACCTCACCACATTCTTTTGAGTGGTGCCGCTTGTCGGACTCGAACCAACCACCTGCTGATTACAAGTCAGCTGCTCTACCAGATGAGCTAAAGCGGCAACGTGACTATTATATAAACTTTTCATTTATTTGTCAAGTTATTTTCAAAAATTATCTCACTTAATTACATCATTTACATCAGTTTTATTTTATCCATATTTTTTTCAAACACTTTCTTATTATTATAAAAATCATTTTTATTCGCCTTTGCCAACTCTGATTTTATATACCAGTTCTGATGTCTATTGTAATACAATATTTCTTCGCTCGGCTTATTTTTACCTTCAAAATTTTCATAATAAAAGTCAATTGCATCCTGTGTCCTATTTTCATTCAGATAATAACTTATTGCAAACCATCCTATTGTTAATTTATATGCCCATGCATGCTCATCAGAAATACGTGATTCCTCTGTTTTTACTTTATCATCGCACATTTTCATAATGGAATTTAAAGTTGCAAGTGCTGCTTTTTCATCATTTTTCATAACATTCCAGATTGCATCTCTTCCTATTACATATGTTACAGCAATTCTTGTAATTAAATAATCAGGATACTTCTCTTTAAGTTTTTCATAGTTTTTATCAAAAGATTCCATATCTCCTTTATTGGAATAATACATATTTGAAAAAAATAACTTTGAAACTTCATGAGGATTGTATTTTTCATAGCGTTTTAAATTATTTAATTTTTCAGCATCACTTTTTCCAAGTGCATTATAAATATTTATCAAATTTTCTGACAGCACAAAATTTTTCTCATTTCTTTTTAGTAATTTTTCAATTTCTAACGCCATATTATTTATTTTTTCACCATCAGGTTCAGACATCACATTAGCCATTTCCTTATCCAGTTCTATTGTTTTTACTATTATTTCCTGTGAAATTCCCAATTTTGACAAATCTTCCCTTATCATTTCACTTCGGCTCTTTGCACTCATATTCATTACCACAAGAATCCCCAATAATAATATTAGTTTTTTCATAAGCACCTCTTTCTCTTATCATTTTAAAATATTTCTTCTCTGATGTAAGGACATTTCATTTTACAATTTTTGCCAGATTATTTTATTATTTCTTCAAGATATGTTTCAAGCTCACTGTAATTTTTCATGTTTGAAATTTTATCTATAAACTCATACTTTGTTATAAGTTCAAAAAGGTCATTCATTATATCTATATTGTCATTTTTATTTTTTGCCGCAAAGCTTAAAAATATGTTGGCATTTCTTCCTTCAGGCAATGAAACCTTTTCATTAACTACAAGCAGTGATATTCCTGTTTCAAGGACATTTTCAGATATTCCTGCATGTGGCATCGCAATCCCTTCTTCCAGCACAATATAAGGTCCATGTTTTTCAACAAGCTCTATCATTTCCTGTACATATTCTGAAGTGACTTTTTTATTTGACACAAGTAACTCTCCAGATTGGAAGATTGCTTCCTTCCAGTTTTCTACCTCATCTATGAATTTCACATTTTCTTTTTTCAGTAATTTTTTCAATGTATAACCTGTCTTCTGAATATCATTTATAATTCTGTCTTCAAATTCATTTTTCAAACTGTCAATAAGTTTCTGTCTGTCTTTAATTTCTGTATTATTTTCTATTATGGAAATTAATTTTTTTAAGGATACGCTCGTTTTATTTTTTTCTATACCGTATTCTGCAAGCTTTTCAAAGTCTTCCTTCTGCATTACAGGATTAATTTTTATAATCGGAATTCCATAGGAAACTTCAAACTGTCTATGGATTTCTATCGTTGATAATATAAAATCAACTTCCTTATATGCCGGTATAAGATCATCTGCAAGATAATATGGAATTACATCAACTATATCCAGTTCATAGTTTTCCTTCAGGCTTTCTTCCAGTATTTTTGAACTTCCATATCCTAATCCGCAAATTAGCAGAACTTTCTTTATGTTATTTCTCTTTGTTCTTTTTATTGAAGCCCTTACCAAATAAGCCATGGCAGCTAGTTCATATTCAGTAAAATTTATTTTAAATTCCTTTTCAGTTTCTTCCACTGCCTTTTTTACAATTTCAATATTTTTATCCTTATTTAGTATAAGATCCTTAAATACTGAATTTATTATCTGAATATCATTTTTTATTCTATATATTGAAAACTTCAGGTTATCAATAAACCCTGTAATAAGTATTTTATCTCCCCTCAGGTTGAGATTTATCATGTCACTGATTTTATCTGTAATTTCTTCTGCAACAGCTTCCTCATTTATCCATTTATAAAATATATCATCCTTCAGTCCACTAATATTTATCCCCATAATTAAATCAGTAATCAGAAGAAGATTTGCTTCCTTTATTTTTTCCTTCCTGTCATTTTCCCTGAATAGTTTCCCCAGAATACGTTCAACAGCAAGATATTCAGGAGTATGAAAAAGGAAATTTCTCGACAGTAGTTCTTTCTTATTGTCATAAAGTTTATCAAAATTAATGAGCATTAAAATATAGGAAAATATCCTGTTATAATTTTCTTCATGTATTTCAAGTTTAAGTTCCTTCCCGATAAGTTCCAGAAAATCTCTTGTTATTTCCATATTTTCATATTTTATATATCCGTAAAAATACTCTTCTCTATGCCATGTTCCAGAATCTCCACTATTGAAGAAATCTCCTGTTTCCTTTAGTTCCCTGATAATGTCTTCTATTATTTCAAGTCTTTTTACAAGAAGATTTCCTTTATTTCCTGTTAGTTTATACCCCTTATAATTTTCATAAATCAGTTTTATCCCATCTTTTTTCAATTCTTCTGACATAATCTCCAAATCTTTTCTCACATCTGCTTTGGGTATTTCCATAGTTCCTGCTATATCCGACAGTTTCAGACCGCTTTCATCAAAATACAGAATCATTTTCAATATATTTAATCTTTCATTTAACGACAGTTTTTCACAATTCATTTTTTTCACCTTTCATTTTGTACCGTAATTTAATCCAATAAAATATTACCACTTAAATGAAAAAAAGCAAATTCTTTTTTATAAATTTCTAACAGATAGAAATTATTCCAGTATAACTTTTTATTCTTAGATTTGTTTTCTATTTACAATTTTCATACAATACATCTCTTATATCTTTTATTTTGGCCTTCCATGATTTTGTGTGAATTTTTTCAAGTAAATCCTTGTCTATCTCTCTCTTTTCCCTTGTACGTTCTATCATTTTTTCCATTTTATCTGCCAGTCTCAGTACAAATGCAGGCTTTTCCTCTTCCACAGCCTTATCTGTATCGTAAATTGTAGGCATATCAACATATTCTATAATTTCATCCACATTCAGCTCTTTTCCCAGCAGTTCAATCAGACCATCTATTTTTGTAGCTACCACCCTAAGACCGCTTCCAAGCGCTTCAACAGCTATAAGGCCAAGTCCTTCAAAGTATGAAGGCAGTATAAATATATCTTTTGTTCTCATTATATCTGCCAGCTCTTTCTGGGATACAGCATTGTAAACTTTAATATTTTTAGAGTTTCCTGTTGCTTTTTCTATTCTTTCCCTGTTCTGGTCATTTATATTTCCTATCAGATCTATAGTTATTCTGCTATCTGTTTCCTCCAGTTTTTTAAATGCCTTAATTAATTCATAAAATCCTTTGGAATCATCAAATTTCCCTGCGTATACTAATTCCACCTTTTCCTTTTTTGGATATTGTTCCAGAGGATAGAAAATTTTCTCATTGTATCCTGCACCTATATCTATTATTTTTTTACTATCTATTCCAAAAACTTCTTCAATATCTTTAAATTGCATATTACTTAATGCCAGAACATTGTCCACATCCTTCAGGGAGTGTACGTGCTTGTCTTTCAAATGTGCATTTTGCTTAGCCTGTCTTATATCTGTATTATGACATACTGCAATTACCCTTTTATCTGCAAACACTTCCCTTACCATTGAGGAAAGTATCCACAAATGGTGTGTCAGCACCACATCAGGATTAAATTTTTCTTTTGCCAGGTTCAATTGTCTCAAAAATTCATTTTTCCACTGGCCAAACATTTCATCAGTCATATCATGATAAAGTGTGTTGGGATAAGGCATGATATCACTCATTCCTACTATTGGAAAAGGAATGTTTTCACTTTCAAAAACTACTTCAAACTGTTTTTCCTTGTCTAATATATTTATATCATACTCATTTGTAACACCGTAAATACACGCCTGTTCTATATCCCCATATTCTTTCAGTCCTTCAATGACATTTGTAAAATAAACTCCACTTCCTGTTTTTACAGGTAATTGTGCTAACACGTGCAATACTTTCATTTCTTTTGTCCTCCGTTCTTTTTATTATATCAATTTTTCAAATTTATTCTTTTCAAACTCTTCACTTTTTATTATAACATATATATAAAGAAAACGGGATTTTTTAGAATAAAATCTATTTTAATCCCGTTTCTTATTTTTAAGTATTAATTTTATTTATAACTAACTAGAAACTAAATCTCAGACCAGTTGTAAATACGTTGTTTCTTCCTTTTTTCTCTATCTTTCCATCATAGTTTACATACCATGCAAAACCTGGATTTACTTCCGTAAGAACTCCTGCTCCTACCCATGTCTGATTCTTCGACAGTCCTATTCCTTTTACTGTGAACTTGGCATTTGACAGTCCTGTATATGCCGCTTCAAAGCTCAAATCCTGTTCCTTGAATGCTCTCTGGTGTGTTACATACGCCTGGAATGTACTTTTGCTTCCATTGCTCCAGTTTACTCCCTGTCCGACTCTCAATCCTACCAGTCCTGCTGTCTGGCTGTATGTCTTCTTACCTGCTGTCAGTCCAAACTGGCTGTTTTCCTCTGTAAAGCTTCCTCTTCTCACTGTATCATGTG
>ERZ773267.574-NODE-574-length-23861-cov-4.993111_pt1 | contig 23861 bp, 23 predicted proteins | sample MGYA00511959_ERZ773267 | MGnify/ENA primary metagenome ERZ773267 (study PRJEB29015, sample SAMEA2738165) | human oral metagenome | biome: human oral; feature: human-associated habitat; material: saliva | place: China | collected 2240 ... | reverse complement strand
CTCATTTAGTACAGGCGATTGGTAATGAATTATTAAAAAATAACCCAAAATTAAAGATTCTTTATATCCCAATTAATCATTTTTATTCAGAATTTATTAACGCGATTCGAGACCGTAAGGTAGATGAATTTGAGAAAAAATTCCGCAGTTTAGATGTTTTAATTATTGACGATTTTCAATTTATAGTAGGAAAAGACCAAAGTCAGCAAAAATTTTTTGATATTTTTAACGATATGTATAATCTAAATAAACAGATTATCGTAACGAGCGATCGTTTACCAAGTCAGATTAAAACAGTGGATGAACGGTTAGCTTCGCGTTTAACTTGGGCGGGGGCAATTGATTTACAATTACCTAATTTTGAAGATAAGTGTGCGATTTTAAAATCAAAAGCGGAATTTATGGGAGTAGAAATCGAAGATGAGGCGATAGAATATTTAGCAGAAAATATTAAAACTAATATTAGAGATTTAGAGGGTGAGTTTAATAAACTGTTAGCAGTATCGGAATTAAAAAATGTTTCACCTTTAGAATTAATTAATGATGGTTATATAAATATGGTAAGTAACACAAAGATTAAGGCGGTTTCACCAAGGCAAATTGTAGAGAAAGTAGCAAAATATTATGATTTATCAGTTAAAGAGATGTGTGGAAAGAGTCGAGTATCGCATATAAAAAATGCGCGTCAGGTAGCGATGTATATTTTAAGAAATGAATTAGGGATGAGTACAAAAAAAATTGCATCAGAAGTGGGAGTAAGTGACCATTCAACGGTAATTCATGGGACACGAAAAATTGAAAAAGATTTAAAGTTAAATTTTGGTTTAAGAGAACAAGTTGCGGCGATTCGGGAGAAAATTTATGGTTAAAGTGAATAATTGGTGGAAAAATTTGTTAAAAACTATAAGTAAAAATAGTGAAGAAAGGTTGAAAAAAGTTTTAAAGCTAGGTTTTTGGAAAGTAAAAAAGTTAATAACTCAAAGATTTACACAGGTTTTTATAAAGTTTTCCCAGCAAAAATACACAAATAATTTATTTAATTTATCTCTGTTAAAATCGGGTTTTCCCGTTTTTTCACATAGCTTATTATTATCATTATTAAATATATAAAGGAGAAATATGGAAATTGAAATAAATCAAGAAAAATTAGCTAAGGCTTTGAATATAGTGAGTCGGGTAGCAGCGGGAACAAAAGCAACTTTACCGATTTTAAATAATGTCTTAATTAGAGTAGATGGAAAGAAAGTATCATTAACTACAACTAATTTAGATATGGCGGTAGTGGATTATCTACCAGTATTAAAAGCAAAAAATGGGGTAATTACTGTACCAGCTAGACTATTAGCGGATTTTGTAAGTAATTTACCAAAGGGTGAGATAGTTAAAATCAAAACCGATGGAATAAAAATTATTATTTCAGCTGGAAAATATAATTCTTTTATAAATGGAACTTTAGCAGATGATTTTCCAGAACTTCCGGAAATTGAAGAAAAGAAAGCTGTAATTTTTAAGATGGGTGTGGAAGATTTTAAAAATAATGTAAATCAAGTGATAGTAGCAAGTAGTAATGATCTGACTAGGCCAGCTTTAACGGGTGTATATTTTAATACTTTTAAGGAAAATTTATATATTGCGGCGACTGATGGTTATCGTTTAGCAGAGCGAAAATTTATTGAAAAAGTATCTTCAGAAGTGGCGGCAATTGTGCCAACTACTTCTTTACAAGAGGTGATGCGCTCAATTAGTGACGAAGTAGAAGAAATTGAAATTTTATTTGATGAAGCACAGGTAAAGTTTCGATTAGGCGAAATTGAGATTACTTCTAAATTAATTGACGGCAGCTTTCCAGATTATCGACAATTAATTCCAGAAAAAACAGATAATGAGATAGTTTTAGAGCGCGCAGAATTAATAAGAGTGACAAAACTAGCCGCTTTATTTGCAAGAGAGGTAGGTGGATCAATTATTTGTGAGACGAAAGTAGGAAAAAATAGTTTTTCAGTTTCATCAGTAGCGAATGAATTCGGTGAGAATGACTCTGAAATCAATGTAGAAGTAAAAAAAGATGGAAAAGTAGTACTTAATTCACGATTTTTAATGGATGCGTTAAATGCTTTAGAGGAAAATAAATTAAGATTTGGTTTTTCAGGAAAGTTAGCGCCGGTGGTGATTAGAAATGAAAAAAATAAACAATATACCCATATTATTATGCCGCTTAAAGGTTGAAAATGATTATAAAGACAATTAAATTACAAAATTTTCGTATTCATGAAAAATATAAACTTAATTGTCAAAAGAAAACTTCTTTAATTGTGGGCGAGAACGGTTGTGGAAAGACTTCAGTGTTAGAGGCGATTTATATTATGTTACAAGGAAAATCTTTTCGGGCGGTGGATAGAGAAATTATCCAGCGTGGTAGGAAATTTTATCGGATCGAATTAGAATATCAGAATGGTGAAAAAAATATCATGGTTTATGACGGGGTGCGAAAAAATTTTATAATAAAAGATCGAAAATTTGTAAGGTTACCTAAAAAAAACCGTTATCCAGTGATATTATTTAAGCCAGATGATTTAAATTTAATAGGAGCTTCGCCGGTAAGAAGAAGAGATTATTTTGATAAGTTTTTTTCACAATTAGATCAGAATTATAATAATTCCCTTTTAAAATATAATAAAGTTTTAAAGCAACGAAATGAATTATTAAAACAAGATTATGTAAAAAAAGAATTAATTTTTTCTTGGGATATCTTATTAGCGCAATATGGGGTGGATTTAATTTTGAAACGTAAAAAATATATTACAGAAATTAATCAATTAATAACAAAAACTTATCGTTCGATTGCGAATAATCAAGATGAAGTGGAAATTTTATATCAAAATAATTATAAAGAGACGGAAAGTGAGTATCTGAAGAAATTAGAGGATTCATTAGAAAAAGATAGATTCTTAGGATATACTAGTTTTGGAATACATAGGGATAATTATGAATTTATTTTTAATCAAGTATTAGCGGATGGTTCGGCGAGTCGTGGTGAAGTAAGAAGTTTAATTTTAGCTTTAAAATTTATTGAAGCAGAATTTTTAACAAAATATTTAAACAAAAAACCAGTGATTTTACTTGATGATGTTTTTTCAGAATTAGATGAAGTACGACAAAAATGTTTAGTGAAAAACTTCAAAAATAACCAAGTGATTATTACAAGTGTAGATGAAATTTAATTATTTAGGTAATTTAATGAGTTTAATAAGTGTTTCATCTGATATTTTAAAATAATCTATAGACCATTTTTTTAGTTTATTAAAAGTTGATTTTTTATTAGTTGCAATAATAACGTTTGTAAAATCACCTAAAGTTGATGAAAAATAAATAACTAAATATTGTTTACCATATTTTTTATCCATATAAATAATAAAATTTAAGCGATTATTATCGATAAGCAAATCAAAAGAATAGGTTTGAGAATCGATTTCTTTAATAGTAGATTCATCAACTGAGGCTGAGATTTGATGATCTTTAATAGAATTTTTAAATTTCTTAAGGAGTATAGGTGAAATAATTTGTTTGAATTTAATATTGACGCCACGACTAAAAGTATAATCTAATTGATAATTATTTTTTAAATCTAAATAATTGAGAGTTTTATAGTTGTCCTGGCATTTTTGATTCGGATAAATGAGGTTAGCTTTAGATGGACATAAGATAAGTATAGAGTATGAGTTAGGAATATTTTGAGAGCTTTTTTTAGATAAATTAATTTTAGCGATAAATGATTGTTTGATTTCTGGTATATCAATTGTAAATTCGGTGCTGTTTTTATCATTAGTTGGATGGTTTTGGAGGGATTTTTTAATTATATTAGCTTGAAGTTTAGTTATATTAGATAAATTAGGATTGTTTTTTTTAATAATTTCATAAAGTTGATTATTGAGAAAATTTTTTTGTTCAAGAGTTAAATATGGAGCTGATTGATTAAGCCCGTTAATTTTAGTTTCTGGACCGAATTTATTAGGTTTAAAATTAAAATAAATCAAAGTCGCCATAATAGGTAAAATAATAAAAATTATGATAAAAATAGTAATAAAAATAATTGGTTTAGTTTGAAATTTATATTTGAGAGTGGAAAAAAGATTTTGCATTTATTTATCTCCGGTAATTTTTAAGATTTCAGAAGGTTGTAATATTCCATCAGTGTAAGCGAAAATATCTTGAGGGTGCTTACTGTTAATAAAGAAAGATTTATCATATTCACCGAGAATTGTTTTATTATTCATAGAACCGTCCTTACTCCAGGAAGCTTCGAGGGTGTAAATTTTATTATTTTTAACAGCTAATACTACGCCAGTGTGTCCAAATTCAGGGAATAAACCTTGACTAACACTGAAAATTGAAAATGGTTTAGGTTCGGTACCAGTTTTGAAATTATATCTATTACGAAGATCGTTAACTACATTAATACCATGACCAACTCCAACTTTTTTCATAGAAGTAAAAGTTTTAATAAACCAAATTGAAAGACTAACACAGTTCCATTTACCGCTTGGTAAATCAGCGCCACTAACTTTATCACTTAAATAATAATCACTAAGAGTTTTAATTTGTTTTTTTGTTAATCCACCATCTACACTACAGTTTCCGATACTATTCCCCTGTTCATTAATAGTACTAACGATGAGCTCAGAAAAGAGATTCTGACCTTTTTCATTAGGATGAATACCGTCACTACTTAAATAAGTAGAAACTTTATCTTGAATAATTGCTTTCCAGTCGGCTATAGCGACGTTTTGATGGTCGTTTTGAAGTTTCTTGAAGATGTTATTATTACCGATATAACCATTACTAGTGGTGAAATTAGTGGTAAAAATGAGATGACGCTTTTCACCAACTAATTTATAAACTTCATTAGCTTGATTTTCTGTAATACTTCCATTTGTGCCAAGAGCGAAAACTACAGTATTGCGAAGTTGATTATTTTGAATTAAATTTTCTAAGATAGTTTTTCCGCCAGGGTTATTAGCTGAACCAGTATAAAATTGTTTACCTACTTGAGAATGAATGTCGGCTTTAGGGAGTTTGGCAAGAATTTTAGCTTTAGAACCTTCAGTGATTGAATCACCGATAATAGTTACATCACTACCATCAGAAACTTTATTTTGACTAGAAGATGAGGAATTCATAGCAGATTTAACTTTAGGTAGAATTTCTTCAGCAATTTTAGAGCGCTTAGTGGCGTCACCTGATTTATTAGATGGTCGTTCATAAATCCAAACAAACATCCTGGCAGCATCGCTGGCGGTCTTGGACGCTTCGAGTGCTTCAAGAATAGTATAATTATCTGATAAATAATCTAACCCCATAACGCCACCGATATTACGAAAAGTGCCGACAGTAGTTGATTTGAACTCAGATTTAACAGCGAAGTCTAACTGAACTGCAAGCCAAGCATCATTTACTTCAGGTGGTACACCATCTGGGATACCACTTTCACCAACAGCGTGACCATATTTTTCAGGATTATAATATTCGTTAAAAAAACCAGAAGTACGGTTATCGGATTGGAGAGAGGGTGTAATTTTAGTGGCGGGGGTGAATTGTGCAATACCATAACCACCTCCTCCACCTTCTTCGATGCGAAAAGCACTAAGGCCAGATTCAGCTTTAAGATTAGCAATAAGCCCAGCAATAGCTTCGGCTTTTAATTTAACTCCGAGTTTATTGTTACCAGAAAAATATTTAACGATTTTTTCGAAATTAGTATTACCAGCGGACATATTATAACAAGGATCGACGGCTTCAGGATCGTAAAAAAGAATATTATTTTGATTGAAAAAATCTAATTTAGATTCAGATAGAGCAAAGGTAGTAGTGGGGGTAAAAAGAGTGAGAAAAATACAAAAAGTAAGCAATAATTTTTTTGAAATTTTCTGAAACTTAATCATACAGCAATAGTCCTATTACGTAGATTATTATAGACGATAAAGGAGGAAGAAGCAAAAAGTGGTAATGGTTTAATGGGTGAATTCGAGGAAAAGTTGAATGGAGGAATTCCAGTAGGTTGCGAGGCGAAATGAAGACGTTGTTCAGGGTGGTAGTCGCGGTAATCTTTGAAATATTCAAAAACTGCGAGAACAGTAGTAGCATCATCTTTGGAAAGGCCGCTAATGCGGGCTAAATAACCTGCGTCTGATTGATCGAGGGGATGTTTTTGATAATAATGTTCTTTAAAACCAAGGACAGGATTAGTTGATTGTTCGAAATCACCATTTTGATCGAAAATACGATTATATTCAACGTAGAGTTGATAATATTTCATCTCAGTATCCCAACGAGGATTATTAGCTGAGTTAACACAATTAGCACCAGTGGCCCAGGCTTCAATAGAGTTACTTTTAAGAGAATTAGCAATATCGACGATATCTTCTATGACGGGAAGATTGTCACCGACACTACCAAGTGAGAATTCTAAAGAATTAGCAATATTAGCATCATAAACACCAAAAGGAGAGTTGCGTTCGGTGCAGTACATAATAAAGTGAGCGAGTTCGGAATGTTCTTTGATAGTTTGATTACCGTTGGAATCAGTGGTGAGATTAGGATTAATAACACTGAGATAGGTTGGATCGTCGGGGTCGATTTTGGTAATAGAAGTATCGGCGACAGAACGAGGATTACAATAAATATCACCGGCAGCACCGATAGACTCTAATCTTTCACAGTTACCAAAACTAGTGGCGAAAGAAGTGTTTTCGCCACTTGCAAAACTAAGAGGTGAAAGAGCGGTGAAAGATTTGGAAATTAAATTACTAAGTTGGGAAAAAGATAAAATTGAGGGGAAAGAAGAGATAGGGGTGAGCTTATTAATAAGGGCGCCGAGGAAAGTTTGAGAAGAAGAAAAATCAAGGGGATGTTGATGGAGGCGGGTAGTTTCGGCGTCTTGTTGAAGAGCGAGAACGGTTTCTTGATGATAACTGAGAGCGCGTTCGCGAGAGGATGGCATTAAGCCACTAGAAGAGCGACCAAGAGCTTCGTTAGAGGCGGCACCGCCAGACATTAGAGCTTCGCCGGCGGGTATACCGGAAATATGATCGGCAAAATTAGTAAACAGAGATTTAGCGATAGTGGGGATAAGAAAAGAAAGAATAGTACCAGCGCCGAGCTGGAGAGCGGTATTGGTAGCGGTTTTGATTAGAAAACTAGAAATTGTTTTAATAAAACCGCCACCTGGAACAGTGAGTAAAGCAAGGGAGAGGGCGGCACCGCCACCGCGAAGATAACGGCAGCCGGTGGTAGAGAGGCTGTTAGTGGTAAGAGCGAGCAAGACAGAGGACATAGTGGATTCAAGTGAATAATTTTTAGAAATAGTTTGTCGAGGAGCGTAGTTTGGATCAAGAGCGCTTTTTAAGCCTTCTGATTCAAGAGGTGAACCAGTGACGGAAATTTCTTGATTTGTGTTAGAGTCGGTAATTTTAGAAGTAGTGGTGGTAGTAAGAAAGTTTAAAAATTGATTAAGGGCGGCATGATTCCCTTCTCCAGCCTTGGTTTTGCTGGAATTTTCAATATTATTCATGAAATAATTTATATTATTATAGATATTATTAGCGGCGACGGCGACAGAGATAAGATTACCAACTTGTAAAAGAGCGCAGCCGAGGTTAGCGGTATTGATTTTACTAGAAACGCCACTTAAAAAAGTCCGAGCTTTAGCGTTAGGGGTGTCGCCGGCGATATTAGAGGTGTCAATATTATCACCGTTTGGAACTTGTTCAAGATTGGTTTTACCGTCTGGATCGGTGCGAGTTTGTTCTTTGGCGGTGTTGAATTCGGTGTTAGTATGATCGCTAAAGCGATCGCTGAGAGTTTGTCGATAGGATTTTTGGTCTGTAGTGCTATCACCAGTTTGTCGATAATTCGCAAAAACATTGCGTGACTGGCCAATTTTACGATAAAGAGAGAGGGCAGGATTATCAAAAAAGCCCATAACGCGTCCGTGACGAGCTGAGATATAAGCATTACGGAATTTAGGGTTTGAATTATAATTAAGACTGAGATTTTTACTATCAATAATTTCGCCGTCGAATTGAAAAACGCGCGGTTTTTTATTGTTAAATTCAAGATCCTCGATAAAATTACCAGAATTGTCGAGAGTGCCGATAGAAATTTTTTGTTTTTTAAGACGGGTAGCGAAACGGTCGCTCAATTGATGTTTGCCGCTTAAGATACGACTAGTGACACGGCGACTCATAAGGCGATTAAAAGTATATTGATGATCGGTAGCTTGAACGATAGCTTCTTCAAGACGAAAGCCGAGATTAGCGGCAAAGGATAGGAAGATAAAGAAGCCGATTAAAAGAGTAGATAAAATAACAGCGGGGAGAGATTTTTTATGGCGAGAGAGTTTTTGAGAGAAAGAGATTTTACGAGGTTGGTGAGGACGATAAAAGCCAGATGAAGCTGGTGATAGATTAAAAGGATCGGTGTGATGAAGAGCGTTTGATTCGGCGGTTTGAAGAAATTTTTGGGTAGCAGAAAATTGTCCGAAAGGACGGTGTAAAAATACAGACTTCCCCAATTTAGACATGTCTAAATTATAACATTTTAAGTGTAAAAAATAAAGGAAGCTTAAGATGAATAGTTATTGTTGTCCAGGGTTGGTAGTGATGAGAGATTCTTCGGTCTCGGAGGCGATAATTTGAATATGGATATGGTTTTGACCAGCGAAGAAGAGTCCTTGTCCGACCGGGAAGTTGGCGAGGCGTTTTTTCTCTTCCCCAGTTAATTTGAAGACGTCAGATAAAACATCTACGGCAGCAGCGGATTGTTTTAAAAGTAGTTGCATGGAAGAGTTAGCAACAATAGCACGACCCATTTTAGAAGACATAAAATCTTCAACGTCCTGAGTGATAGTGGTGAGACCAAGGTAATATTTACGGGCGCGTTTAGCGAGTGAAAAAAGGAAGTTAGCAGAATCTTCATATTTCATTAATTGCCAAGCCTCATCAACTAAGAGAAGCCGGCGTTTTTGTTCGGCACGGACGACATTCCAAATATGGGAAAGAACAATATACATAGCAACTGGGCGTAGTTCATCCTCGAGGTCACGAATATTGAAAACTACCATTTGGTTATTAATATTGACATTAGATTGCTGGGAGAAGATACCGGCAAAAGTTCCGGTGGTGTATTTACGAAGACGTTGGGCGAGTTGAGGACCAGTACCACCCATATGGACTAAAGTGTCGTAGAGATTAATAATAGTGGGAGGGGTAGATTGATGGGTGAGAGGATCAGAAGTGATGCCGGCACGGGCATAAGTATCAATAAGGGCTTGATCAAGATCAGCTTCTTCGTTCGGGGAGAGGGCGGCGAGAGGTTGACCATTAGGTCCGATACTGGTGCCACCGAGCATGAGACGGAAAAGACCGTGCAAAGTAACAAGATTAGCGCGTAAAGCATCGTTGGCGTCTTCGGCGTCAACGACTTTTGGAAGATCAAAAGGATTAATGCGGACATCGGAATTAAGCGAAAGACGAACATAGGACCCACCAACAGCATCGCAAAGTTTTTGATATTCGTTTTCCGGGTCAATAATGAGAATCTCGGCACCAATCATCATAGAGCGTAAGGCTTCGAGTTTAACAGTGAAGGATTTACCGGCACCAGATTTAGCAAAGACAACAAGATTAGCATTTTCAAGAGTGAAGCGATCGAAAATTACTAGACCGTTGTTATGCATATTGATGCCATAAAGGATGCCTTTTTCTTGAGTGAGGTCAGCGGAAGTAAATGGAAAACTAGTTGAAATAGCGCCGGTATTCATATTACGACGAATCTGGAGTTGATCGGTGCACTGAGGCATCGTTGAATTCATACCTTGTTCTTGTTGGGCGGAAGCAACCTTTGAGAAGACCATTTGTTGTCCAAGGATAGTTTCAATTTTATTTTGGACAAAATTGAGTTCCTCAAGTGATTCACCCCAGAGAGTAATATAAAGACCAAAACGGAAGAACTTTTCGGCACCAGCTTGAAGTTGGTCGCGTAGTTCCTCGGCATCTTGAAGTTGGGCTTCGGCTTCTGGATCACGAATCCGGCCCTTTTCAGAGTTAATAGAGGCATCAGCTTGGAGCTGGGTAACTTTTTTGCTGAGATTTTTCATGACAATCGCAGTATCAACTGGATAAACAAACATCGAAATATCAAGCACTTCGTCAATATTGATAATTGGTGAGAGCCAGCCGGTATAAAGAGAGTGTGGATAACCATAGATATAGAGAGTGCGGCCGTATTTGGTGCCAAGTCGGAAATAACTGGAATGAATTTCAATGGAGGAAGGAGAAATGAAATCGCGTAAAGTGGTAATTCCCTGTTCAAAGGCACGCTGGATTTCAGCGTCTTCCATACTTTGGGCTTGGTCGGCGATTTCGGCGGCAGTCAGCTTAGATTTTTTAACCATTATTAGGTTCTCCTTTCTTGACGTAAGTGGTGGCTATTTTTGAAAAATCAATAAATGGTTCACGGACAGCTTCGTCGGGATTATTAAAACTGTAATATAGAGTGCTGAGTTCAGTGGTATTAAGGCGGACAGAACTGATACCGATACGGAAAAGACCAGAAATAACTGATTCGACTCGGTTATTAATTTCGGTGATAGCTTTGTCATAAGTAGTGCGGTCGATTTTGGTAACATTATTAGCTTTGTCTTGGTTGAAGATTTTGAAGACGTTTTTAGTTTGTTGAACAAATTTTTCAGCATTTAAAGAACTATAGTAAGGAATAATAATGAAGAAAGATTTATCCATAATATTAGCTTCTTGAGAAAGGACGTCGATAAAGTTGATGTAATCATCCATTAAGACACCGAGAAGCATATTGTCGTTGTTGCGGCGAATTTCAGAAAGCTTAGCAATATAAGGAGCAATATCAACACGTTGAGAGCGAACTAGAATTTGAGTAGTGAAATTTAAGGAGTTGAGAAAATCTTGATAGGAGTATTCGACGCCTTCACGTTCAGTTTCGGACATTAAATCGAAGTTGATAGACTTACAAGCAATAACGGCGCGGAAGGAACCATCTTTCATAATTACCATACCGTCGCGGATTTCGGAAATTTGGAGAGAAGTTTGAGTGGCGTTGGGATTATCAGGAGTGGCAGGTGGAGTAGCACCCGGGATGACGGGAGTTGGTTGGCTTGGTAGTGGGTTAGTTTGTGGGTTCATAATACTCCTTAATGTAATGAAATATAAATTTCTTGTTCTTTAAGACGATTAGCTTCTTTCTGAATGGTTTGGACGGAGAAATCTTTATTGTTTGCAAGATCGATCATGGCGGGAGTGGGTGGAGTTGGAATGGATGAAGTGCTGGAAGCTTTAGATGGATTGGTGGGTATAGTTGGTTGGGTGGGTAAAGTTGAGACGGTTGGTGAAACGGGAGGTTTGATAATAGGTTGAGGGATTGGAGAGGATGGAATGGCAGTAGGATTTTGGGGTTGACTTGACGGGAGGACGGGGGAGGTTACGGTGGTGGTTTGGTTAGCTTGTTGCTGATAAAGCCCAGCGAAAGAATCAGCTCGCTCGATAGCAGTGCGCATTTGGTTTAGCAGCTCATTATGTCTAGTGGACTGTTCTTTATTAATGATTTGATTAATATTGGAAGAGACAGAGTTGTCGAGAATATCAGTGGCGGCGTTAGCTTCGGCAAGATATTCTTCACGGATTGGGGCGCTGCTGGATTTGATGGCATAACCTTCAGTATCGACAAGATTAGACAGAAAAGAGAGCCGATTGACAGCTTCTTCTTCACTGATATCGCGGGTGCGTTTAGGCTCGGCTTGTTTAGGCGCGGTAATTAAGATGGTGGACTCGCGTTGGCCGGGCGTCCAAAGGCGTTTACGAGGCTTTATATAGAAAGCCACTAAAGCAGCAAGATAAGTTTCCATGGGCTGGTCTTTTTTAATCGGTAAAGCAAGAATAGCGAAAAAGAAAATTACAGGGGTTGGGATAAAGGCTAATAAAATAAAGATACGAGAAAGTAACCAAGCGACAAAAATAGCGCCGGCTGCGACCATCAGATAGATAAATTGACGGAACGAAAATGGCCCAAGCAATTTATCGTCTGCCTCAACGTTCTGAGGGACTTTATAGGTAGCCATACTGTTATTTTAGCATAAAAAGATTAGCTTTTTAATGCATTATGTAATGATTTCAGAGAGAATAGTGTTATAGATTTGATCGACAGTATCGTTTGGGAAAGTGTTGACGTAAGTTTGAAAAGCCTCGGCTTGTTCGCGAAGGCCATACTGATTAAAAAGTTGCATAGATGCATTGATGAAACTGTTACGGTCGCTTGGATTATTACGATAAAGCTCATCAATATTTGTTACGACAGACGAAATAGTGTTAAGATCATTGATATTTTGAGGTGTAGTTTGATTTGGATTGTTGTGATGACGCTTTCTTTTGAGTTGTCTGGATATATCAAAAACATCGGTAGATTGGTCGAATGGCGTAGATATCCTATCTGCATCAACGTAATTTTGAAGAGTATTGGCAAGATCAACGACTTTTTCTGCGGCACCCATTTTAAGTCTGTCGGCAGTATTAATATTGTAGTTTTCAATAGCGTTTTCAAGAACTTTGGCGTTTTTATCAACAATGGAACGCAACTTATTGAGCTTTTGTTGCCAAGTAGCTTGATCGGCTGGAATATCAATTTTATTACCGTTCTCATCGACGTCTAGACCAGTAAGTTCATTGCCAAGTACATCACGAAAATCGCTCATGCCAGCTTCAGTAAAGAGCTGGCTAATATCTTCTTGGGACATTTTGAGATAGGAATTTTCAGTATTAAAAGCATCTTTATCTTGAGAGCGAATAATTGAAGGGCTGGAGCTAGCATTCATACTCATCATTTCAGCAGCGATAAGATGTTGGCCGTTTTTGATGAGACCTTTACTAACCATAGAAGCGAGGAAAGGAGTAAAGGCGGCAGATTTTTCTTTGAAAGAATTAAGAAGGAGGGAGCTGCCAATAGTAGTACTAAGTTTGCCAAGACCAATATACTTGTAACGTTCATCGCCATCACCGATGTCGCCGGACTGGATTCCAGATAAGACAGCATAACTACGATTGATAGGATCATTTATAGACATATCAAAATTAGACAAGGCTTCTTTCATATAGGCGCTGTCGTTGCGGTATACCCGCATAACGAATTTGCCGTCATTTTTGTCGTAGATATCATTATAAGGACCGAGCTCAGGATCGATTTTGTCATAAAGAACGAGTTTTGAAGGATCTTTATGTATAAGCTCATTACGGTATTTTTCGAGATAATTGCCGTGTTCATCGGTAAGACGTTGATGATTTTGATCTGCTGCCCATCCATCAGGAGTGACTAGATAACCGTGGGCCATATCACGAAAGGATTCTTGATCGAAGCCGAATTTTTTGTGGAGGATGTTGGTGTCGTGACGGCGACGGGCTTCGACGGCGGCTGCCCTAGCAATGAGTTGGCCAAAGACGGTTTCAGCTCCCTTAGGACCAAGGCCACCAGCGGCGGAAACATGATATTTTCGGTAGGCGCGAGAGTTGACACCTTCTTTTGCAAATTTAATATATTGGTCAACTAAGAAATCTTGATCTGCCTCATCATTGCTGATTTTAGTAAACATAGCACGATTGTAATTGACCCAATGATAAGCACCTTGTTGGCTGAGTGAGCCATGCTGGAGATCTTCAAAATTAGTGGAATTAACTTTGTCGGTTTCGTGGTAATTGTCGCCATAATTATTCAGAATATTGTCGGTGTCTTGGGCAGCAGCGGAAGCGGCTAGTTCGAGTGTGCTAGCGAGCTTACGAGCTTTGGTATAGCGATTGGCTTTGGTTGGACCTTCTGTAGTGACAGTACGACCGCTACTGAATTTTTTCTGTAATTTGAGAGTGGTGCGGCTATCAATGATTTTTTGATGGCTGGCGGAGTGTTCAGCACGAAGACGATCTCGGTAGTCAAGATAATTACGGAGAGCGGCGCCGGCAGAATTACTTTCAGCACGATGTTTAAGTTTAGCTTGATCGCGACGGCTGGCACTGTAGTTTTGCAAGGCGGCTTGAGGGCGACTGGCAAGATTATTAAGTTTATTACTAACAGTACCAAGGATGGTGCCAGACATTTTCATAAGATTAACAGAGAGGAAGAGGGGGAGAACTTGGACAGCCATGCCCAGGATAATATAGAAAGCGTTTTTAGCACTGAAAATAATCGTGAGACCGGCGAGACTGGAAGCACTGAAGAGAAGACTGAAAACGGGATAAAAAATTAACATCTGGGTGAAGAGTTTGCGCCATTTAGAGAAATAGTTTTCAGTGTTGGGGAGAAGATAGGCGACAAAGGCGAGTGGCGAAATCATGATGAGCAGTGCAACGGCGGCTTGGCGGAGAGAAATAGTAATAAGACCGATAACAATAGAGATGAGGGCGCCGATGATGATAGGGAGAAGAAGCCAGAAAAGAGCGCCGAGTCCACCAGAAAAACTAGTTAATAAGCCAACGGTAGCAGTTCCGCCGGTGAGCGCGAGAAAAAGATCACTGAAGCTCAACTTAGCGTTAGGATCGCTGGCAGCGTGAGCGACAAAGTCTTTTTGAACGGATTGGAAGAAGCTATGGATGCTGGAACCAACAATATTACTGATATCGACAGCAGCTGAACAGAGAATAAAGCTGAGGTTGACTAAAATAGCGGCAATAATGATACGTGGTAGAGTGCGTTTAATGCCGTAATTATTGATGCCGAGCCCAGTGATTTGGGAATAAACAATAATTAAGATAAAGATAATGAAGACGACGTTGGTGAGATTGCGAGCAAATTCCCAGATGATCCGAATTGGTGATTCGTGATTGGTAGTAATAGGGTCGATAACCAAAAAATCACTAATGATGTTGTAGATAGAGTCGATGGCTTTAGTGATAACGCCGGTTCCCGGGCAGATTAGCCAGCCGAGAGCGCTGGCCTGGTCTTGACAAACATTAGTGGGTTCGGCTTGAGATTCTGACTCAGAAGGAGTTTTGTCAGAAGAGTTGAGTTGATTTTTAGAAGATTCAGTCTCGGTTGGCTGGGTGGAAGGATTGGCTTGGTCGATAGCATAAGTTGGCTGAGAAAAAGCTGGAAAAAATAGTGCGAGGCTAGCAAAAACGAGACCGCAGAGGTGAATAATAAGCCAATGATTGGTTTTTCCCAGTAAACTCATATCGATAACTAATTAATAATACTTTTTAATTATATCACACATAAGCAGAATAGTCAATATTAAAAGCATATTCTAATAGTGGAGAATGGGCTGAAAGTCAAATAATAAAAAACCTGGAAGAAGATCAAGAAACTTGGTGTTTTGAGCGAAAAGTGATAGGATAAAAGTATCATGAAAAAGAAGATGATGAGCTTATTGATAGGGATAATTTTGGCAAGTGGTTTAGTGGTAACACGGCCGGTTAGCGCAGCGGTAGTAGAGGGGGTGAGAGACCAAGTGGTAAAAACGTGCGAAAGAGGCTTTCTTGGGTTTAGGCCATGGTTCCAAGGTTTGACGGTGAATGAAAATGGTAAGTGCCAAATTGGAAAACCGGTGGGCGGTGACGAGGGGATAGCAAGGTTTGTGTGGACAATTATTTTAAATATTATGGCAGATGTATCGAGTGCGGTGGGGTACATAGCGATCTTTTTCATTATTTATGGCGGTTACTATTTTATTAAGTCAACTGGTGACGTAAATTATGTGGCAAAAGGTAAAAAAACCATCAAAGCGGCGGTGATTGGTTTAGTAATTGCGTTACTAGCGACAGTAATCGTCAATACAATTTTAACGGTGATAGGATAAATGAAAGAATTATTAAAAACTTTGGCCTACGAATTTAAGTTCAAGCAGAACATTCCAAATCAAGGGACAGATTTTTCGATAAATGTGATTTTGAATTGGCTTTATGGGATTATTGGACTGGTGGCAGTGGGGTTTATCGTTTATGCAGCGGTGATTTTTATTACTTCGGGTGGCGATGCAGGCAAGGCAGAGAAAGCAAAAACGGGGATTTTTTATGCGGTGGTGGGGTTGATTGTAGTAATTATGGCGGCAGTAATTACAGCCGTGGTAACTGATATGGCAACGAAATAAAGGAGGAGGAGTGGAAATTTTAAGACAACTAGCAGCTTTATCAAAAGGACAAATTTGTAAAGATCCGAATATTGAGGCTGAACTTAAAGCTCAAGCAGGTTGTTCAGAGACGGGAAATTTTGGAGTTTCTTTGACGGCGATTATTCAGACTGTAATTGGTTTGGTTGGTTTAATGGCAGTGGTGGCTATTGTGATGGGAGGGATTACTTATGCGACGAGCATGGGTGAGACTAGTAAGGTGAAAAAAGCCAAAGACACCATTTTGTATGGAGTGATTGGGCTGATCGTAGCGGTAATGTCATTTGCAATTGTGAGCTTTGTATCGGCTAGTGTCTTTAAGTAGATTTTTAATATGATATAATTATAAAAAATAGGTAATTATAAGGATATAAAATGACTATAAAAGATAAAGTAAAACTATTGGTAGCTGGTGTAGCAGTGGTAGCGGCGAGCGGTTTAACGGTGTTGCCGGTTTCGGCGGTGACTAATAAATGTTTTAAAGGTGGCGTGGACAGTTTGTCGGCTGATTGTGGTACGAAGACAACTGGTTCGGATCAAGATTTGATGAGTGTTTTTAGAACGGTGGTGAACGTGGTGTTGGGCTTGGTTGGTATGATCGCCGTAGTAATGATTATCTATGGTGGTATTCAATATACAATTTCGGCTGGTGAAGCAGCCAAGGTGAAAAAAGCCAAAGACACCATTATGTACGGTGTGGTTGGGTTGGTGATTGCGATTTTGGCAGTGCCGATTGTAAATTTTGTGATTGATAATGTATTTAAAAAATAGATAGAACTAAACAAAGGAATAAAAAACACTCCCAGAAGGGAGTGTTTTTAGTTTTAGAGATCCTATTGAATTGGGATTTTTTTGCGAGCTTCAGATTTTTCTTTTTCGAAGCTGATGGTGAGAACACCGTCTTTAAGTTCGGCCTTAACGCTGTCTTCATCTTCGCTGACTTGGACTGGTAGAGCGATAGTGCGAGAGAACTCACCCCAATAGCACTCTTGGATATGCCAGCGGGTAGTTTGCTCATCTTCCCCGCCGCTTAAAACACCAGAAATAGTGAGGATGTTATCAGAAATACTCACATCGAGATCTGATTTTGAGATACCAGCTGTACGAGCTTTAACGACAAGCTTGTCAGCGGTTTCATAAACATCCACGGCTAATTGGCCTGGAAATTCGTCAGTATTGTCCCACTCATCGTCTGCGACATCGGCTGGTTCTTCGGCTTCGAGATTGGCAACCTCTTCGGTAGCTTGCTCAAGCTGCTCGATAGCTGGAACTTCGTCGTCCAAAAAGGCGGCGGCAAGTTCGTCTTTCATCAGCATGTCATCGTTATTTGTACGAGCCATTGCTCTCCTCCACTTTAGTTATGCTTTATTATAAATTGCGGAGTAGATAAAATCAAGAGAATATGAACTTGTTTGTAAAAAAAACAATAAAATTTGGACTTCTGGACCTACTTTGCCCACACCACTGTAAGGGGTGTGGGGCCTTGGGGAGTGTTTTTTGTGAACGTTGTAAAAAATACTTAAACGAGCAAAGGGATTTGGTGGGGATGGTAAGAAAAACTAGTCAGCAGATAGATAATTTGTATGCGGCAGGATGGCGGGAGAGACTGTTAGCAAGATTAGTGGAAGATTATAAGTATCAATCGGTGAGAAGTTTAAAGAGCGGGCTGGTAGATTTATTAGATGAAGTACTTCCCTATTGGGATAAGACAGTGATTGTGCCTTTACCAACAATTAGTCGACATGTACGAGAACGGGGATTTGACCATACGTGGGAGTTGGCGCGAGAGCTAGGACGAAGGAGAGGTTGGGAGGTGAGGCGTTTGTTAGGGAGAGCGCGCAATACGGTACAGGTAGGGGCAAAGGCAGGAGAGCGGCAGGAGATGGCACAAAAGGCCTATAAATTAGTGCAGGAGGCGAAAAAAGATGAAAATTATTTATTACTTGATGACGTGTGGACAACGGGTGCGAGTATGTTGGCGGCGGAAAAACTCCTGAAGCAGACTGGAGCAAACGAAGTGAGGGCGGTGGTAATTGCAATTAGTAATTGAACTTAGCGTTACCGCCGCTGACGGCGTCGATAACGAAGTGGACAATGGCATAAGATAGAAAAGCGATGATGAGACCGATAATAGCGTAGAGAATGGTGTTTTTAGCGTCGGTGACTTTTTTGTTATCGCCGCCACTGATGATGTAGCGCAGGCCACCGTAGACTAACATGACAACAGAGATGATACCGACACCGAATAAGAGAGTATCGGTGATACGGGAGAAAACGCCTGTTTTGCCAAAGAGATTAGCTGGCATACCAGTGCCACGAGCGGCCTCAGCGCCTTCTTGGACGGTTAGAGCCATAGCTTTGCCAGCGTAGAGAGTAATAGCGGCGGCAATGCCTGTAACAGCTTGAATGACGGTTTTGGTAAGTTTTTTCATGTATCAAAATCTCACAGTTATTTTCTATCTCTATTATAGCACGTTTGTGGTAGCGTCAAGTGGAAAAATATGATAGGATGAAAAAGCTGGAGGGTTACCCAAGTGGCTGAAGGGGACGGTTTGCTAAATCGTTAGTCTGGGGAGACCTGGAGCGGGAGTTCGAATCTCCCACCCTCCGCCAGAAAAAGCACGGAGAAGTGCTTTTTTGTTGTGTTATAATGAGTTTATGGTAAAAGAACAGGTGGTCGTGAGCTGGGAAGCTAAAGAGTATGTTACCCAGGACAAAAATGGTGGCTGGTATGTGGGCTTAGGGTTGGTTGGTTTAGGGTTGGTGGTGCTGTCAGTGCTTTTACAGTGGTGGACGTTTACGGCTTTAGTTGTGATCAGTGTATTAGCTTTAGTGGTTTACTCGGTGCGTCCGCCGCGAGTTTTAAAATATGAATTAACTGAGACTGGTTTGAAAGAAAACGGAAAAATTTATCAGTACAGTGACTTCAAATCTTTTGGCATTCAGAAAGAAAATACGAATTTTTCGATTGTTTTAGTGCCGCGTAAGCGGTTTGCCATGAGAGTTACGGTATATTTTCCAGAGAAACAGGGCGAGAAAATTGTTGATAGTTTCGGACAGAAATTACCGATGGAAGAAGTGAAAATGGATTATTTGGATCGATTAGTGAAGTTTTTACGTATTTAAGAGCTTATGTTATAATTTAAGTAAAGTTAATTAATAAATAAAAGAGAGTGGGAAATATGCCAACAGGACAATCTGATGACAACGAATTACAAAAAGCGATTGACGACATCACGCGTTCAGCAGTGAAACCGGGACAGGTTGGAGATCCGGCGTCGGAAATTGAGGCAAAACTAAAAACTGAAGCGACGGCTAACGGAGCTACTGTAGTGCCACCGAAAGTGGAGTTGAGTCCGATTTCGGAACAAAGTAGTAAGGAATTGGAAAGAGCTTTGGAAAATGCTACACCGGTGATGGCGGCGGAGGATCTAGCACAGCCAGAGGCTGTACTAGGCACGACAGAAGATCTGGAAGTGGTGAAAAAGGAAATGTTGCGCGAGCTCTTCCCTTTGATGGACAAGATAAATTTGAAACCGGAACAGAAATTCCGAGTGTACCGTGAGATGATTGAGAGTACTCAAGACAAAGGAATGGTGGCGAAGGCTTATGAATCGGCTAGGATGATTGAAGATGAACAACAAAAGGGTGAAGCGTTAGTCTTTTTGCTTGAGCAGTTAGATAATTAAGAGAAAAAGAAAAATCTACCACAATTAAGGTGGTAGATTTTTGATGAGAAAACTCTCGGGGATTCGAGAGCTTTCTGCTAGTGCGAGAGAAGGTTTAGTACATACCTCCGCCCATGTTGTTGGCGGCGGAATTATCTTCTTTCTCTGGAACTTCGACGATGAGAGCCCCCATGGTAATAGCAGTCGCAGCGATACTGATAGCGTTTTGAACAGCTTCACGGGTGACACGAGCGGGGTCGATCACACCAGCTTTTTTCAAGTCGATGAGACCTTTTTCGGGGGCTATTACGTTAATTCCCTGACCAGGCTTGGCTTTTTCAACTTCAGCGAGTAGAGCTTGGGCATTGAGACCAGCATTTTCGACAATATGGATGAAAGGAGTTTTGAGTGCATTTTGAACAATTTTAGCTCCCATATCAGTAGTTTTGAGAGTACTGGCGAGATTAATGAGAGTAACACCACCGCCGGTGACGATGCCTTCGGCGAGAGCAGCTTTGGTGGCTGCGACGGCGTCATCAACGCGGAATTTCTTTTCCTCAATTTCAGTTTCGGTAGCACCACCGACTTTAATGACGGCAACTTTACCAAGCAAAGCGGCAGCACGCTTATCAAACTCTTCGCGTTCGTAATCAGAGTGAGCGAGATTGGACTGAGCTTGGATAAGTTTGATACGATCTTTGACGTTGGCTTGGCTGCCAGCGCCTTTGATAATGGTAGTTTCGTCTTTGGTGGCAATAATTTTATTAGCAGAACCGAGAACATCAAGATCGACTTCCTCAAGCTTGAGTCCTTTATCAGCGGAAACAACGGTGGCGCCAGTAAGGATGGCAATATCTTCCATGATTTCTTTGCGGCGTTCACCGAAAGAAGGGGCTTTAAGGACGAGGCTGTTGAAGACACCCTTAAGTTTGTTCAAGACAAGAAGAGAGAGGGCTTCGCCTTCGACTTCTTCGGCGATAATAACTAGATCTTTTTGTCCGGTAGCGGCACATTTTTCTAAAATTGGTAGGATGTCAGCAGCGGCAGAAAGTTTTTTATCAGTGATCAAGATGGAAGGTTTATTAAAAATTGCCTCTTGGCGATTGATGTCAGTGACGAAGAAAGGCGAGCTGAAGCCTTTATCATAGCTAAAGCCTTCGACGATTTCCTGCTCCATTTCGAGACCTTGACCAGCTTCGACAGTGACAACGCCGTCTTTGCCAATTTTACTGATAACTTCGGCAATAAGTTTACCGATGGTGGCATCGCCGGCAGAAATAGTGGCGACTTCAGCAACTTTGGTGTTGTCACCTTCGATTTTTTCGGCCTGTTTATTGATATTTTTAACAACTTCAGCTCCAGCTTGTTCAATGCCTTTGCGAAGTTCCATCGGGTTGACGCCAGCAGCAATCAGCTTGTTGGCTTCATTTAAAATATTGTAGGTGAGTACGGTAACGGTGGTAGTGCCATCGCCAGCTACCTTATTGAGTTTCTGAGCGGCGCCTTTAATGAGGCGGGCACCAACTTGTTCACCGAGATTGTCGTCAGTAGAGCCGAGATCAACTGCCTCGGCGACAGTGACGCCATCATGAGTAATTACGGGCGCGCCATAGGTTTTTTCGATGACAACGTTCTGGCCTTTAGGGCCGAAAGTGACTTTAACGGCGTCGTAAAGTTGTTTGGCGCCGGAAAGAACTTTATCGCGGGCATCGGCGCTGTAGAAGATTTTTTTCATTAGATTCCTTTCGTTGATTGGTAAATTATAAAGTTGCTAAGATGTCGTCCTCTTTGACGATGATGTAGTTGGTGTCGTCGAGCTTGATGTCGGTGGCGGAATAGTCTTTGACGAGGATTTTGTCACCTTTTTTGACGGTTTTAACTTCAGGGCCGACAGATTCAACGACTGCGTAGGCTGGTTGTTCTTTAGCTTCGCCGAGCAAGATGCCGGAAGCGGTTTTGTCGAGAGGCTGCTCTTTTTTAGCAACGACCCGGTCTTTAAGTGGTTTAATTGCCATGTTTTCTCCTTTACTCATCTATGGTAACGCGGAAAATTAGCACTGTCAAGTATGGAGTGCTAATTTGTAAAATATGGAGCTGCGCTGTAAATGCTAAACTCCGCGACAGCTTAGTATTTTCCTTGATGAAAATTTATGTTTATATTTTACGTCGCGACTTTGGATTTATTGATATTGATACTTTGTGTTCTAGATTTGTTAAAACGAGATGGAGGTTGGAAGGGTGAGATGATTTATCTTGAAGGTCTGCTCTGAAAGGGGTATCATAAAGACATGAAATTGAACGATTTAATACCGGGTTATAATTCTTTAGTATTGCCGTATCATTTGGCGAAAGCGGCAGTAGTAGGAGCGAGATACGGGTTTGCGGGGAGGAAGCTGCGAGTGATTGGGGTGACCGGAACGAACGGCAAGACCACGACTTGTTTCATGATTTGGAAAATGCTGAATCTGGCGGGACATAAGACAGGGCTGATGACCACGGTGGGTTGGGGGATGCCGGGTCTGAAGGGAGCTGACGAGGAAGGGCTGGTGAAGCAGATAGAGCATATGACGACGGCGGATGTAGTGACTTTGAATAAACGGATGAAGAAGATGATGGAGGCGGGAGCGGAGTTTTTGGTGTTGGAAGTGACGTCACATGCGATGGCACAATTTCGAACTTTAGGGATACCGATAGAAATTGCGGTGATGACGAATGTGACGCACGAGCATTTGGATTATCATAAGACTTTTGAGAACTACCTAGCGGCGAAATGTAAACTGTTTAAAAAAGCGAAATTTGGAGTGATAAATGCAGACGATAAATCTGGAGTAGTGTTTGGAGAAAATATTGATGAATATATCACATATGGTATAAAATTAGGTGAAATGCGGGCGAAAAAGATAAAAATGGACATAAAAGGCGTAAATTATGCATGTGGTGATATGAATATTAAAACGCGGATTTCAGGTAAATTTAATGTTTATAATTCCCTAGCGGCGGTGTGTGTAGGTAAGAAAATAGGCCTGACTGACCGTCAAGTAGAAAAAGGGATCGCAGCTCTTGTGAGTGTGGAGGGGCGGATGAATCGAGTAGTGGAAGGACAGAAATTCGGAGTGATTGTGGACTACGCGCATACGCCAGATGCGGTACAGAAGGTGTTTGACTCGGTTGGGGGGCGAGCGGTGAAGAAGTTTGAGGGTGAGCCGGTGAAAGGGCGGATTATTACTGTAACTGGTGGAGCGGGGCGGCGCGATGAGACGACGCGAGCAGAGCGGGGCGAAATTTGTGCGAAAAATAGTGATATTTTTATTGTTACAGAGGATGATTCGAGAGACGAATCGCCAGCGGAGATTGCGGAGATGTTTGTAGTGGGGGCAGAAAAAGCAGGAATGAAGCGAGGAGAGAATCTGCTGATTGAATTGGACCGAAAAAAAGCGATTGAACAAGCTATTGCGATGGCGCGAAAAGACGATTTGGTGCTGATTCTAGGAAAAGGTCACGAGAAGACAATCCTTAGAGCAGATGGACCACATCAGTTTGAAGATTTGAAGGTGGTGCGGAAGAGCTTGAAGAAAATAAAAAGCTGAAATAAATCAGGTAACGTTAAAATTCTACCGATTTATTTAGTTTTGAGATTCTTTAGGTTCGTAATTAGCGATACCTTCGGTGATGATGTCAGGATTGATATTGAGGGCGGTGGCGATAGCGGTGGCAGCGGCCATATAAGAAACAGTAGTTTCGCCTGGTAAGAAAGAGGCCACGGTGAGGGGTTTTTTATTGAAGTTTAAGCGAGCTTCGGAACCTTTTTTATAAAGTTCGGAGCTTAAAATATGGATATCAGAGCCAGAGGTGACGCCGTAGGTTAGAGTTTGTTTCGTGCCGGAGAATTTAGCAAAATCATCGTAATGGGCATCGTCACGGTTTAAGATGATGGTCTCCGGGTTCATTGTAAAAAGAGTGGAGCTAGCGGTTAAGTAATCGGTGACGGTAGGAGCATCGAGAGAGGCGGGAATAAAATCGGT
>ERZ773267.573-NODE-573-length-23881-cov-3.274574_pt1 | contig 23881 bp, 19 predicted proteins | sample MGYA00511959_ERZ773267 | MGnify/ENA primary metagenome ERZ773267 (study PRJEB29015, sample SAMEA2738165) | human oral metagenome | biome: human oral; feature: human-associated habitat; material: saliva | place: China | collected 2240 ... | reverse complement strand
AACTGAACGGATTCCAAAATGGAACTTTTTGCGTCAATTTATTTTACAACTTCCCAGCTCGTGCAAAGACGAAGGCGCACACCGCCGACTCAAGATGTCAGCTTCATATGGCGGCGCAAGAGATAGAGGAAGTACGGCGTGCCGATGAATGCCGTCATGATGCCGACGCGGATCTCCATCCCTGTGAACAGTATGCGCCCCAGGGAGTCGCAGACGACGAGAAAGATGCTGCCAGCCAGGAGGCTTGCAGGCAGCAGCTTCCGATGGTCAGGGCCGATCAGGAGGCGCATCATGTGCGGCACGACGAGTCCGACGAAGCCGATGTTGCCGCTGATGCAGACGCCCGCCGCCGTCGTCAGCGACGCGAGCGCCAGAAAGATCATGCGGAAGAAGGTCACGGGCATGCCTGCGGCACGCGCCTCGACCTCGCCGAATGCGAGGAGGTTCAGATGGCGTGAGAGGAGCAGCATGAGGAAGACGCCGCCGCTGATCGGCGCGATTCCCAGAAGGACATGATCCCAGCGGCGATAGTCGAGGCCGCCGATCGTCCAGAAAAGGTACTGCTGCATCTTCTGCTCGTTCATGACCGTGAGAATCGCCGCCGTGCACGCGCCGAGGAACATGCCGACGACGACGCCCGAGAGCAGGAGCGTCATGACAGGAATGCGCCCGTGGCGCATGGAAAGCGACACGGTAAGCCCCACGGCGAGCATGGAGCCCGTGAAAGCGAAAGCAGGCAGCGAAAAGACGCTGACAGCGGAGACGCCGAGCGCGATGGCGAGCACAGCTCCGACGGAAGCGCCGCTCGATACGCCGATGATGCCGGGATCGGCGAGCGGGTTGCTGAAGATGCCCTGCAGCACTGCACCGGAGATGCCCAGCCCCGCCCCCACCATGAGGCCGACGAGCGTGCGCGGCAGACGGATGTGCCAGAGCACCGCCTGCTGCTCGGGCGTAACCGTGACATCGGAAAAGAATGGCAAACCCGCCGCATGGGAGAAAGCTGCGAGCACGCACTCCATGGAGATGTCGTACTGTCCTGAGCTCATCGACAGGACGACGGCGAAGCCGACGAGGCACGGCAGAAGAAGCCAAAAGAAGAGGCTTCTCTTCTCGTAATTCTTTTTCACGACGCTGCCTCCTCCCTTCCCAAGATGACCTGCAGGAGATGCGCTTTCCTGCCTGCACCCTTCTCCGCCTCCGTGAAGACCTCAGCATGATTCGTCAGCGGATTCTCCACGACTTTGATGGGCGCACCGTAGGCGCGTGTCAGAAGCTCTGCCGTCAGCACCTCGCGCGGCAGACCGTCGGCGAGGAGCGCACCGCGCCCGATGAGCAGGAGGCGCGAGCAGAAGCGTGCGGCGAGGGAAAGCTCATGCGCGACGAGCACGACGGTCTTGCCCGCGGCACAAAGTTCGCGGCAAAAGCGGAAGATTTCCTCCTGATAGATGATGTCCAGTCCCGTTGCCGGCTCATCGAGAAAGAGCACGGGTGTCTGCTGCGCGAGCACCTTGGCGAGCAGCACGCGCTGGCGCTGTCCGCCCGACATGGCCTGAAGCGGCTTCTCCGCCAGTTCCGCGACGCCCGTGTACGCCATGCACGCCTCAGCGATGGCGATATCGTGCGCCTGCTCCTGCCGCCACCACGAGAGATACGGATAGCGTCCCGAGAGCACGACCTCGCGCGCCGAGTAATCGAACGTCATCTCCAGATGCTGCTGCAGATAAGCGGCGCTCTTCGCAAACTCCTTCGCCGGCAAATCGCCGATTCTCTGTCCCATGACAGAGATCTCGCCCGCGAGCGGCGCCAAGATGCCGCGCATCGTCTTCAAAAGCGTGCTCTTGCCCGCGCCGTTCGGCCCGATGAGACCGACCATCTCGCCCGCTGCAATGCCGAACGAGACGTTCTCCAAGATCACCTGCCGCTCATAGCCCGCATAAAGGCCCGCAACCCGTATCATTTCCTGCAAATTCCACCGCTCCTTTGCTCGGAAAGCACGGATAAATCCACTTACCCTTCTTCACACATTCGGGCGACTTTATTTATCCGTGTTTCCTTTATGACATCTATAACATCCATTGTCGTCGCAGAATGTGACCGTTCCAGAGCTGCTCCTCGATGAAGCGCGAGCCGCGCAGTCCCATGAACGGCGCATCCGTCAGCTGAATGCGGTCGAGTACAGGACTGGCGACGGGCAGGAACTGCGCGTGCTGCGGCGCGACCTGCGCCGCTTCGTTGCTGCTCGCGAACAGCAGCCCATTCTTCATGGAGGCGAGGAACTGCGCCAGCTCCGCCGTACGCGTTTCAGAAAAAACCTCGTCGGCGATCCCAACGGCATCTGCCGCTTCCGCTGCCTCCGCCGCCACAGCGAGGCAGCGCACGTCCGCCCACTCCGTGCGCAAGGCTCTTGCCAACCCCCAGGCCATGGAGGATGGCGCACGCACGAGCGCCTCGTCGAACCAAAGCTCGCCCCACATGCTCTTTATTTCGTTCAGGCGCAGAAAATCTTCCTTTTCCACACGCGAAAGTTCTTCCTGTACCTCCTTTTCGCGCGGCGCGGGCAAAGCGCCAGCGATCTCTTCGAGCCAATGCCGCGTGCCCGCCCTGCCGTAAGGCGGCAGCGGTGCGACAAACGGCGTGCCGCTGCGCTCCAAGATCATCTCTGCCGAAGCGAGTCCCAACTCCCTGTGCACGACGATGTTGAGCGCGGCAGCGGGCAGATGCTGCAGCTCCTCCGCCGTCTCGCCGCAGCCGAGGACGGCGTTCACCTCATAGCCCGCCAGATGCAAAAGGCGCACGAGTTCTCGCGCGTCGTTCGCCCCGTTGCAGTAGCTCGCCGTCATGCCGAGAAGGTTCACGCCATGCGGCTTCTCCTCCTTCTTCTCGGGCAGAAGCGCTTCGATTGCCGCACATGCAGCCTTGCTCCAGCCTGCGGCGAAGCTGCCCGCAAGGCCGCTGCTGTCGACGGCGACGACGGGCGCTGCAATGCCCGCCGACCGCGCGATGGCGGCTACATCGTCGCCGATCAGCCCTGCGGCACAGCTGCTGACGATGGCCAAAAGGCGCGGCGGCTCAGCGATATAGGGCTGCAGGGCTTCCAGCAGATAGTCCTCCGCGCCGAAGACGATGGCATCGTTGTCGAGCTGCGTGCAGCCTGTGCGTCGCACGGCATCGCTCACGCCATGCTCGACGTGGCGCAGCGCGAAGTAATGGCACCACATGGGGCCGTTGACGATGACGGCGGCGTCTTGCCAGGCGGCAAAAAATGCCATCGCTCCCGCGAGCGCACAGCTGTCCGTCCAAGCGCAGACATCATCGAAACGCCTTTCCTGCTCAGCCATAGATCAGACCTCCCCGGCTTTCGTGACGACAGACGATATGAACCATATCGCGCAGGAGCTTCTTTTCCATCGACCAGCCGACGGATGGCATGAGCGCGAGGAAGATCTGCCGCAGCCTTGCGTCGGTAAGCTCGTGCGTCGTCAGGACGAAATCCGCCGCTTTGAAAAGCGCCTCCGCCTCGCGGCTTCCCTCATGGGCGATCGGCGCATCCGTCAGACGCGCGACCTCTTCTTCCATGACCTCGCGCCGTCCGGGCAGGAACGAATCAAGGAGGACGACGCCCGCCAGTTCTACGCCCGCCTTCTTCAGAAGGCGCATGATGATCTTCGGCTGAAACCAGTCGAGGTCGCGCCCGATGGCGAATGTCACGCGCCTTTCTGCGAGGGTCGGCCGCACCTCGTCCACGGCGCGTTGAAACGACGCTTCTTCCGCGCGAATCGCTTCTTCCGCTTCCCTTTCCCTGCCGCAAAGCCTGCCGACCGCACGCAGCCACTCCTTCGTTTCCTCCGAGCCGACCGCATAGACGTCGGCAAGGTACGGCGTGCCGAAACGCTCATGAATGTGCCGCGCCAAGTCGACGAGAAGCGCCTGCTTCTCGTCGCTTCGCCGCCCGAGCACGATGAGAAGCTCCGCCGCCGGCACGACATCCATCGCAGACAGTGCGAGATACGACGGAAACTGCCCCGCGACGCGCAGGGAGAGAAGCCCGAGCAAGCGACGCAATTCCTTCACGTACTCGCCGTGGACGCCGCCGCAGTCCCCGAGCAGCACGACGCTTCCCGCACGGCGCTCTGCCGGCTTCATGAAGCGATCGACGAGCACGCGTGCAGCGTCAAGGTAGCCTGCATAATACTCGCCGTCGAGAAAGCCGTGCGCCGAGACGGCGCAGACGGGCAAGCCAAGCTCTTGCTCCATCTCCTCGGCCACGGCGCACGTATCGTCGCCGATGACGCCGCTCACGCAGGAATTGGCGATGAAGATGGCCTGCGGCTGATATTTTTCTGCGGCGAAACGTATGCACTCACGCAGACGATCCTCGCCGCCGAAAATCGCCTCTGCATCCGACAAGGAGCTTGTCAGAAGCGGCACGGGCGAGAGGCGCACCTTCGTTCCCGCCGCACGCAGGCGGTGGAAGCTTCCCACATCCATGCCGTGGGCGATATGAGCGCACGGACGTGGGCTGTGGAAGATGACGAGAGCGCCGCGCACGAAGGAGAGCGCACGCCAGACGCCCGGCATGCTGCAGCTGCAATTCGTGCGGCGCATCACCACGCGTTTCGCTTCAGTTCCCATAACTTTCCACCAGATCTTCCAACTCTTCAAACGCCATCGGCTTGGGGATGACTAGGTTTTTATTTCCCTCAATCGCCGCCGCAAGTTCTTCGTAAACCTTCGCCTGTGCGGAATCCGGCGCGTAGGCGATGAGCGTCTGCCGATGGATCTCCGCCTCGTGTACGGCGGCAGAGCGCGGGATGTAGGCGATGAGCTTTGTGCCGAGGCGTGCGGCAAAGGCTTCCAAAAGCTCCTTTTCCCGTGCGACATCGCGCCCGTTGCCGATGATGCCGCCGAGCTTCACGACGCCTCGCGCAGCGAAGCGGCGCACGCCCTTGGCGATGTTGTTCGCCGCGTAGAGCGACATGAGCTCCCCCGAGGAAACGATGTAGATTTCCTCGGCATAGCCCTCTCGTATCGGCACGGCGAAACCACCGCAGACGACGTCGCCGAGCACATCGTAGATGGCGACGTCGACATCGTCAAACGCATGGAGCGCCTTGAGCCTTTCGAGCGCCACGATGATGCCGCGTCCCGCGCAGCCGACGCCCGGCTCGGGGCCGCCCGCCTCGATGCAGCGCACGCCATTCCACCCCTCGTGCGCGATTTCTGCAAGAGAGAGCGCCGCGCCCTTCTTGCTGCGCTCTGCATCGAGCACAGTAAGCGGCGCAATGCGCCCCAGGAGAAGCCGCGTCGAATCGTTCTTCGGGTCGCAGCCGATCTGACAGACCTTCTTTCCCCCGCGCGAAAACGCCGCCGATACATTGGCGGCAGTCGTCGATTTGCCGATGCCGCCCTTGCCGTAAAACGCAATCTTCTTCAACCTTGCAGCCCCCTTTCTTTACATCCTTACTCCACCGCCGAGAGAAATTCCTGCCGCGACTGGCGAAAAGCGTCGCCGTAGAGAATCCATGCCGTTTCCTGCACGCCGAAGACGATGTTCTGTGAAAGATTGTAGACGTAACGCGCCCACGGATGGCCGATCTGCTTTTCCCGCACGGCCGTCATCTGCTGAAGAGACGGATCTTCCATGTACTGCCTGCCGTAATTCTCTTCACGCGTTTCCGCGTCCTCGTAACTCGGCAGGAAGATGTAGTCGGGATTCGCCGCGACGAGCTGCTCCTTCGTCATCTCCTGTCCCATGCGGTTTCCTGCGGCGGCCTTTGCGTTGATCGACGCCGTATGGCTGCAAAGCTCGTCGAAGGTACAGCCGGCGCCGCCGTAGTTGGGCATGATGGAAATGAGCGCGATGCTCTTGTGCTTCTTTTCCTCGGGAACATCCTTCATCTTCTCTTCGATCTCCGCGAGCTTTTCCTCCATCTTCGCGATCAGTCGTTCGCCGCGCTCCTTCTCATCGACGGCTGCTGCAAAGAGGCGGATGTTGGCATGGATGTCCTCCATCGTCGCCGCCGCACGGCAGACGACGACCGGCACGCCGAGCGCACGCATGGCATCAGCGTTCTCGCGGGGAAGCCACGGCGTGACGATGATGAGGTCGGGCGAGAGCGCGGCGACCTGCTCGACAGACGGACTGCGCGTGATGACCGTGGGAATTTTCCCGCGCACCCACGGCACATTCGTATGCTTCTCGTCCGCGAGCGAGTCGTTGACTGCCGCCATGCGCTCCGGCTCGACAAGACCGAGCATCATTTCATCCGTGCCCGCGCTGATCGTCAAGATGCGCCGGGGTTTATGCGGAATCTCGACAACAGTTCCCTCCGCATCGGTCACACGGTACGCACTCGACGCCTCTTCCTTTTCGCCCATGCAGCCCGTCAGAAAGAGCGCAAAAAGGAGCACGGAGCATGCGACAACTGCTGCAAATCGCGGATACTTCTTTGCCTTATACAATTTGTTCCGCCCTCTCTTCCAAATCGCCCTCGATGGAGAGGAACAGCTCACGCAATTCCTCTTTCGTCTCCTCACGCGCTTTCCACAAGCCGCGCTGCTCTGCTTCTAAGAGCGTTTCCGCCATGCGGTGCAGCGCCCAGGGGTTGACCTCCTGCAGCCACTCCTGCATCGACGCATCGAGCACATACTTGCGCGCATATCCTTCGTACATCCAATCCTCCATGACGGCGCTCGTCGCATCCCATTGATAGCTGTGCGCGAGATAATTCGCAAGGTCGGACGCTCCCTTGTAGCCATGCTCCTTCATGCCCTCGATGAATTTCGGATTCATCGCCTCGCCGCGGAACAGCCGCTCGGCTTCTGCGGCGACGGTGCGCACGACGATGCGCTGACGGTCGCTTGTATCGCCGCTGTAGGAACGCGGCGCCTTGCCCGTGAGCGCACGCACGGTGGCGATCATGCCGCCGTGGTAGGCGTTATAATCGTCCGAGCTGAACATGTGCGTCTCGCGCGTGTCCTCGTTCTTGACCGTGACGTCAAGCTCCTTCATGCGCCGCTGGAAAAGCTCGGGATCGTAGCCGCGCGCCATGCCGTCCGCACCGTAAGCCGTGCCCGAAAAGCGCGTGTAGACAGCTGCAAGATCGTCGAGCGTCTGCCATGCCTTCGACTCCAAAAGGTCGCCGACGCCCGCGCCGTAAGCGCCCGGCGGGTCGCCGAAGATACGGCACGAGGCGCGTTCCCAAGCGAGCGCATGTTCTTCGCCCTGCTCTTCGAGCCATGCCGTGTCCGCGAGGATGTGCTTGCGCACGAAATTTTCATCTGCGCTCTCATCCTGCGCTGCTGCAAGCTTCACAGCCTCGTCGACCCAGCGGATGGCGTTCGGCACGGCATCGCGGAAGAGACCGCTGATGCGCGCCGTCACGTCGATGCGCGGCCGCTTGAGGTCTGCGAGGGGGATGACCTCAAGCCCGACGACGCGCTGCGACGGCCTCTGCCAGACAGGGCGCACGCCCATGAGGTAGAACAGCTCGGCGATGCACTGTCCATGACTGCGCATGTTTGAGCCTGCCCAGAAGACAATGCCGACTGCCTCCGGATAGCGTCCCTCCTCGCCGATATACTGCTCGACGAGCGCATCGCCCAGTTCCTTGCCGTACTCCCACGCTGCAGGCGTCGGCAGACAGCGCGGATCGAGTCCGTAGAAGTTGCGTCCTGTCGGAAGGACGTCTGCGCCGTTCGTCGTCGGCGCTCCCGCCGGCCCCGGCTCGATGTATCCGCCCGAAAGGGCGCGGAGCGTGCCCGTCAGCTCCTCCTCCGTGCGCAGAAGGCGCGGCACGATCTTCTCCGTAACTTCGCCGAGCGCCGCCAGAAGTCCTTCCCTGCCTGCCGCACTGTACGAGGCGAACGGTTCCAAAGCCAACACTTCTCTCGCTGCCTGCGGCATGTAGGCGCGCGCGGCGAGGCGCACGAGAAGCAGGCGCATGACGTCTTCCACCGCGTCGAGCTTTCTGCCGTACGTCATGCCGTCCTCCGTCATGCGTTCGCTATGCTCCAAAAGTTCTTCGTAATCGTAGCCCTCTTCCTTGGCGATGAGGCGCAGGAGCGACGGCTCGCCGCCATGCTCGACGCGCACGAGCGCGAGCACGAGGTCTAAGAGTTTTTCGGCTTCCGGAACTTGCCCGAGGATATGAAGTCCCGTGCGGATCTGCATATTTTTGATGTCCGTCACATAATTGTGCAGAGCAGCGACGTAAGCGTCGAAGTCCTCGCCTTCCTCGATGGAATCCTCGAAATGGCAGAGCGCCGCCTTCTCGCGCACGATTTCCTGTACCGCTGCCAGATTGTCTGGCTGCGCCGCACGGAAATGAACGTACTCGTCGAGCGCCTGTTCAAGCTCCTGCAGCTCGTCGAAAGCGCCCGCAAGCTGCATCGGCGGCGAAAGATGGCTGATGAGGCACGCTGCGCCCCGCCTTTTTGCCTGTATGCCCTCGCCGACAATCGTGATCCAGTAGGGATATACGTCGGGCAGATCGCCGAGCGAGACGTCGGGATAGCATTCGTTCGAGAGCGCCGTGCTCTTGCCCGGCAGCCACTCCAACGAGCCGTGCGTGCCGACGTGGACGACGGCGTCCGCCTGCCACAGATCGCGCAGCCAGTGATAAAAGCCGATGTAGTGATGTGTGGGCGCGGCGTCGGGCGAATGCAGAAGCTTGCCCGGATCCTCGCCGAAGCCGCGCGGCGGCTGCACCGTGAGAAAGATATTGCCGTTGAGCGTGCCGGGCACGAGCAGCGTGCCGTCGTAGTTGAACACCTCGCCCGGCGCTTCGCCCCAATCCTTTCTCAGATGTTCCTTGACCTTTTGCGGCAGCGCCTTGAAGAATCTTTCATACTGCGCCGCCGTAAGCTGTCCGTCGGCATTCTTTACCTGCTCTTCACTCATGAAGCGGCGGTCATTCGTCGCGTGATTCGTAAGAATATCCATGAGCTCTTGGCTGCTCTCCGGCACGAAATCGACGCGATAGCCCGCCTGGCGCATCCTCGCGAGCAGGCGGCGCACGCTCTCGGGCGAGTCAAGCCCCGCCGCACTGCCGATGTTCGCATTCGTCGGCGGATAGTTGTGAAAGACGATGGCGATCTTCTTCTCGCCGTTCGCCTTATGGCGCAGATTTGCCCATTTCTTCGCCTTCCTCGCCAGACGCTCCATGCGCTCCTCAAGCGGCGCATAGCGAGGCGTTCCCGTCTCATCGAGCACCTTCGCCGCAATCGGCACGGCATGAAGGACGCCGTCGAACTCCGGCATACAGACGCTGAAGGATACCTCCATCGGGTCGAGACCCGCAGGCGACCTTTCCCACTCTTCCTTAGGCGCAAGCACCGTATACGCTTCAAGAAGCGGCACGCCGAGCGCATAGAGGTCTTCGATGCGCGTGCCGCCCGCCTTGATGGAAAACTTCATCGTCGTGATAATGGCGTCGACGACGGTCTTCCCGTCGCGACAGAAGTATCGCTTCATGGCATCGAAGAGCGTCGGCGACTCCACGCGCTCGTCGCGATACGAATTGGAAAAAACCGCGACGGCATTGAGCCCCTGCGCCTCTATCGCACGAATCAATGCCGTGTGATAGGTGAAGTCCCCTGTAATCCACTCCGAACGATAGAAGATGACGCCGATCGTCCTCCGATCGTCACGGCAATGCGCGGCACGATAGCCCTCAATGTCCTGACAATCGCCGTGCCAATCGGGGTGGTATATACCGTGCCAAGGCAGCGTGCGCGGCGGTTCCGGCGCACAGGAAAACCCCATTTTCCGCGCAAGATACAGCAGGAAGTTTTTCAGATTCTCCTCGCCGTCGCAGCGGAAATACTGCCAAGCGAGAGCGATTTCCTCTGCCGAGAAGCCATAGCTGACCTTGTCATGCTCGGCATTGTCCACGAGAATCAAATGCGGCGCACGACTCTTCTGCAAAGTGCGCGACGCCTGCTGCAGAAAGGGATTGTCCAGCCCTGTGCCCATCCACAGGAACAGGGTGACATCGGCCTCCTCCTGCACCTCGCGCCACGAATCCATGCCATCCGCCAGGCGGACGGCAATCGCCAGCGAGGGAACTGCCGACATGCACGCTTCCTGCACGCGATGGACGAGCGCAAAGACGCGCTGAATATTTGTATAGACTGCGATCTTCATTTTGCTGCACCTCTCGTGTTCACTGCTTCATGCATCATCTGCATCCGTTTGCTTCCGAAACTGACCGAACCGCACGCTCAACGACGGCACGCACGAGAAGCCTCGCAATGGACGCCATATAGTCTTCCTGCATGAGCATGCCCTCCTGCGTCTTCAGACGAAGCGCTGCCGCCATCTCTTTCAGCAGTTTTTCGGCTGCTTCCCAAGTCTCCTCCTTTTCCAGCAGTCCCCAAAGATGCTCATCATAGAGATGGATAAAGAGCACGCCCAAGGGGAAGAGCGCCGGCACAGCGGTCATTTTTTCCAAAGCTGCGATGAATTGCGCCTTGATTAAGGCATTTGCGCCCGCCTCTTCCTTATATCGCTGCCACAGCGCTTCTTCCGTGACGCCGAAGCGGCGCAGGCGGCGCAGCAGATCGTGCTGCTGCGCGGGCGTAAGACCCGACTGCTTCTTGAGCGCTTCCTTGACCGCCGCCATGACGGCGAGACCGATGAGCTCGCCGAGCTTGGAATGTTTGCCCGCGCCCTCGAAGAAGAGCGGCGACTCGCTGTTGGCGACGACGATGGTCTGATCCGTGCCCGAGCCCGTGGCGAGTCCCATGGAATAGCGGCTCGGCGCCATGAGTTCCTGCAGCGCCGCCGTCTTCGCCTCTGTGCAGGTCACGAGAGCACGCGCAAGGATGCCAGGCGGCAGATCGGCGTCGATGACGAGCATGATGTTGATCGTGCCGCATTTCTTCTCCGCCGTCTTGTAGTAAGATGCAGGATCGCCGACACGCCCGCCGTTCGTTTCCACGCCGCCCGTTACGATCGCCGTCACGGTCAGCTCCTTGTAGCTTCGCGACACGATAGAGGCGTTTTCCATGTGCGCCGCCGTCCCCATGCCCGAGGTCAATTCCGGCGCAAGACCCAGCCGCTCTGCAACGATCTTCATGCTCTCGACGTATGTCGGCGCAAAGGACTCGCAGGGCATTCCCGATCCCTGCGTCATATCGCGGTTGAACACCGCCTCGAAATCCTCATGGTAGCCGCCGTTGTAAAGCGAAGTGCTGAGTACCTTGCGCCGCCCACTGAAAACCAGCACGATGCTCTTGTCATAGCGATAAGCGATGTCGCCCGTCGTCAGTCTTGCCAATTCCATCTGCTTTTGCTCCTCCATCACGCACCATCACTCTTGCATATCGCGAAAACGCCGCACGACTTCCAATACACCTTCGGCACAAAGACGTTCCAACGTGGCATATCCCGCATTCATGCGCTGCGCGATCTCAGGCGCCAGTCCCACCTTCGGAAAGCTCTTCTCCGTATCGAGCACGATACAGTGCGCGTCTCTTCGCGCGATCTCCTCCGCTGCACGCAGCGCCTCCTCCTTCGCCTTCCCCGCTGCAGAAACATTCGTCCTGCCGTCTGTCACGAGCACGAGCACCGTCTCCGCGCCTTCCTTGCGACCGAGCTCATCCATCATCTTGAGCGCGGCGGCAAGTCCTTCTGCGAGCGGCGTTTTGCCGCCCGTCGGCAAAGAGCGCAGCGCCTTTTCCGCCAGCTCCACACTCCGCGTCATCGGCAAGAGTGTCTCGGCGCTCGTGCGGCGAAAGGCGATCAGTCCCACGCGGTCACGCTTTTGGTACGCTTCGCGCAGGAGGGCGAGCGCCGCGCCCTTCACCATCTTCATGCGCTCCTTCGCGCCCATGGAGCCGCTCGCATCGACGAGAAAGAGGATGTTCGCAGCGGCACGACGCGCCCGAATCCATACGCGCAGATCCTCAGCGCGTATGACGACGGCCTGCTCGCCATGCCGCTGCCGCTGATAGGGCGCCGCCGCGCGAAGCGTAGCGGCAAAGGCGAGGTCGATGCGCCGTCCAGTGTGCGGCAGCGATGTGCGCCAAGGACGTCCCGCCGGCACGTCAAGCTGCATGATTTCTCGTCTGCCGCTCTTTCCCTTCCTCCCGCACACCGCCTCGCGCAGGAGCGAAAGCCGCGCCATAACCGCTTTTATGGAGTGCGTCTCATCTACGTCTTCGCCGCCCGAATCACCGTCCGCAGTCGACGCCTGCTCCTCGTCGGTCTGCGTCTCTTTTTCCTGCGATTCTCCTGTATCGGCTTCCTGCTCTTTCGATTCGCCGCCCATCGCATCTCTCGTCAAAGCATCGTCCGGGCGCTCCTCCTGCGGCGCATCATCCGCCTCATCTTCCGATTCTTCCTGCGACTCAGCTTGCGATTCCTGTGACTCTCTCTGCCGTCTGCTGCTCTCTTCGCGCTGTTCCTTTTTTCGGCTCATGCGATGCGCGAGCACGAAGAGAGCAGCCTCCTCGACGTCCTGCGGCATCACATAGCTGTGCCCGGCGAGCGCCGCCAAGGCGCGTGCCGCTTCCACGAGATAGATTTCGGCGCGATTTCCCACGCAAAGGGCGCGTGCGGCATACTGTGCAGCGAGATGCAGGATGGCATGGGAAACCTCCACAGCAGGAAGCATCTCTCGCGCTCGTGACGCCTTCTGCTGTAGCTCGGCTTCCTGCTGCGCATACGCGCGGCAGAAAGCTTTTGGCGCACGTTCAAAGGCGAGCACGCGCCGCGCGATCTCGGCACGCTGCTCCGTCTCTTCCACATCATCCATCGCCGCGAACATGCCGAAGCTGTCGAGCAGCACGGGCGAGAGCACGCCTTCTGCGGGATCCATCGTCCCGACAGGCAGACAGCTTATCTCCTCGACCGCCGATACGCCGTCGCGCTCCAAGGAAAACATCCCCGCCGACGCGCTCTCTAAGACAGACTTCAAGACCTCCTCGCGCAGGAGATTCACCTCGTCCATGTAAATGAGCGTATGCGCCGCACGATGCAGGAGGCCATGGCGCAGACGACGCTCGCCGTCCCGCAGCACCGCATCCACATCGAGACTGCCGAAGACCATGTCGTCCGTCGCGCCGAGCGGCAGTTCGACGAGACTCCCCGTCGGCGTGAACGGCGCTGCCGCACGCACAAGGACGGACTTCGCCGTGCCGCGGTTGCCTGAAATGAGCAAGCCGCCCGTGCGCGGATTCACGAGAGCGAGAAGAAGCGCCCTCTTCGCCTGCTCCTGACCGACGACAGCGGTAAACGGATAGCGCGGATATTCCATGCCCATCTCCTCAAGCCAGTACATCATCAACAGCAGACCAGTCGACCTCGCCCTCCTCGAAGGGGCGGCGGCGCAGGCGATGCGCGAGCACGAGGCGGCTGACAGCCTTCATATCTTCCTTTGCGACCTCCGTGCGCCCCGAGAAGGCGGCATTCGCCATCGCCGCCTTGATGAGCGTGATGTCGGCGCGATGCCCGTCGACGCCGAGCGCGAGCGAGATGTGCGCCGCCTTTTCCAACATTCCATCTGCCACGGCGACGCTTTTGAGGAGAGAGCGCGCCCTTTCGATTCGCTCGCGCAATGCCTCCTGCTGCTCCCTGTAGGACGCGGCAAAGCCCTCCGCATCCTGCTCATAAGCGATGCGCCTCTTCACCACCTCGATGCGATCCTTCGCCTCGCGCTCGCCCGTCACCGTCACCGAAAGGGCGAAGCGGTCTAGCAGCTGCGGGCGTATGTCGCCCTCCTCGGGATTCATCGTGCCCACGAGCACGAAACGTGCAGGATGCGCATAGGAAATGCCCTCGCGCTCCACCGTATTGACGCCCATCGCCGCTGAATCGAGCAGGATGTCGACGATGTGATCGTCGAGCAAATTGATTTCATCGACATAGAGAATGCTGCGGTTCGCCTCCGCGAGGATGCCCGCCTCAAACTCCTTCCTGCCATGCCGGATCGCCGCCTCTATATCGAGCGTGCCCACGACGCGATCCTCCGTCGCACTGACGGGAAGCTCCACGACGCGCATGGGAACGCTCTCCTCCTTCATGCGTGCGCCCGCTTCAACCTTCCTGCGGCAATCGTCGCAAAAAAACTCTGGCGCCGCAGGGTCACAGCGGCACGCACAGCCCGCCACCGCCCGCATGGCGGGCAGCAGCTCAGCGGCGGCGCGGACGGCGGTCGACTTCGCCGTCCCCTTCTCGCCCTTGATCAGCACGCCGCCCAGGGACGGCATGACGATATTGAGCAAAAGCGCCCTCTTCATCTCTTCCTGCCCCACGATGGCAGAAAAGGGATACGTCTTTTTCATCATACAGGTTTTCCCTCTCTCCAGATTTTGGAATCTATCTTTCGGCACATTCACTCATCGACTGCCGAAATATGCGCATCATCAGGCAGATAAAATTCATCGCCATAAACCCTGTAGGCAATTTCCTGCACACCGTAGACAAAGTCCTGCGAGCAGTTGTAGAGGAAGGCCGAGCGAGGCTTCACAAGGCTGTGAGTTTTGAGAGCCTTGAGCGTCTGAAGCGCCGGATCTTCCGTATAGCTGCGAATGAACTCGTCGAGCCATGCCTGCCCCTTCCATGGATAATCGGGCAAAAACAGTATGTCGGGATTGATCGATAGAATCACTTCCTTCGTCACTTCCTGCCCGTTGCGCAGTCCGTAGGCGGAAACGCCGTTGATGACGCCCGCATAGTGACAGGCGTCGTCGAAGCTCGATCCCTTGCCGCCGTACGTGGGCATGAGCGAGAGGAACACGACGCTCTTCCTCTTCTCCTGTGGAATGGCGTCGACCTTCGTCTTGATCTCCGCCAGCTTTTCATCCATCTTCTTGAGCAGGATTTCACCCCTTCTCTTCTCCCCGATGGTTTCCGTCGCAAGGCGCACGAGATCCTTGACCTCTGCAAGATTATGCGGGCCCCTGCCGATAACGACCTTGAGCCCTGCATCGCGCAGCGGATCGGCAAACTCCATATACTGCCAATCTGCAACAAGAACCACGTCGGGATGAAGGGAGACGATGTATTCTACGCTCGGCTGACGTATCGTCTCAGGTATTTGCGAAGCGAGCTCCACCATATTGGAATTGACGGATTCCTTCATGCTCGAATGAACGGCGACAAGCCTTTCAGGCGGCACGACGCTGAGAACGATCTGATCCAAGGTCGCTGACAAAGTGACGATGCGCTGCGGCGGAGCGTCGAAATGTATCGTGCGCCCCGTGATGTCCGTCACCGAATACGATGTCGAAGAATTCGCAGACTGCTCCTCCACATTCTTTTCGCCGCCGCACGATGTTGTCAGAAAAAGCAGCAAAACGACGACAACGAGGAGCGACGATTGCATGAAGACCTTACTCCTCACGATACCCTTCCTTTCCGAAAACTGCCGATGCTGCAGCCCTCTTCAACGCACATTCCGCCGCGCACGGCTCTTCTTGTTCCATTCCCAGCCAGCGCGCGAAGCAGCCGCCTCCGCAGGCGGCAAAATCGGGACATCGCCGGCAAAAATCCATGCTCCGCTGCATCTTGGCGGATACTTCCTGCTGACGACGCAAATTCACGCCCTGTATAACAGCGCCTAGGAAGAAGCGCTCATCGCCGACGAAAGAGGAGCACGCGTAGATGCCGCCATCGATGTCGACGTGGACGCCTTCGCCGTTCATCGCATAGCAGTGGGAAAAGCCGTTCCCGCCGCGCCCTGCGATGTCTCTCGCCTGCTCCTCCTGCGATATGGCGAGGCGGCGTCCCGTCAAGCGATAAAGCGCCTCGCGCCGGGCAAAAACCTCGCGCATCGCCGCCGCCATATCGCTTTCTCGCGGTAAAGCGGCGTTCGTGCCGCGCCCCTGCGCACGCAGGAGGTCGAAACCGACGCGATGCACGTTGCCGAAGTAATACGCCATATCGACGACATCGGTCAGGCTGCGGACATTCTCCGCCGTCACGACGCACGTCAGTCCGATGCCGATGTCGCGCCGCGCGAGGCGCTCGATGCCCACCGCCACATCAGCTGCGGAACCTCTGCCGTCCGGATATTGCCTTTGGCGATCATGCAGCGCAGGTCTGCCGTCGAGGCTCACGCCAATGCCAATGTTGGAATCGCATAGGATGTTCACCGCCTCTTCCGTCAGCAGCGTGCCGTTCGTCTGAACAGCCATGCGCGCCTTGATGCGATGCTCGCGCACATAGGCGACGATACGCGCAAGGAGCGGCAATGCAAGCAAAGGCTCGCCGCCCGAAAACTGCAGGAGGAACGGCTCGCTGCCGGTGGCAGCCAGATCGACAGCTCACCGCGCCGTTTCCCATGCCATCGTGCGTCTCGCTTGACCGCTTGCATAGCAATAGCGACAAGCGAGGTTGCAGTCTCCCGTCAGGCTCAGCACCAGCATCTTCAGCCCCATTGCCCGCCCCTTTCCGGCACGTTTGCACATCAAGCATCAATTTCCTGCACTCGCACCGCCTTCATCGGCAAAACGTTCGGGATAGACGGTCTTTGCCAGCACATAGACGGCTTCGACAGCATTTTGCGAAGCGCTGTAGCGATACGTATCGGGCACGCAGTAAAGATGATTCTCTCGCACCGCCTTTACATGCTTGAACAACGGGTCACTGCGCAGCTTCTCACGGAACTCTTCCGTCTTTTCGCCCTCGGCGCTCCACGACGGCAGCAGAAACACATCGGGATCGAGCGCGACGACCTGCTCCATAGAGATGCTGTTGTCCTTCGTGAGACCCGCCATCGCTGCGCCGTTTCTGAGCGCGGCATGGCGCCACATATCGTCAAAGAGATCGTCGCGCCGCCCGAAGACGCCGCTGAAGGCGAAGGCGACGACGATCGGCCTCTCGTCTTCGGGAACGTCCTCCGTGCGCCGCGTCACATCCGCCAAGCGTTCATGCAGCCTTCCAGTCAAGGCCGCCGCTTCCTCTTCCCTGCCGATCACCTTGCCGATGGACTCGATGCGCGGAAAAACCGCATCTATGCTCCTGGGCGTTTTGGAAACAAAGACCGTCAGACCCAGATCGCGCATACTCGCCACAAGTTCCTTCGGCACGCTGTCCGTCGTGAGCACAAGGTCGGGATGCTGTGCGAGCACGCGCTCGGGACTCTTGTCGTGCAGCTTCACGGGTACGGCTTTCGCCGCCTCTGCCATGCACGAAAGCCCCGCATCATCCACGTAGGAGGAAAGCGCCGCAATCTGTTCGGGCAGCGCGAGCGCGAGCAGGATTTCATCCGTACCGAGATTGAGCGACACAATGCGCTGCGGCTTCTCGTGCAGTACGATCTCCGTCCCCATATCATCGACGCCGCGGAAAAACTCGCCCGCTTCCTCTTCTGTCGCCGTTCCTCCTCGCGCACAGGCACAGAGGAGGAAACTCGCGGCAAAAAGAAGCAGCAACGCACCGCCGCGCCGCACGATGTCAGAACGTATGCGCATACGTCAAACGGAAATTCAGCGGCAGATCAAGACTACCGGAACTATTCGAGTAATTCTTCCTGTCCAAAAGATTATAGATTCCCAGAGTCACTGTATCATTCCTGCCTGCAGCATAGGCAATATTCATATTGAGCTGAATCTTGTCAGGTATATCCTGCGCTGTCCCATTCCTCGGGGCAACATATTCGCGATCGCCGAGAAACTTGAAGTTCAAGTTTCCTTGCCATTTGTCCTTCTTATAATCAACACGGACAAGACCTTCGACGCGTCCTGCCGCCTGCTCCCACCCCTTATTCCCAGAGGGATCCTTCAATTCAGGGTTGGAGACTCCCGCACCTAAAACAAGTTGCCACGCTTCATTGAAACGCTTCGTATATTCGACTTCAAATCCTGTATTGCGAAAACTTCCTTTATTCGCCGCATAATACTGCTGCGTTACCTTATTCAGCTCCCAACCGAGCTTATTTTTCATATCCATGTGGTAAATGGCGGCTTTCCATGTATCATTTCCATGACGATGTTTGATGCCCGTTTCATACGTCCAACCACTTTCCGGCTGTAAACCTTGCGGATTCAAATGCCTTCCTCTAACTTTTTCATTGATACCATAATCCGCTGGCGGCATCTGAAATGCTCTGCCGACATTGATGTACCACGCTGTATTCCCATCAAATTTATAATCCGTTTGGAACTGCGGCATAAAGACATTTTGATCCTTCTCAGGATCGTTGATCCATTCACCACGCAAGCCAAGTGTGAAGTTAAAACGTGGTGTAAACTGCTTGCTATAAGAGGTATAAATCGCATTTTCCGTACGCGTCGCATTCTGTTTTTTCTCCGTGAGGTCTACCGCCTCACGCTGATAGGAATAGCCGAAAATCCAAGAGTCATCACCTAGCTTCCATGTTTTCTGTACATCGAAAATTTCACTGTTCCAGACGGCATTGGAAGCATTTTTTCCCATTGCGACATAATCGTAACCATCAACCTTGCGATAATTGTACCCAAGAACTGCATGGATACCATTTTCCCTGCCCTGGTATACAAGATTTGCCGTATGACGATAATCATCGTAACGATAATCATATCTCGTCCCCGAGGGCACGAGGGACTTCTTATCTGATGCCAGTTTATAAACGGTACTGCCGCGTGTGATCGTAGATTCTGTATAATTATAATTCAAGGAAAGTTCATCCGTAAGTGCAACACTCGCGTTCAAACGATTCTTTTGTCCACTGCCAACCCACCAATCCATCCACGAAACCTTCTCAAATCCGAAGGCGTTGGAATGGGGAATATGCTTCGACCACTCTCTGCTGACATCGAGCATAAAACGGTCGCCTTGGAAAAACACCTCCGTCTTTTTGAAATAATTTCCTGCCGTTACACTCGCTTTGACGGCTTCTTCCCCTGCCTTCGGCTTCTTCAAAATGATATTGATGACACCGCCCATAGCCTCGCCGCCGTAGAGTGTAGATGCAGCTCCCTTGACGATTTCGATGCGCTCGACCATCGCGGCGGGTATATTTTCAGTACTCGGATAGTTCTTGAGATTCATCGGCACGCCGTTGACCATGACGAGCGTACCCCTGTCATAGCCGCGCAGCGTGATGCGGCCGGCAGCAAAGCCGAAATCTTGCCCTGCCTCGCCATAGGATGTACTCGTTGAGCCGATCTGCTGGTCGATCGCCTCGAATACGTTGCGATAGCCCGCTTTTTCAATATCCTTCGCCGTGATGATCGTCGTCGTCGCGGGCGTATCGAGCTCGCTCTTCCGCCTGCGCTGCGCCGTCACGAGCGTATCGGGCAAATCATGACCGCCGTTTTCTGCAGTTTCCGCGCTTTGTTCCTGCACCTGCGTCGTTTTCGCTGCCGCCTTTCCTGCCGCCGCATTTTCCGCCGCATACGCCTCGCCCGCAAAACTCATACCCGCGATTGCCGCGAGCACCGCCCACGTCAGATGTCTCTTGCCTTTCATCTACATCACCCTTTCCAAAAATAAAGCGCCCCTCCTGCGAAGCAGAAAAGGCGCATAAGGGCGGCGCAAAAAAAGTCCCGGCAGTTTCGCCGGGAGGATTGCATTCGTGCAACCGAAGAAACGCCAGACGGCGCTTCCTTAATCCCCTTCCCATCACTCGCAGGTCAAATGGCGATTGTCCATCAGGCAGTTCTCCTGGCTCCAGCTCATCACTTCCCTGCGCCTTCCCAAGGCATTCGCCTCAGTGACTTAGGAAGCACTGATAAAATGAAGTCGCCCAGATTTGCACAGATGCGCCGGTTCTATCGAGGAGACAAACCGGAGGCGTAGCGGTGCTACGTCGAGGATTTGTCGACGACGAGAGGACGGCGCAGATGTGTGAAGACGGGTGGCTGAATTTATCAGTGATTCCGTATTGCAGGGTTGCTCGCTGCTACAGTGGCGGGACCGCTCCGGCTTCTACCGAATTCCCTATTAAGTCTTGCGACACCTGATCCAACGATATAAAATTCCTATAAAAGAATAGCATTGATTTATTTCTATGTCAAGCATAGAAATTCGATAGGAATCATTCTCTTCGTAGAAAATTCCCTATTCAACATAGTGGCTAAAACTGCCAATGACGAGCGTCGGAAACTCCTTCTTGAGTCGTTCCAAAAATGCCCTCGCGCCGACCGCCTCGCCCTGCGCTTCAGGCATGATCGCAAGGAAGGCATCGGGATCGACGTTGAGGTTGCGCACCTGCACCATATCGACGGGCAACTCGCGGAAAAAGCTGCACCACGCTTCCAGCTCTTCGGCGCGGTCATTGAATCCCGGGAAGAAGAGCATGTTGAGCGAGACATATACACCGTGCGAAAGCGCGTAGCGGATCGACTCCTTGACCTCAGCGAGCGTGTAGCTGCTGCGGTAGTATGCCGCATAGCTCTCCTCAACGGCGCTGATGATGCTCACGCGCATGGAGTCAAGACCCGCATCCACGATCTTTCGGATGCCTTCCGTATAGCCGGCGTTCGTATTGATATTGATCTGCCCACGCTTCGTCGCAGCACGGATCAGACGCTCGGCTGCGGCGATCGCATCCGCCGCCAGCGACGGCTCGCCCTCGCAGCCCTGCCCGAAGCTCACGATGGCATCGGGCGCGGTCGAAAGATGGTAGATGCCGACCTCCGCGATTTCTTCGGGCGTCGGACGGAAGGTGATGCGACTCTGCGGCGAAGGACAGCACTCCGCCGGCTGCAGGGAGATGCAGCCAAAGCAGTTCGCATTGCAAATGGGCGATGTCGGTATGCCCGCTTCCCAGCGGCGATAAAAGAGATTCTGCGCCGTGCAGCAGTGCCACTTCAAGGAGCAGTTCGCCACCTGTTTGACGATGCGGTTTTCCGGCAGGTCCTTCTCGACGCGACGCACGAGTTTCTTGAGGTTGCACGTGTTGTAATGCACAGGATCCCACTTCGCATTCTCGTCCGTATAGAGAGCCGCCGCATAGAGCTCGTCCTTATAGAGCACGACAGCCGTATAACCGTAGAGAGCGAGCCTTTCAGCCCCTTCTTCTCGCTGAAAGGCAGGCAGAAAGAGTCTCGTGTAGCCTGCAGGCAGGATGGCGGCGACGGCGCGTCCCGCCAGAGGCAGCATTTCGCCAGCCGCCGTCATTCCCATCGCCGCGCGATTGGGCAGGAACATCAGATCCGCCGACTCCGGCAGCGGGATGATGTCAGCAGGCGTAAGCGGCACAAGGGCATCGCCCGAACGCCCCAACCCCGCAATGCCCGGTGCATCGAAGATCGCCCCGTCCTCATCGGCATACAGAGCACATATTTCCTCCTTCATGCTTCGCCCTCCTGCCTCTTGACCCGTCGTGCGGCGCCGTCCTTCTCTACAGCTTCTCCCTCGTGCGCTGGCTGTTTCTCTTCCTTCTTCTTGCGCGGATTGTAACGGTTCATCGCCATGTCGATGCCATCCGTCACGATGCACTCGACGGCAGGCAGCAGATAGGCGATCGCCTCGTGAACCTTCGGCCCATCCTCAGCGGAAAATGGAGCAAGCACATGGCGGACGACCGTCCAGCCGGGCAGAGGACGCCCGATGCCAATGCGCACGCGCGAGAAGTCCTGCGACCCGATGTGCGCGAGAAGCGACTTGATGCCGTTGTGACCGCCCGCGCTTCCCTTGCGCCGCAGGCGGATCGTACCAACGGCAATGTCCATATCATCATGCACGACGATCAATTCCTCAGGCGCGAGCTTATACCAATCGAGCAAAGGAGCGAGCGCGCGACCGCTCTCGTTCATATAGGTCAAAGGCTTGACGAGCAGTACCTTTTCCGCGCCGATGCGCCCCTCAGCCACCAGCGCATTAAACCTTTCGCGCCAGGCATCGAGGCCAAGCTTCTCAGCCAAGGCATCGACGAGCATAAAACCTACATTGTGCTTCGTATGTGCATACTCTGCCCCAGGATTCCCGAGACCGGCAATGATCTTCATCGTATTCCTCCGAATGTTCTTCTATGCGCTGCCGCAAAGCATCGCGACAAGCTTCCTACCCTGATTCTATCGCACGAGATGCGCCTTGTCAAAAAAGCCGCGCCAGACATACTGTGCCCCCGCCCTCCTCTGCTTCTCGGTACGCCAATCGCACTCTGTCTCTCGATACAGTCCCGTCCTTCATGACATGTATATCGCATAGCTGGTTTCCATCACACTTTGTCCTATCGAAAAATTGTGTATTTCTTTTTCTGCTTTCTTAATATATAATAAGAACTACTAATGCAAAGGAGGCGAACTTCATGGGATGGAGATTTCGCAAATCCATCAAGATCTTGCTGGGACTCAAGGTCAACATCGGCAAGGACGGCTTTTCCAGCATATCCGTCGGCACACGCGGCGCACATATCACGATGGGCAAGAACGGCACGACCGTGTCCGCAGGCATCCCTGGCACAGGACTGTCCTACACCAAGCGCCTCGACAAACCCGTCGGGCAAAATACGACGGAATGCCCCTATTGCGGGCATCGCATGCGCAAGCAATGGGACACCTGCCCGAAGTGCCGACAGCCCTTGATTCAGCAGCTTCCGCCTCCCGCCAATCATGCGGCGGCGACGCAAGGACAGCCGCCAGGCGCCGACAGCATCGCCCCGGCCTCGCCCGCCGAACGCCGCATCGGCTGCGGAGGCTTGTTCCTGCTGTTGCTTCTTGCATTCGCGTTCACTCTCATACGATAAAGACAGGAGGTCTTTCCATCCTCAAGAAGCTCGCCCTCGCCATCATGGCGACCGTGGCGTTTTCCATCGCCACGCCCGCCCTCGCCTCGGACTATCTCGCCAACACGAAATCCGGCAAATTCCACTTCGCCGACTGCCGCACGATCAAACATCCAGACGCGCCGCATTTCGTGCACTATGATTCACGCGACGAGGTGATCGCCGATGGCTACAAGCCCTGCGGCATCTGCAAACCGTAAGGAGATACACAAGCATCAAGACAAGCAAAGCACTCCAAACGCCTTCCCTGACCGCCCTTTGCCGGCGGTTTTTCTTTCCTTTACCCGTGCTTTTCCGCCGTCTTCTTCCGTGCAGCGACTTCTCTGTCCATCTCTTCGTTCATGACCTTTGTTTCTTTCATCTGCCTATATCAAAACCGAGAAGCCCGTTTTCATCAATCTTGCGGGCACTTTCAGCACGTCAAGATAACTGAAAAAGCCCGCCATCTTTTGGATAGCGGGCTTTTGTAACTTTCTGTTCGGCTCTTGCTGCTTAACGCTTCGAGAACTGAGAGGCCTTGCGAGCCTTCTTGAGACCGTACTTGCGACGCTCCTTCTCGCGAGGATCGCGCGTGACGAAGCCAGCCTTCTTCAATGCTGGACGGAGTTCGCCGTCAAGCTCCATCAGAGCGCGCGTGATGCCGTGGCGAATCGCGCCTGCCTGACCCGAAGCACCGCCGCCTTTGACGTTGGCAATGACATCATACTTGTCCACCGTATCGGTGAGATTCAGCGGCTGACGAACGATGAGTTCGAGCGTCTTGAGACCGAAATACTCTTCCATATCGCGGCCATTGATCGTGACCTTGCCGTCACCAGGAACCAAACGAACGCGAGCGACCGAGGTCTTCCTGCGACCCGTACCGTAATAGCTGACTAATGCCATGGATTAAAGCTCCTCCTTCCAGAAATCAACGGATGTTGAGCGCGAGCTCTTCAGGCTTCTGCGCTGCATGGGGGTGTTCCGAACCAGCATAGACGTTGAGCTTGCGATACATCTGCGCGCCGAGACGATTCTTCGGCAGCATGCCACGCACCGCTTTCTCAATGACCTTCTCTGGAGCCTTTTCCATGAGCTTTCCCGCCGCCGTGAACGTCGTGCCACCCGGATATCCGGAATGACGGAAATACATCTTGTCCGTGAGTTTCTTGCCTGTAAATACCGCCTTCTCCGCGTTGATCACGATGACGAAATCGCCCGTGTCAACATGCGGCGTG